>JGI24540J26637_10000992_pt1 | contig 12413 bp, 15 predicted proteins | sample NorSeaMetagenome_FD_26637 | JGI IMG/M metagenome (IMG submission 26637)
TGACAGAACATTTCTCAACGCTTCATGCCCATTTCCCCAAACTTATCCCCCACCTTCCACCGTTCGTTACCAAAAGCCACAATGCCCCGTTCCACGTCCAACAAGGCCGTAAACATCGCCAAGGACAAGGACCTATTGGCTGTAGTTGATTACTTTGACAATGCAGATGCTCGTGCCGAGGCAGAGAGGAAGAAGTTAGAGAGGGAGGAGAAGGTTAAAAGGGCAAGTGAGGAGTCGGAGAAGAGGGAAAGGGCGAGAGTCGAGGCTCTGGAGGCGAGAAGACGCGAGGAAGCTGAGAGGTTGGAGGCTGAGATTAGGGCCAAGAGGGAGGAGAAGGTGAGATCGGACCCAAGGAGTGGAGAAAAACACGTTAGAAAGCTGGAGCATACCGCCTATCCACCATAATTAACAAGCTCTTGCTNGCTGTTTCGCCCTTCGCTCTCGTTTCCTTCTGGCCTCTCCCTCCTCTCCCCCCCCCCAGGAGCGCATCGCCTTTGAGGCTGATCCTCTGAACAAGTTCAACGACCGCGACTTCGACAACCCCATAAAGAAGTTGAGCAAGGAGGCCATGCGCGACTACGGTTACGGCGTCCCCCAGTGGAGCCCTTACAGGATGACCAAGGTGACCTCGACCCCCGCATGGAAGAACAAGCTCTGGTCCACCACTAACGCGGAGTGGGGACAGTACAGCAAACAGAAAAACGCACTCGACCCGGCGACGCAGAGCAGACTGGCGAGGGCGATGGTGCAGGAGATGAAGGCCAACGCTAGCATCGACCACACTTGGGAGATCATCGGTGATAGACCGGGGAAGGAGAAGGGGAACGAATTCTTCATGCCGTAAGAGCGGGGGGGGCGGTGAAGGGAGGGTGACGGGAGGGGGGTGGCCTTGCAAGCCCGCGATTTATGAGGGTGGTAAATAGGATCCAAGTGTTTGTTCAGAGAACCCTGTCACCTTTTGCTATTTATTAGGGTAGATTTTTTCACAAAACGCGCGATGCACCAGCCCTTCGCGACCGACGCTACCTCTTTCGCCACCATCACCCCTCAATCATTACCTGTTTTCCCCTTTCCGCCCCAATTATCCCAAAACAGTCCTTCCTCACACAACTGGTAAAAATCCTCCATAACCCGTTCTCATAAAAGATCCTAACCCATGGCAGGAGACGAAGTAGAGAACGATGACATCAAGAGATTGATTCCAATCGTCAACAAACTCCAGGATGCATTCGCGACCATGGGTAACAGTCCGATTGATCTACCACAGATTGCTGTTGTTGGTGGACAGGTACGATGGGGATCTCGACGTGGGATATCCATTTATTTCCTTCTTGTTTGTTCTTTTTGGAATTATTACTTCCTAACTGACCCCCTCTTCCTTTCCTTCTGCTCTCCATCCTTCTGCTGACCCTCTTTCCTCTCTTTCCCCCCCCAACTCTAACAGTCTTCTGGAAAATCCAGCGTGCTTGAGAATATTGTTGGTAAATCTTTCCTTCCTCGCGGATCCGGTATCGTTACCCGCCGTCCCCTTGTCCTCCAGCTTTACAACTCCATCGAGGAGTACGGAGAGTTCCTTCATCAGCCAAATAAGAAGTACTATGATTTCGAGGAGGTGAGAATGAGGGACTAAGCAACACCAATCGAAAACTTGCATGCAAGACGACGGAAACCGACCGCCCCCGCGTCGCCCTAACCCACCCCTCCCTGCAGATCTGTACCGAGATTGAGAGGGACACCGACAGGGTCTGCGGAAGCAACAAGAACCTCAAGAACCAGCCCATCAACCTCAGGATTTACTCCCCAGATGTTCTCAACCTTACCCTCATCGACCTTCCAGGTGCCACCAAGGTCGCCGTCGGCGACCAGCCCAAAGACATCGGGAAGCAGATCCGCAACATGATAATGTCTTACGCCTCCAAGCCCAACTGCCTGATCCTTGCCGTCACCGCGGCAAACACTGATCTCGCCAACTCCGACGCCATCGAGATCGCGAAAGAGGTCGACCCACAGGGAAAGCGCACCCTTGGAGTACTCACCAAGCTCGACCTCATGGACCGCGGAACTGACGCCAGGGGAATCTTCACCGGGGAGGTAAGAAACAACAAGAATGGATACAGCACCCCGACAACGCCAATTTTAGCGTCGCTCGCCACCTAGTAAACCCCTCCGGTCGTCGCTTCGCTCCTCCCTGCAGGACTCCAACCTCCCCAACCTCGCTCTCGGGTACGTTGGAGTCGTCAACCGGTCCCAGGCAGACATCAACGAGAGGAAGGGAATCGCGAGCGCCCGCGCCGCCGAGGAGCAGTACTTTTCCATGCACCCCTCCTACAGTGATATTACCGAGAAGCTTGGCACAGCGTACCTTGTCAAGAAGTGCTCGCAGATGCTCCTCAAACACATTCAGTCCGTCCTCCCGCAGCTCTCCTCCGACCTCAACAAGGTCATTGCCACGAAGGAGAAGGAGCTTCTTGACATGGGTGAAATTGCCAACCCCAAGAGATCGAGGGCAGACATCACCCAGGCCATTCTTAAATTCTCGGACCGCTTCTGTAGGTCCATCGACGGAAAGCTCGACCCCGATGGTCCCTCCCTCACCCGCGAGCTCACTGGCGGAGCCCGTATCGAGGGAATCTTTCACGATGTTTTTGCCCCTGCAATCGGAGACATTGACATCCTCGAGCAGCTCGGCGCCGACGAGGTTCAGACCCTCATCCGCAACGTCTCCGGTCTCGGAGGGTCCCTTTTCATCCCAAACGCGGCGTTCNTCGCCCTTGTGACCCAGAACATTCAGAGGCTCGAGGATCCCTCCCTCCAGTGCGTCCAGCTCGCTTACTCCGAGGTCCTCAACATTGTTAACATGATTTCTCACAACATGCCTGCTGTTGACAAGTACCCCGCCCTCAAGTCCACCATTGTTGAGGCCGCCAACCAGATCCTGAGGGAGAACTACGAGCCCTGCAACGCCCTCGCCTCTACCATGGTCGCCATGGAGAGGAACAGGGTCAACATGGCCCATCCCGACTTCATCGGACACAGGGACAACTTCGGAGAGTTCACCCAGCAGGTCGAGGAAGAGGCGGCCCAGGGTCCCCCTCCTCCCCCCGCTAAGACCATCCAGAGGACAATCGTCAAGGAAGGACACGCCAACAAAAAGGGAGGTAACGCGATCGTGCTCTGGCAGAAGCGCTACCTTGTCATGAAGAAGGACGGAACCCTTAACTACTACCGTCAGCTCGGCGACCCCGAGCCAGCCGGAGTTATCTATGTCCCAGGTTGCATCGTTGAGCGTGCCGATGCCATGGTTGGAAAGCGCTGCTCCTTCCAGGTTTACCACCCTGCCGGAAACATGGGAAAGACATTCTTCTTCCAGCTTCAGAACGAGGTGGAGGCGAACGAGTGGGTCCAGTGCCTCAAGGAGGAGGCCGCCAAGGAGCCAGAGGTTGAGGGAGAGGAGGGACAGGACACAGGAGGACTCCTCGGTCAGGCACCTGCCGAGGGTGACGACTTTGACCAAATTCCAACCACAAGGCAGAGGGGACTAACAGATAGAATTCACGCGGCGATCCACGAGAACCTTGGCATGAGGGAGAAGGTGGAATGCGAAATTCTCTTTAGGCTCCTTTATAGCTACTTTGAGATCGTCAAAAAGAATATTGCCGACCAGGTCCCCAAGGCTATCAGCCTGAAACTCATCAACAAGGTTAAGGAGGAACTTTGCGCCCGTCTCCTCATGGAGATTGACTCTGAGGACAAGGTCAAGCAGCTCAGTGCAGTCAGCGACGAGGTCAAGACCAAGTTCGAGAAGACTAAGTCTACCCTCACCCTTCTCCACGACTCCCAGGCCATCTTGAGGGACCTGTCGTGCAGCACGGTTTAAAGAAAGACGAAAGGAAAGAAAGGGGGTGGAACGAAACCTGAAGAGGAAAGAGGGGAAGCGAGCGGTTGGCGTGAGAGAGACGAAATTCAAGTAAACTGATTCATTTTCATGGGTATTGTGAATCTTGCTGAATCTATTCGTATTCTTCGCCTTATGTATTCCTCCATCCTCCCTCTCTCTCCCCCTTCAAAATTGAAAAAAGGTTTCATTTCACCTAAAAACCCCAAAGGAAAAGAAAATGCCTCCGCCGCTAACCGTGAAGCTCCTCCTTTACCGCTTCTTTGCACTTCTGCTCAGCTTCGTGTGTAATGTCCTTATATTCCACACTAGGGAGCTATCAATCAGGGTGTCCATGCCACTGATAACGGATGTTGCCCAGGATGAGGTTGAATTCAGATGGAGGTGAGATGGTATTGCTTCTTGTGTGGCGTCGTTAATATATTGTGCGCGTTGATGTCCAGAGATTCTTCGTTGGCTTTGCAGAATTCAAATCCTTCCCAACTTCTCCCCCCCCCTCGTTTGACTTGCCCCCCTCAAATCCTCTTGGCGTTAAAAAAATTACTAACGCTGCGCAAATTTAACCAATCTTTGCAGGGATGAACTCTACATAGGAATTTGGGTGGCGTCACTGGTCTGTCACATAGTCCAACTCCTTGGTTTGATGCTTGGCATGGTGAGGATGTGTTGCTTTGTGCGGGGAGTGTGGCAGAAAGCAAAGGGCTCAGCTGACACGATCGAAGCGTGCGATTATTTCTCGCTTGCTTGCCCCACTTCCGCTTCTATCGTCGCTAACAAACCCATTTACACCCTTGCTTTGCCCCTCTCCAGAACATCAAGCGAATTGGGATAAATGCGTTCTCGATTTTTTGCAGCCTGATGGGTTCATTCCTTCTGGTTTGGGGGTCCCTCGATGCTTGGGATTACCGCTACTTCCTGTTCATTTTCGGCCTATTTTCCTTCCCTCCAGCCTTAATAGAATTGGGAAGAATATTTTTCTTCGTCATGTATGAGTACGACTTGATAAGTAAGATCGAAATTCGCGTGTAGAGATGACATGAGATGAAACGAAGCGAGGCGGGGTGGGGAGCGAAATTGGGAATGTATAGACAGTGTTTGTTGGATTTCAAGTACAACAGGTTTTAAAACACACTCCACTTCCCTCCCCTCCTTGGCCTATCGTTCGTATCCACTTCGTATCGCGAATCTCACGCCGCTGCTGCTCTTGTGCTTGCCCATCTCGAAGTGCCCGTCGCTCTGGTCGAACCACTTCCACAGGGTCATCAACCTTTCTTCTGTGGTCTCATGTGTAAAGGCCGCCACGGCAAAATGCCCCAAGCATTCGCAGAACTGCGAAAAATTGAGGAAGTCGGGCCTCTCCACCTCCTCGTAGTCGGCCTCCTGGTTGTGCTCCAGCCCGGCGAGCTCTACCTGCCTCCACTTCCTTCCCTTCCTGTCCTTCTTGAGCAGGAACTTTGGCTTCTCGTCCTTCCTCATTAAGCAACGCCTGGTCACTAGTCTGAATATGTGGTAGACCTGGGCCGAATTGATAAAGTATGGAATGCCCCCGAAGTCCGTGAGGAACTTTATAAATTCCCTGTATGTGAGGAGCTTCAAGTTGGCTCTCAAACTGACTCCAGCGCTACCCGCCTTTCCGTGGGCCGTGTCCCACGCCTTTTTTGCCCTCTCGCTCTCCGCATACCAGTCGTGCAGGGCGGTGAGAGCTGCGATCTCGTTCATGTACATTTCCTTGACATTTTGGTGGCACAGAAGGTCAGTGACATTGTCAAAGAGTTCTGCGGAAGCGTCCAAGGAGCATCTCTTCATTGTGAAGCCGAGAAGGTGTTTTCGGTAGAAAACTTCGAAGGCCGCTTCCTTGGCTGCTCGTCTTTCCGCGTGGTTTAGATGCACTGCGATGAGCGAAGCGAAGCGCGTTAAGTTGTGGGATGAGGGGTGTGGCGAGGAGCGAAGTGAAGTGATAAGTGGAAGATTGTTAGTTATGTAGGAAGGCGGTGTAATTTTTTTGCTGTCGCTTCACTCCTCGTCCAATCTCACCTATTGACCTACCAAAGATCTTGGTGATCATCGAGTTATAAAACATTACGGAGAGATTGACGAGAGCGGCCCGGAATTGGCAAGGCACCATGATCCTATCGGAGTGGGTCGCTCCTCCTCCACCATGGAGCTTCTTTTGTATGAACTCCTGCTTTTTCGAAATGATGTTGCGAGGGGAAGGCTCGACAACTTTCTCGTCCTTCTTCTTCAGATTCTTCTTCGTTGGCTTCCATAGTAGCTCTTCGATCCGCTCTAGAGTGGTCACCGTGCCTTTGTGCAATCCATGCAATCCGAACGCTGGAAGAACGTGGGTGACGGCGGTCTGGTAGGCCACGGCAACGTTTCCCGCAGAGAGCTGCTTGCCTATTTTTTCTCCAGTTCTGTCATCCGTGTAGCCGCAGTCCTTGGCGAGTTGCCGAAACTTTCGGAGCGGAAGGACGAGCACCCCATTGTAACTTTCCCCTCCATTATAATGCTCCATGAGGGCTCGAAGGGCAAAGAGCTCCCCAAAATTATCCGTCTTCTCCTGGACTCTGGGCCTCGGGAGGGTTAGGGTCGGAGACAGCTTCTTAGACACGCCAATGGGGGTCAGAGGGGTGGGAGATGGGGTGGAGGAGTAGATGTTGTGCTGGAATAGGTAAAGGGGTGACGACAAAGAGAAATGGACGGTGTTAGCGTTCAGGGGTGTTCCCTTTTCTCTTAGGCTGCGCACCATTTGCACCGTCACTGAACTATCCAGGCTACATTACCACCTCCCCCCGCCTTACCTCCTCGCTGTGGTCTGAATACTGTGAACCGTCGTCCCCTCCGTTGTCTTCCTCTTGTGACAAGACTAGAGATACGTCCGAAGACTCGTCGCCGCACCTGTCTGGTAAATGGGGCACTGGAGAGGATGCAAAGGCCTTGGACGCTTGGGCACGGGTCGAAGGTGGAGGAGGAGGAGAAAGTTTAGGGGAAGGCTTGGCGGATGTCTTCATCGGCGATAGAGACCCCCACGGAGGAGGGGGGGTTCGGGAAATTGTGTTCGCTGAAGGGGTGCCTTCGCTCATCACTCCCCTCAAGTTTGAACCAGGGAGCAAACAGAATAATTTGTTGAGAGTGAGTTTTTGTGGTGAACCGTGCGATTCGTTTGGGTCTCGACTCGTTTTGGGGCTCTTGTTGCTTGGTTTTCCCTCTATTGTGAAGTGTTCCCGTCAAATTGTTCTTCAAAGCCTCAACACCCTCACCTCCCCTTCGTCTCCAGGTGTCCTTGAAATTTACAGTTATCTTTGACTATGGAACAGAGCAAGCATTCCCTGAGGGCTTTCAGGACCCAATATATTGCATCAGCTGCGGTCATGTGCGACTGGTTGGACGATCAGCACGACAAGGGGGTCCTTGGAGTTCATGCTGCTCTAAGGGCTCTTGGACAGATTGTCAATGACGTTACGGAGAGGCAGACCACGCTGGCGAAAGCCGCTGGTGATGCCATTGGGGTTGAGCACGACGTCAATGACGAGAGGACGTACTGGACTCGTGAGGTGGTTGACATGAGCAGGGTTGGTTTGGGTGGAGGGGAAGATGATGGGGAGAGGGGAGAGGGCGGCGGTGGCATCAAGAGGCACGTTGTTGCCGGAGATCTTCTCAAGGTCGTCGAGGAGGTTACGCGGCTGCAGGAGCTTAAGGACGATCTCGAAGAGAAATGGACTCAGGTGAGGGAGGGCTAGATGGAGCGAATGACGGCTGGAGCGGAGCGAATGACGGCTTGAGCAAAGTGACAGCAGTATGCCACAAACCACTATAACTAACAACCTTCCACTCGTCGCTTCACTCCTCTCCCTCAGGCGCAGGGAGGAGGTTACACGCCGTCCAGCTTGCTTGCAAAGTCGGGGGACAGTGGGGTGCTCTTGGCCGTTATGGGGGAGCAGGGATCAGTTGAAGAGGGCGTCCTTTCAAAGGAGAGGGAGGCGGAAGAGGATATGTGGCACGACCTCGAGGACCTGACCAACTTTGAGGAGAACCTTATTTTGAAGTGGAGGAAGACGGCGGTGGAGAACGACAAGAAACTCCGCGCAAAACAGAATTACGCCCCTCCCAAGGCTGAGAGCAAGAGATTTTTGAAGACGGTGGTGGACAAGGAGAGGGAGGGAGGGTTGCCTGTTACCTTGAGGTACCAACCTCACCCTCACGAGGTTGCAGAGTTCCACGATGTGCTGGTAAAGAGCAAGGTCAACCTTGAGAACAGCAAGGATGGAGAAGCGGCGGAGGCCCTAGCCGCTAACTTTACCATGGAGGACGAGGTTGAGGCGGCAAAGGAGGTCGGAGAGGAGGTAAGGAGGGCTTGAGGGAGGGCTTGAGGGAGGGCTGGAGCGAAGCGACAGCTAGAGCTGTGTCCAACATACTTTCCTCTTGCTTCGCTCCTCCTCGCAGCATGGGGAGGAAATCCAAAGGCTCAAGAAGCTCCACATGTTCAGGAGGAACAAGAGGCAGGAACTCTTCGACACCAGCCTTAACGGGGGGAAGTACGACGCGCTGAAGAGCACAGATCCTGGGATGTGGTTTGAGGATGATGACGAGGGAGGAGAGGGCGAGGGTTCATTAGAGAGGAGGTTGAAGAAGGGAGACGAGGACATGTTTGCGAGGGCAGAGGAGAAGGCGAAGAAGAAGAGGATTGAGAAAATGCACGAGCTCGCCAACAGGCAGCTGGCAGAATCGCAGGGCAAGTTCCCGTTCCGGCTGAACCGGTTCACGCTCGACGAGAAGATGAGGCCCGTGAGGCTCTGGAAGGGAGGAAGCAACGCAACCGACATTCCACCTCTCGTGGACGGGAAGGACGACGCCAAGGAGGTCAGTCAAGTCGTCCTTGTGATACCCACCCAGTTCATCGGGAGGACAAGCAAAGGAATGGGGGCGCACAAGCTCCTAAAGAAGCCCAGCGTCAAAATGCCCTACAACGACTCCCCCTGCCTGAGCAGGGCGGACATGGACGCAATGAGCCTCGCGAAGCTAGGTACAAAGCCCAGAATACCAACCGGCAACCAATTCGACTCCCATGCCTGTGTTGAACCAGAAAATGCAAGCGACATTGATATCAGGAGGTACGCCAGCAACTGGGGACCAATCCTAGGTGGAGTTTGACAGCAAATACGAGATAAAAACCAATAAAAACCGTGAGAGAACGAAACGGGAAGGCCGTGGGCGAATAAATATAGCGACTCGTGAAACAAAAATGCGTCTTGAACTTTATGATTCGGAAAATTTGCACGCGCTCCATCTCCTTTTTCAAATGAAGCTCGGATTAGCTTTGTGTTTGGTGCTGGCGCCTATCAATGCGTTCACGTTCGTCTCCCCACGTTTCGCGACTGAGAAGGGACTCTTGAGGACAAGTACCCCCCTTTCGGCAAAATCCGACGAGGTGAGTTTGATCATTTACCCTTTAATCCGTATTACCAAGGACTAATTTGGGTGTCTCTTGGTTTAATTATGTTTATAGTCTCCTCTCAACCTCTCAATTCAGTGATCTAACCCCAAAATACCCATAATTTGCAGAAGTCCATCTTCGACTTCGTCGCTCCGATTGCTCTTAGTGCTATGCTGCTCACATCGCAGATTGGAGCTAATGTGCCAATCGTGGGTCCTTCGTTTAGCACCGTTGTCTACGCCGAAAAAACCAAGGCTGCCCCTGCAAACCTTCCAAAGGCTGCAGAAGATCCCGTCGCTATGGCTGCGTCCAAGAGGTCAACAAAGAGCGGGGGCGCAGGTGTCAAGTACGAGCCCTCCAAGGGTGATACGGCGCAGGTTAGCAGGGCGGTCGCAACGGCTAAGGCAAAGCCCTCGAAACCCCTGAGCGTCAAGGAATTGAAGGAGATGGAGGTGAGGGCTGGAGCGAAGGACGGAAGGCTGGAGCGAAGCGACAGCAAAAGCAAAAAATACCACATAAACACACGACTAACAACCTTCCACTCTTCGCTTCGCTCCTCGCAGCTGAAGGGAGTCGCTGCCCCTCCTCCTACCATGGTCAAGGCTAGAGCACCCGCCCCTGCTCCCAAGGTCGTTGAAAAGAAGGTAGCCAAGACTCCCGCCCCTGCTCCCAAGGCACCAGCCAAGAAGAAAAAACCTGCCCCTGCTTCTGCCCCTGCTCCCATTCCCGAGAGAAAGCTCACCACCGCTCAGAAGAAGCTCGCCGAGAAAGATGCTGCGACACCCGCACCCACCAAAAAGGCACCTAACTCGGCTACGAAATCTACCCCTAAAGCCGCGGCCCCCAAGGCTTCTACCACTCCTAAGAAGGCTGCTGCCCCTAAGAAGGCTGCTGCCCCTAAGAAGGCTGCTGCCCCTAAGAAGGCTGCTGCCCCTAAGAAGGCTGCCACCCCTAAGGCCGCCCCTAAGAAGGCTGCTCAAAAGAAAGCCACCACTACTGCCACCGCTGCCCCTGCCAAGAAACTCACTACTGCACAACAAAAGCAACTCGCAGCAGAGGCGAAGGCAAAGGTCGCAAAGGTCACCCCTGTAGCGAAAAAGAAGTGAAGTTTGTAGTTTGTAAGTCGCTTTTACTGTTTATCTTGAAAACACTCATTATAATTGTTGGGGTTAGGGTTAACCCTCCAAAATATCCCCGCAAAGCTCAAGGTTATCGTCGATAACCTGAGTGAGAGCTCCGTCCCCATAGGAGCTGTTAGAAATTGAGTCAATGTCAGACGACTCCATGAAATCAAAGTCTGTGCTCTCTTGTGGCAGTGGCTCAATCAAAATCATGTTCTTCACAAGCTTGCCCAGCTTCCTTACGAGCTGGCCATTGAAGGATCGAGATATGCAGTCGTTCGCTCCTCCTGCCCTTCGCTCCTCATTCAATCTCACCTTCGTGTTGAAGACTAGGAAGTTCCCCTCCTGCACTCATCGCGATCATCCTGCTGTTGTATCCTGTGTCATTAAATGTGATATGCCATACCTCCAAACCTTGAAATGAACCTGAGTAAATGGTAAGGCAAAAGGCAAAGACCGCTGTAGCAAAAAGAGGGACACCGAAGCGGAGTGTTATTATTCTTACGGGTTCGGGAAGCGCGTCTGTGCAAAGAAGATAAATCCCCAAGATGTAGCCGCAGATGATACTGATTGCCCGCTCGTCAGGAATGCTGGTGATGAGCGCATAGACAAATCCAGTGAGGTATAGAAAGAAGAGGTAAAAGTCGAAAGAGCGAAAAGGTCTCGTGGCAATGTAAGTATTCATGGAGCAGACGTTGGGTACGAGGTAGAACACGGCGAGGAGGGTAAAGTAGGAGAATTTAGCGTCCAGCCAACCAGAAGGTGTAGCGATGAAGATGATTGCGGCAAAGAAAAATATTATATTGGCGATGATGTCTGACGGACCCTTCAATAACCCCCACATGAACGCGGCGCCGCGACGACCCAAGAGAAGCCGTCCCACTGTGGCAAGGAGCAATCATGGGTGAGTGAGGTGTTTTGGTGAGCAAGCTTGTTTTTGGATTGTCATCCTATAATCCGGCAATACCGATGTGATCGTCCCTCAGAGGGGATAAACTTACCTGCATTATGACTATCGATGACAGTTGGAAGATATCCAGGCATGAGGAACCTAACTTTGCCTCGGGAGACTGATTTCTGTACAGATAATGCTAACTTGTCAATTGCTTCTGCGTCATTCACAAGCATATTGGCAGTGCTCAATCTTCTCCACTTGTTGATGCAAAGGAATCAGATTTGAGTGGAAACTTAGAGCCACCAGGTGGTGCAGTTGGACGAGGGGGCGAATTTTCTAGGGTGGCCATCGTTGGCAAAGAAACTGAGTCTTAGCGGGGAATATAGCCCTTTTGGGTCCCTATATGCGTCAGAGAAAGGTCAAAAGTTGGGAAAATAGAGATATGAAGAGGATGCGGGTGAAAGTGTCGATTCTCCTTCGTAGAATTGAGAAAGGAAAATTGAATGATTTTTTTTCAAACCCAAACCAATGTTACTTTCTTTTAACATATTTGGAGTCATAACGTCGCGTCTTGTTTGTAAGAAAGCTGTAATTTTTCTCGTGTGCTACGTAACGTCAGTCAACTACAGTGGAATCGATTTTATTCGTCAAGGCAGCGTTAAATTCTTTCTCTGCAATCAAGTGTCCTGTGTCGTCTTGCAGGGTGTCCCCCGCGGTTACCGCTTTCTTGAGGTCGGAGGGCGTGTCTGTCGAGACGACTGCGATGAGCGAAGATATGAGCGAAGCGAATCGCAAAAGGGGTTGGGATGATGGGTGAGAATTATAGCAGTAGCTACGGGGAATTATATCTTGTACTGAAGCGCAAGTGTTTACAGATTTCCTTGCCAGTGATGTCGTTGCCAGCGAGTCGTTGCCAGCTTGTTGCTTCCAGCTCGTCTAATCTCACCTATAGTGCTGAAGCCATCAAGGAGAACTAACGAGGGCAAATTTGCGGCCATGGTTGCCTTGTAATGAGATGCTGTGTCAACAACGGGATTCTAGCAAAAGGGGGGAGGGCGAGAGGCGGGG
>JGI24540J26637_10000993_pt1 | contig 12409 bp, 10 predicted proteins | sample NorSeaMetagenome_FD_26637 | JGI IMG/M metagenome (IMG submission 26637)
GAACGGTTAACACAACTAATGTAACTGTAGCTATAGATGACGAAACTGCTACTTTAACTAATTATGGTAAATGGAATTTAATTGCTAACCCCTACCCTTCATTTATAAATGCTAATTCAGCAACTTCTGGAACTGATTTTATGACAACTAATGTCTCTAATTTACACTCTTCTTACGCATATATATATGGATATGATGGAGACGGCACATGGACATTATATAACAATTCTAGTTCCGCTACCTATATAGCCCCAGGGCAGGCATTTTTTGTGGCATCCGATGACTCAGGTGGCAACACGGTTACATTTTCAGAGGCTATGCAAACAGTTACAGGTTCAGATGATTTTATTGCCGGTGATATAGTAGAAGACTCTTTTGAACTTATCCTTAAACTCTATGAAGGGGACACAGAAATAGATTATACAAGGTTTTATTTTAAAGATGGTTTAAATCTTGAATTAGATCCAGGTTATGACGCAGGTCATTTTAACCAAGATGGATCCTTGATGTCTAGACTATTAGAAGAAGATGAAGGGGTTGGGTTTGTAATAAATGCAATGGGGCTAGAAAATGTAAATGATGCAGTTATTCCACTTGTAATAAATCGTGAAGTTGGAGATAACTTTAGAATAAGTATCGATACTTTTGGTATTTATGCTGGTACTAACGTTTATCTAGAAGATAATCAAAACGGTACAATGACTCTTCTAAATCAAGAAGATTTTGAACTAACACCAGAGAGTACTTTAAGTGGAACTGGGAGATTTTATATTCATTTAACTACGGATACATTCTCCAATGAAGACGCAACTACTAATCTTTTAAATGTATTTAAAGCAGACTACAATAACTTTATAACAGTGGAAGGATTATCAACAGAGTCAAATCAAACTAACTTAAAATTATATAACCTTATTGGCAAAGAAGTTATATCTACAACTCTATTAAATAACACCAACACTCAGACTATCTCCACAGAGGGGTTATCTGCTGGTATTTATGTGATTAAATTAGAATCAGGTAATCATTTATTAACGAAGAAACTTATCATAAAATAAGACGAACTATGAAGAAAGAAAACAAAAACTCTCAGGGAACGACTAACTCTGGTATTACTAGAAATGAGGCGATAAAGAAAATGGGGAAGTATGCNGCACTTACAGCAGTTGGTACTTTTATGATACTTAACCCAAAGGAAGCTCAAGCNAGTTCNGCNCCTCCTGGNCCAGGATGGGGAAGTGGTAAAAGTTCTTGGGGTAGTGGAAAAGGAAGGGCTTTGTCAAAACCTTCTTTATCCAAGCCTTCTTTGTCGAGGCCATCTATGTCAAAACCNTCACTATTAAAAGGTTTGAAAAAATAACTAATTAGAAAAATAAGATTTAATCTATTTCAATAATATTATCGTTAATATCTTTTCTTACTTTTTTTAAAGTAGAAAAAATATCATCTTCTGATCTAAAGCCTGTAGGCATTACTAAAACTGATTTTAAATTTTTAGACTTAAGATCTAATATTTCATCATATTTTTCTGGCAAAAATCCTTCCATTGGACACGAGTCTATTCCCTCCACTGAACAAACTGTCATAAGGTTACCTAAAGCCAAGTAAGCTTGATTTATAGACCAATTAATAATTGAATTATTTGTCATATCATTAAATTCGTTTGTAATGGACTTTTTGAATGAATTTAAAATTTTTGCTGGTGTTTGTCTAATATCTGTAACTCTTTTGAAATAAGATTCAATATAAGCCTCATTTATACTGGACTCAATACAAATTACCAGTAAATGAGAGCATTGTACAATCTGCTCTTGATTCATTGAAGATTCTAAAAGACTGTTTTTAATCTCTTGACTTGATATTACAAGCAGTTTAATTGGTTGAAGTCCATAAGATGATGCGGTTAAATTAAAAGCATTTTTTAATGTATTAATTTGATTTTCTGATAGCTTTCTATTTGAATCAAATTTTTTAGTTGCATACCTCCAATTTAAACTCTCTATTATATCCATTTTCTTCTTATATATTTTACAAAATTAACAAAAGGGTTTAACAACTTATAAAATTAATTGAAATAAATATAAATAATCTTGAATGAATAAAAAAAGGATATTATATTTGCCAGGCTATTGGAGAAATGGCAGAGTGGTCGAATGCGGCAGTCTTGAAAACTGTTGAGGGTCACACCTCCGGGGGTTCGAATCCCTCTTTCTCCGCCAAAACCCTTGCTAATATAAATTAGTAAGGGTTTTTTTATAAAATCATATTTTTTATTGGGAAATTATAATTTGTTATATTTATAAAGCAATAAATTACATTACACTTTTATAGTTTTTTGTAATTTTAAAAATGATATGTCTTTAATTACTTCTAATTCTATTTTAGGTAAAAAAAATGCAAAGCATCTTTTAAGAAGGGCCTGTTTCCATTACTCTAAAGAGGTTTTAGATAGTATTTCTATAATGACTCCTCTAGAAGCCTTAAGTTTTTTAGAGAATTACCAACCAAATACATGGACTGAGCCGTATGACCCTTTACCAGCTGATGATCCTCATGGATATTGGATAAGTTCTGATGATCTTCCCAATACCTTTCCAAACCAAGCAAGAAAAAGATCTTTAGTTGCTGGCTGGTGGTGGTATAATATGATAAATAGAAATAGTATAAGAGATAAAATAACATTTTTTCTACATACAACTTTCACCGCTTCAAAAGATGATGGATCTGGCGCATCGACTTATTATTATGATCATTTAAAACTACTAGAGTATTATTCATCAGGTAGTTTGAAAGTCCTTTCAAAAAAAATAACATTAGATAACGCAATGTTATTATACCTTGATAATACCACTAATAATGCAGATAATCCTAATGAAAACTATGCTCGTGAATTTTTAGAGTTATTTACAATTGGAAAGGGAGAACAGATTGAAGAAGGTAATTACACAAATTATACTGAAGTTGACGTACAACAAACAGCAAGAGTATTTTCGGGTTTTAAAACACAGTTAGATAGATCAATTATTGACTCTGAAACCAATATTCCAATGGGTAGAACCAACACTAATCAACACGACAGTGGAGATAAGCAGTTTAGTAGTGCATTTGGTCAATACATAATTTCTGGAACTAATACGTCTGACGGTATGTTTGAAGAAATTGATCAGCTTGTAGATATGATTTTTAGTCAACAAGTAACCGCAGTAAATTATGTTAAGAAGATTTATAGGTTTTTCGTTAAAAGTGAATGGAGTCAAGAAACAGAAGACACAATAATAAATGATCTAGCAGAACAATTAATTTTAAATAATTTTCAAATTTATCCCATAATCAAAACCTTATTAAGTTCTACACATTTTTATGATTTAAATGATGAGAATTCAAATGATGAAATTATTGGTAGTATTATAAAAAGTCCTCTTCAACTTATGAGTGAAATGGTGAGTATTTTAAATATTCCTGTGCCAAATCCAAATTCAGATATTGAAGGTTTCCTTCGCTTTTGGCATTATTTTAATCATAATAATTTTTTATCAATGGCTGGTATGGAAGTTTATGCTCCTGACACTGTAGCTGGCTATCCAGCAAATTATCAGAGCCCTAATTTTGACAGACAATGGTTTTCATCTAATACACTTCTTGCAAGGTATCGCTTGATAGAATGTTTTATTTCAGGAAGAAATAAACTAGCTACTAATGGATTAATCGGAACAGAACTCAATTGTGTTGATTTTATTGAGTTAATATCATCAAACCCTTCTGAAATATATTCCTTAGTTAGTGAAATTGCAGAATTAATATATCCATATAATATAGATGACGAAAGAATTAATTATTTTGTTCAATTAATATTAAATGGATATCCATCTTATTACTGGTATGATACTTGGCAAGAGTACTTAACTACAAATGATACTACAGTTGTTAAAATTAGACTTGAAAACTTAATTACAGCGATGTTTAATGCAGCAGAAAATCAATTAATGTAAACAAAATGAAAAGAAGAAATTTTATAAAGCTTACATCAACTGCTTCAGCGATCAGTCTACTACCCTCTCAAGTAACAGCATCATTAAATATTGCTAAAAGTTTTTTAGATTGTACAATATCAAATAGAAAATTAGTTTTAATCAATTTGGCAGGTGGAAATGATGGTTTAAACACAATTATTCCTATTAATTATTATGATATTTACTCAAATTTAAGACCTAGCATAAAAGTACCCAGTAGTGGAACAAGTTCATATATAAACCTTGATGAAACATTGGGTGAATCTCAACAAATTGGACTTCACCCTGCATTAATTGGTATTAAAAATTTATATGATAATAATTCATTAAGAATAATTCAGTCAGTTGGCTACCCTTCTCAAAATAAAAGTCATTTTGCATCAACAGATATATATTCATCTGCAAATGATGGGAATAGCTGGGAAAATGGTAATAATTCAGGATGGATTGGAAGGTTTATGGAATCTTATTACGCTGATTTAATACAAAATTCATACCCATTAGGCGTTGAAATTGGATCTAAAAGTAATTCTCTAGGTTTTCATGGAGAAAGTGAACATGGATTATCTTTAAATATAAATGGCCAAGATCCATCTGGATTTTATTCATTAATTAGTGGAATGGCCGGAGAACCGCCAAGTAATATTCCAATTTCAGATTATGGAAATGAACTTGAATATATAATTCAGACTGATGCTCTATCAAATATGTATTCAGAAGCAATATCAAATTCTTTTAATAATGGTCAAAATGCTGTAAGCTACCCAGACACAGACATATCTAATCAATTAAAAACTGTTGCTAGACTAATTAGCGGTGGGCTCGAATCCAAAGTCTATATGGTAAAGCTAGCTGGATTTGACACTCATTTTAGTCAAAATCAAGGACAAAATGATATATTGGGAAACCATAACGATTTATTAACTAAACTGTCGGCGGCTATATCAGCTTTTATGAATGATCTTAATGCTATGAATCTTGAAAATGATATCGTTGGACTAACATACTCGGAATTTGGTCGTAAGGCTGCTGAAAATGGCAGCCTTGGCACAGACCACGGAGAAATTGCCCCAATGTTTGTATTTGGAGGACCAGTAAATGGAGGAGTTTCAGGATTTAACCCTGACTTAAATGAAGCTAACGAAGCTAATGGTTTTCAAATTCAAACTGTTCAATATGATTATAGGGATACACTTGGGACCTTACTTCAAGATTATCTAGGAGCAGACAATCTTGCATTAGATGCAACTTTTTTCAACAATACATTAAATCAAAGTTTTTCAGAAACTAAAATTAACGATTTAATAAAAAGTGAGTTTTCTGTAGCAACTAATTGTTATTCGAATAGTTTGACAAACGATATAGATAATAATAAACTATTTTATGTGATTAACCCTGTATATAATGATTTGATTATCAGAACAAAAAATCTAAATTATTCTAGTTTTAAATACGATCTCTATGATATGAATTCTAAACTAGTTTTAAAAGGCACTTCTACAATAAGCCAAACAATATCTGTAAGTCATTTAATTAATGGTATTTATATTCTAAATATATCCACAGATGAAAAAACAGAGACTCATAGAATAATAAAAAGAAAATAAATATTGGTTTAAAGGGCTTCATTTTTATTAGCTTTAGCTTCATAATTAGCATAGCTAAGTTTTTTATATTTAAAATAGTTTTGCTAAATTTCAGTATAAATATTTTAAATGTATTATATAGGTTATGATTTAGGGAGTTCTTCTTTGAAAGTATCTATTGTTTCTGCTAAAACTGGAAAAAATATTCATACACTAAATGAGCCTTCAAATGAAATGGAAATAATTTCTACTAAAAATGATTGGGCTGAACAAAATCCTGAAAATTGGTGGAAACATATATGTAATGGAACAAAGAGGATTTTAACAGAAACAAAGGTAGACAACAAAAAAATTATTTCTATTGGTATTTCTTACCAAATGCACGGCCTAGTAATCATTGATAATAAAGGAAGTTCTTTAAGAAATTCTATTATTTGGTGTGATAGTAGAGCAGTAGAAATTGGAGATAATGCATTCAATGATTTAGGAGCATTGAAATGTTCCAAAAATTTATTAAATTCTCCTGGAAATTTTACAGCATCAAAACTAAAATGGGTAAAAGAAAATGAACCAGGAATTTATAAAAAAATTCATAAGTTTATGCTCCCCGGAGATTTCATTGCATTTAAAATGACCGATGTAATTAATACAACAAGAAATGGTTTATCTGAAGGAATTCTTTGGGATTATGAAAAAAATCAAGTAGCCCAATGGCTACTTGATTATTACAAAATAGATGCATCATTAATCCCAAATATTGTTGAAAATTTCACAAATCAAGGGGTAATAACTTTAAAAGCTGCTAAAGAAACTGGTCTTCCTATTGGAATTCCTATTACATATAGAGCTGGTGACCAACCAAATAATGCTCTATCCTTAAACGTTTTAAAAAATGGTGAAATTGCAGCAACTGGTGGAACTTCTGGTGTTGTATATGCAGTTACCAATAAATTAAAATCCAAAGAGTCAACTAGAATTAATCATTTTGCTCATGTTAATTATTCCAATAAAAATCAACTTGTAGGAAAACTTCTATGTATAAATGGTGCAGGGATTATGTACAAATGGCTTAAAAAAAACACTTCTGCTAGTTCTTATGAAGAAATGAATAATTCAGCTAATAAAATTTCTATTGGGTCAGATGGTTTGATTGTGATTCCTTTTGGAAATGGTTCTGAAAGAATGTTCAATAACAAAAATATTGGAACTCATTTCTTAAATTTAAACTTAAACCTCCACTCCGAAAGTCATTTATATAGAGCAAGCTTAGAAGCTATTGCTTTTTCATTTGTTTATGGAATAGAAATTATGAAAAATGATGGAACTGAAATCAATGTTATAAAAGCTGGAAATGATAATTTATTTCAATCTGGTATTTTTTCAAATACAGTTTCTTCGCTAATTAATCATAATATTGAAATATACAACACTACTGGATCAGTTGGAGCTGCTAGAGCCTCAGGCTTAATTGATGGTGATTATAATAAATTTGGTAATTTTCTATCACAAAATAATCACGTAAAAACATACAAGCCTAACAAAAATAATAAGGAATATATTAAAGCATATAAAACTTGGAAAAAGGAATTAAAAAAATTGTTAAATAAATAAATTATGATATTATTAGGAGATAAAGAATACTATAATGGAATTGGAGAAATTAAGTACGAAGGTAAAAAATCGGACAATCCACTGGCTTTTAAATACTATAATCCTACTCAAGTTGTTGCTGGTAAAACCATGAGTGAACACTTTAAATTTGCAGTTGCTTATTGGCATACATTTTGTGGTGTTGGGGCTGATCCATTTGGCCCAGGAACTCAAAATTTTCCTTGGGATCAATCAAATGATCCAATTCAAGCAGCTAAAGACAAAGCAGATGCTGCGTTCGAATTTATTACTAAAATGGGGATTTAATTATTTTTGTTTTCATGATTATGATTTAATTCAGGAAGCACCTAGTTTTTTAGAGTCTGAACAAAGATTATCTACTATTGTAGAATATATTAAGGATAAAAAAAACAAGTCCGGAGTAAAGCTTTTGTGGGGAACTTCAAATTGTTTTTCTAATCCGCGCTATATGAACGGTGCTGCAACCAACCCAAATTTTGACGTTGTAGCCAGAGCTGGTGGTCAAGTAAAACTAGCACTAGATGCAACAATTGCACTAGATGGGGAAAATTATGTTTTCTGGGGAGGTAGAGAAGGATATATGTCACTGTTAAATACTGATATGGGAAGAGAATTAGACCATATGGGACAATTTTTAACAATGGCTAGGGATTATGCTAGATCAAAAGGATTTAAAGGGAATTTCTTTATAGAACCTAAACCAATGGAACCTATGAAGCATCAGTATGATTTTGATTCTGCTACTGCAATTGGATTTCTAAAAGAATATGGTCTTGAAAATGACTTTAAAATGAATATTGAGGTTAATCATGCAACTCTAGCTCAACATACGATGCAGCATGAATTAGAAGTAGCCGCTAAAGCAGGAATGTTGGGAAGCATAGATGCTAATAGAGGAGATTATCAAAATGGTTGGGATACTGATCAATTTCCAAATAACATACAAGAAACTACGGAAGCAATGCTGGTATTTCTAAAAGCTGGAGGGTTACAAGGAGGTGGAATAAATTTTGATGCAAAAATAAGAAGAAATTCCACTGATATGGAAGATATATTTCATGCACATATTGGAGGTGCTGATACTTTCGCAAGAGCACTATTAACAGCAGACAAAATTATTAGTTCTTCTCCATATGAAAAATTAAGAAAAGATAGATACTCCTCATTTGACTCTGGAAAAGGAGCAGATTTTGAGTCCGGAAAATTAGAACTTGAAGACTTATATAAAATAGCATCTGAAAATGGTGAACTAAATCTACAAAGTGGAAAACAAGAACTATTTGAGAATATTATAAATCAACATATATAAATCAACAATAAATTGGATAATAAAGTTAATGGATATTTAATTAAGTTAACATTAGTAGCTACACTAGGTGGTCTTTTGTTTGGCTACGATACTGGAGTAATATCAGGAACAGTAGGCTCACTAGAAAGTTTTTTTGTTGATCCAAAAGGTCTTTCAGAGTTTGAATCAAGTAGACTAACCGGTTTTATAGTATCCAGTGCGCTAATTGGCTGTATATTTGGTGGTGCTATTGGGGGGTTTGTTGGAAAAATATATGGAAGAAAGAATAGTTTAGTAATAGCTGGAGTATTATTTTTTATTTCTGCTTTAGGCTCTTCAATGCCTGAGATGTTTATTACTACTATTGGTCAAGGGGATCACACATTATCCAACATATTTATTTTTTACAGAATAATTGGAGGGATTGGAGTTGGAATAGCATCAATGATGTCTCCAGTATACATTGCAGAAATAGCACCAGCAAATAAAAGAGGTAAGTTAGTTTCATATAATCAACTAGCTATAGTAGGTGGGTTTATGATCGTTTATTTTGTAAACTACTTTATTGCTTTAAACGGAGATGATAGTTGGTTAAATGAATTAGGGTGGAGGTACATGTTTGCATCAGAACTTATCCCTGTAACAATATTTATTATTTTACTTTACACTGTCCCCGACACTCCGAGATCATTAGTGTATCATGATAATGAACAAAAAGCCTTAGAAGTATTAAAAAAAGTAAACAGTGAAACAGAAGCAGTTGAAATTTTAAATGATATAAAAAAAACTCTTAATGAGAAAACCGCTCCACTTTTAANCTATGGATTTGGTATTGTTGTAATTGGAATTTTACTTTCTGTTTTTCAGCAATTTGTAGGAATAAATGTAGTACTATACTATGCTCCCGAAATATTTAAAACCTTAGATTTAGCTACAGACACTGCGTTACTTCAAACAATTATAGTTGGAATTGTAAATTTCTTATTTACAATTATTGCTATAAAAACGGTTGATATTTACGGTAGAAAACCTTTGATGATAATTGGTGCAATTGGTATGGCAATTTCAATGATAGCTTTAGGTTTAACTTTTTATGGAAATATAGGAGGTTATGTAGCTTTAGTTTGCATGATGATTTATGTAGCTAGTTTTGCTTTAAGCTGGGGACCTGTAACATGGGTTTTATTGTCAGAAATATTCCCTAATAATATTAGAAACAAGGCGTTAGCTATTGCTGTAGCTGCTCAATGGGCATCTAATTATTTGGTCTCTGCAACTTTTCCGATTATGAATAACAACACCTATTTAACTGAAACATTTAACAATGGTTTTNCTTATTGGATATATGGCGCAATGTCTATTCTAGCCGGGTATTTTGTATGGAGATTTGTTCCTGAAACGAAAGGAAAAAAACTAGAGGATATGGACAGTCTTTGGAAAAAATGAAAATTAAAAAAAAATATTATGGTACCACATCTGCGGGTGAAGAAGTTACCTTATACATATTAACAAACTCAAATGGTGTTTCTTTAGAAATCATCACTTATGGAGGTATTATAACTAAATTATTTTTTCCTGACAACAAAGGTATCTTAGGGAATATTGTTCTGGGATATGATAATCTAAAAGATTATGAGGAAAATCAACCGTTCTTCGGGGGAATTATTGGTAGATATGCTAATAGAATTAAAGACGGTATCTTTAAAATTGATAATATAAAAGTCAATATTGATAAAAATAATGGAAATAACCATTTACATGGTGGTTTTTCAGGATTTCATAAAAAAGTATGGAAAGCTAAGTCTATCAAAAGAAAAGATTCTTTATCAATAATCTTAAACTATATAAGTAAGGATTTAGAAGGTGGTTTTCCTGGAAATCTTGAAACTACTGTTCACTATACATTAAATAATAACAATGAATTAGAAATTAAATATTTTGCTAAGACTGACAAAAAAACAATAGTAAATTTTACAAATCACAGCTATTTTAACTTAAACTCTAATTTAAATAAAGATATTTTCAATCATAAACTCTTATTAAAATCGAACAAATATTTGGAAGTGAGTAGTGATATGATCCCTACAGGAAAATTATTAAATACAAAAAACACTAAATATGATTTTTCAAATTCAATTATAATTTCATGTGAATTAGATAATTGTTGGGTATTAAATAAATATCTTGATCAAAAGATTAAACTAGCAGCTGTTTTAGTTAACGAAGAAACTAATAGAAAAATTGAAGTTTATACCGACGAACCTGGGATACAAATCTACACAGGTAACAATCTAAATTTTAAACATAAAAAAAATTCCGGAATATGCTTAGAAACACAACATTTTCCAAATTCGCCAAATCAACAAAACTTTCCATCTACTGAATTATTACCAGGTGAGATTTATGTATCAAACACCGTCATTAAACTCATAAATACATAAAATTAATACGACAAAACTATATTAGCAGCCCTTATAAGGGTTTAATGTGATAATTGAACCATCACTTCGGTATTGAATTTCTTTAACCTTTATACATCTTAAATGAGTTACTCCTTTTGAAAGTGATGAATCGTGATAGAACAAATAAGACTTTCCATCAATCACACAAATTGAATGGTGTGAAGTCCATCCAACTACTGGGTTGAGTATACGCCCTTTGTAGTGAAATGGGCCGTATGGATTATCTCCAATTGCATAACAGATATAATGAGTGTCTCCGGTAGAGTATGAGAAGTAATACTTTTCTTTATATTTGTGAACCCAAGCTGCTTCAAAAAATCTACGATCATTATCTCCAGATAATAAAAGATTACCATTTTCATCTAATATTTGAACTTCTCTAGGATCCTCTGAAAATTCTAGTAAATTATCCTTCATTTTAGCCACAAATGGCAACAAAGCAGGTTCATCATTATTAGGAATAAAAGCAGTTGGACTTTCTGGGTTGGCTGAATTAAAAGAACCTGATCTCCATCTTTGTAACTGTCCGCCCCAAAGTCCACCAAAATACATATAGTAATTATCATTAGTATCTCTAAATACAGCTGGATCTATAGAAAAACTACCTTTAATGGATTCAGCTTGAGCAACAAATGGACCAATAGGTGAATTACTTACAGCAACTCCAATCTTAAAAATATTATTATAATCCTTAGCTGGAAAGAATAAATAAAATTTTCCATCTTTCTCAGTAGCATCAGGAGCCCACATTTGTTGTTTAGCCCAAGGAACATCATCAAGATGTAATGCTATACCATTATCAATAGCTTCACTTGAAATTGAATCCATTGAAATAACATGATAATCCTCCATTGCAAAATGACTACCTAAATCATCAAATGCTTCGCCAGCATCTATATCATGAGAAGGATATATATATATTTTTCCATTAAAAACATGAGCGGAAGGATCTGCAGTATATATTTTTTTAATCAAAGGTTTTGAAATTGAATTTTGGTTTAATTTATCAAAATCAATATGTTCAATCNTATCTTCAGGCATATATTATTTATTAAGTCTTCGATCTCTTAAATCCATTTCAATTTGAGTTTCCATCTTTTTATTAATTTCATAGAAGTATAATAATATAATTCCAATTAAAAATGGAATTGCAGGATAAATACTAACCAATAATTTTACTCCTTGAATAACATTTTCTGATTGAGCTAATTCCTTATTTGCTTCATATCCGTAATTCCCTAAAATTTGTACTACCAACCCGCCACCAATAGTTAAACCTAACTTTAAACCTACCATCATTGCTGAAAAAATTATTGCAGTAGCTCTTCTGTTATTTTTCCATTCAGAGTAATCTGCAACATCCGCTATCATTGCCCAAAGTAATGGGATAGTAATACCATAAAAGAAACCATGTAAAATTTGTGAACCAAA
>JGI24540J26637_10000995_pt1 | contig 12397 bp, 7 predicted proteins | sample NorSeaMetagenome_FD_26637 | JGI IMG/M metagenome (IMG submission 26637)
ATCCCCATCCCCTCCTGCGCTTCCTCTGTTTCCACCCCTGCTCCCACCCCCGCTTCCCCTGCTTCCGCCCCTGCTGTGGATGACGCGGGCGGCCTTCCCGTCACGAACGCCTTCGTCGAGGTCGAATCCGTGTTTGTCGTTCCAAGTTGAGTCCCCGCTGACCCAACCACTGCTCTTATGTCCCTCGAGGAAGACAGCCCTTTTCTCGTATACCTTTTCGATAACCACGGGGGGTGGAGGTTTTCTCCCCTTCGTTCCCTTGGCCGCCTTCCTCTTGACTTGCTTGTACGCCATTGGTCCTCCCCCATGAGATCTTCCAGGGTGGACGGGGGGCTTGGAGTCCTTCTTCTCCTCCGTGACCTCCCCTCCCTCCTCATCCTTGTCCTCGTCCCCCCTGTCTTCGTGCAAGACTCCGCCAAATTTCCTGATCTGATTTCTCTCAACAAGCTCATCGACGTTGATGCCGTTCTTCTCCTCAAATGCCTTGACCCTTTGGAACCAGTACTCGCGCTGCTCATCATTCCTCGGGAGCAAGCCCAAATCCCTAATAACGGAGAAGTAGAATTCGTGCTCCGCATTGTTCAGCTCCATCTTCGTCTCCTTTTGTGAGAGGCCCATGAACTTCTTCAAGCTGCTGGCGCTCCACATGGACTTGCTCTTGCTCCTGGCCCCGGTGGCACCGTTGAGGTAGAGAATCCCCTTGTTCATGACGTCCAGCTCATTGATGTCGCCCATCGCCCAGCCCTTGGACTGCCACGGTCCTGGTTGGAGGTGGACGAGGGCGTTGCCTCCCTCCGTGCCCTGAGCCAGCCACTGCCACGAACCCTTGATGCCGTCGAGGATCTGGGCTCCCTTGGTAGTCCCCGCGAGCTTGTGGAAAAATTCTAGACCACGTTGCTGGAGCTCTGCCTTGTTTACCAGATGCTTCAATGCGTAGAGGGTTGTGGCAACACCGTTGCTGCGATGAGTAAAGTGAAGAGCGGGGCGAGGAGCGAAGCGACGAGTAGAATGTTGTTAGATATGTGGGTGGCCGATATGCTGCTTTCGCTTCGCTCCAGCCGTCCTCCGCTCGTCTTCCAACCTCACCTGGAAATCATCTGAACCAGGCCCCTGTCCTCTTCGCACGCAAGCAAGAGCATGCCCATCGCTGCGGCGAGCACATTTCCGTTGTCCTGGTACTTTTGCATCACCGAAAGGGCAATCTTCACCAATCCTCTGACCAGAATCTCCTCCCTCCCCTTCTGCATGCCTCCGAGAATCTCAAGGAGGAGGAAGGCGGCGCAGAGGATTTTCGTGTTGTGCTTGTACCCAACAACGGCAAGCGTCACCTGCGTGATGCATCCGGTATCGAAAATGCGGGCTCTGTTCTTTCGGAGGTTGCAGGTGAACTTGAGAATCTCCATGCATTCCTCCACCATCTCCTCCTTGTCCCGGAAAAGCTTGAGTCTCGTGATGCCCATGTTGGTGACGTCCATGTTCAACATTGCTTTCTCCTGGGTTGGAGGGTATTGGCAGTACTTTCTGAGCGCCTTGATGCCCAGGATTTGAATGTCGTAGGTGGCAGCGTGGACCTTTAGGCCCTTCAATATTTGGACAAGGGCGCCGAACTGGATGCACTTTTTCTGTGCATCCTTCTGGTCGAGGAGCCTCTGGAGGATGTCCATGCCCTGGGTAATCATCCAGTGGTTGTCCATGTTCTTCCTCATGGTTCCGACAACCATTGAAATATCTGCGGGCTTCACCATTCCCATCCTGTGCTCGTAGAGGTCGTTCTCGTCGGCACCGTGGGCCTCGTTGAAAGTGTCTGTCTTGACCTCCCTCCAGATTCCCTTTTTTATCTTCCACTCCTTGGACATGAAAAAGTGTTTCTTCTCCAGTTCGTTGAGAGGATCTTCGACATTGTTCTCGGCCATGAGGATGTCCCTTTTAACCTTAGCGTCCTTCATTTTCTTTTTCTCCTCCAGCCACTTATCCCTCATTTCCTTAGCCTTTGCCTCCTTGATTGGTTTGAGCCGAAGGTACTCGTTGTGTGCTACGAGATTGTGGGCGAACTCCACCCTGTCTCCTAAGGATGTACAGTACATGGAGAGGTGCTTGTCGCTGCCGCAACACGTCCAGTACCTGGTCCAGGGCTTTAGGCGGCCTAGTTCACGAACCTCCTTGACCCACTCACCGGGGTGAAGGAGTTCCTTTGAGAGAAGAGGGGGGGCAAGAGGGGGTAAGGGGGGTGAGAGGGGTGACGGGTGAGTCAAATATGATGTTTTACGAGGGCATTGAGTTGAGCTACACAATCCGAACCCGCCTGTCACATCCTCTCTTGTTCTCACCTTTCTATTCTCTACTTCAAGGTTCTGTTCCGATACCATGCTTCCGCTGACAGTGCTTCCCTCGGGGTAGTCCTCAACGTTGGTAAAGTTGAATTTTATGAATATGCAAGGGTCATCGTCTCCCGCCCCAGGTCCTCCAAGAGGCAGCTCTGCCTCCGTCGGTTTCTCCTCGTCATCACACACGAACTTAGTTAGCCTTATCCTACAGGTGGCGAGGAGCGAAGTGGCGAATTTTTTTGGGGTTAGCTTGATAAATAGAGCAATAATAAGAAGGCAAGCGAAGCGGAGCGAAAGACGAGCGAAGCGAGTTGTCTGGGGCTCCGATAACGACACACGGTTTGAAATAACCTCAAATTTGTAGCTTCACTCCTCGCCTTATGCGTGTCCCGTCGCTACACTCTCTGCCTCGGCTCTACCTCACCTTGCCTCCCCAAGGTCGTCGTCTGAAGACATGTCCTTGTCCTGGATTTGAATGTGTACCTCCATCTTCTTCCTCTCCTCCAAATCCTCCGATACTGGGAAAGCTATCGTGCACACTTCGTTCCACTCCGGCTCGGAGGTGTTCTCGAGCACCCTTGTCTCGTAGAGGGAGTCGTGGTACCCAGTGTTCTCGAGGTGACTCAACTTCTCCTCGAATGTCGTCTTTATGAAACCGACGGTGACGAGTGCAAAGGGATCGCACGAAGCGTCCCACTGTCTGATCCCCGAAGCGTAGCACAGGTGGACAGTGACTGCATTGTACTTTGTGGGATCAGAGGGATCCCTCTTCTTGCTNGACTTGGTCGAAATTCCAGTGTTAGGGGTCAAGATAGATTCGCCTCCCTCGATGGACCCGCCTCCGTCGACGGAGGGTGCCCCCTCTATGGATGCCACCACAGACCCGTCATCAATCCCCGTAATTTGGGACATTTCCATGGATGAATCGTCAAAAGTTAAAACGCTGGCATCGTTTTTATCAGCAGCATCGTCGTAGCCCTCCCCCGTAACATTGCTCTTCTTCGGAGTCTCACCCAAAGATGAACCTTCTGCTGCGGTCGATGGTTTTGGAGAAGGCTTTTGAGGGGTGTGATTGCCTTTATCACCCAAATCTTCCAACTCTACAATCCTGTTTCTAATATTGTTGATGTCGTCTATTATAGCATCGGTTTGATCAACCTCACTGGCAGGTATAGGCCCCCCAAGGCCAGGCTCGTCTGTTGTGAGTTGCGCATCTGGTTGGGATTTACTGGACGAAGAGACATCAGATACACCTTGAGCCTCCTTTTCTAATATCGCACTAGCCGCCTGAAGGTCCGCGAGGACCTCAACGTCACTCTCAGCCATTTGATGACTTGTCAAGAAAGGCAAAACTTTGTTGTACGCTTTTGTCAAAAATCAAAAGCCTTACTAATAACTTGATGACGATTAAGAACACGAAAATGGGTGAGTTTTGGTTTGTTGAACTTTTTCGGTTCGTATGAGGTCCATACAATGAGGGTTCATTCAATGAGGTGGCCATGGCGATGAATCGGGTTGATTGTCTGTCCATTTTTTTTTCCCTTCTCACACTTATCATATCTCTCTTTCACATATAGTTACAAATAATATGATTATCATTGCTATATTTATAGCTTTAGTACAATATACGTACAGTTTCAGTATAACAACAGGAGTTGTTCATCGAGGTGTCGGGATAAGGGGAAGAAAACTTAGTACATCAACAAGAGATCGTATCACCTCAGATCGCCACACTTCTATTCATACTTTTTTCGTGCCGACTTCTAATCTAATGTCATCTGAGGATGGAGGAGGAGATGTGAAGACCACCACCGAGCCGAAGTTCTCTGAAACGATCGACAACGAGATGGACGCTCAAATGAGGAAGGCCAAGAAGGTTGCGGAGCTCAAGGCGCAGGAGGTTTTCATTAGAAGAGAGACGGGAGTCTTCAAGTGTAACAACTGCCAGTACGAGTACGATGAGAAGGAGGGGGATGTCAAGATGATTGGGGGGGTGAACCCACCAGGCACAGGTAAGTAAGGGTCAAGCGAAGCGAAGTCTTAAGGAGGATCAAGATAAGCAGTCGTCGCTTCGCTCCTCCTTGACAACCCTATTTCTAACAAAGTCGTGCTCCCTCCCTCCCTGCCCCTCCCCACTAGCCTTTGCTTCCCTTCCCAGCAACTACCGTTGCCCCACCTGCCGCTCCTCCAAGGACAACTTCTCTCCCGTCGTTGAGGAAATCGCGGGATTCGAGGTTAACCAGGGGTACGGTTTCGGGACCAACTCCATGACAGGTGGACAGAAGAATCTGCTCATATTCGGAGGTCTCGGGGCGTTCTTCGTTCTTTTCTTGGGGGGTTACGCCATGTCTTGAGGGAATTGTCTGAACGTGTGTGTAACAAAATCGAAATCATGTACCTTTACAACAAACAGAATTTTTCCTTCCCTTTCCCCCTTCCCAACCTTTTTTGCGTCTCTCTTCGTTTCACTCATCGCTACCTATTCCCTGGGCTTAGCTGGTTATTCTTCTTTTCCTCCTCTCCTTTGTCATCATCCTCGTCCTCCCCGTCCATTTGGGTTGCAGTCAATGCCAACGCCTTTTCCATGGCCGCACTGGTGCTTCCCTTTCCTGCTGCCCTTTCGGGGTCCTTCTTGGTGCTCTCGACCCTCGCCGTAAAGTCGCTGAAGTCCCCAAGTCCGACTCCATTCTTGGCTGCAACCCTGAACCTGTAGCTGAAGTTGGGATCGAGAGCGTCGATTTTCCTCCTCATTATGTTCCCAACCTTGTACGTCTCCTTCACCTCCATATCCTCGATCCCGTCTTCCATCTCCCTGCACCACTCCTGGATCTGGTAGCCTACAATCTTGCTTCCCATGTCGTCTGGCTCGTCCCAGTTCACGACCATGTTCGTAGCAGCGACATTGCTCATCCAGCATCTTGGCACTTTAGGCAGGCCAGCAGCCATCGTCTTGGTCCTGAACGTGCTGGAACTGAACTCACTCAGCCCGCTCTTGTTCCTGCACGCGACCTGGAAGTCGTAGTAACAGCCAGCGTCCAACCCTGCAATCTCGATTGTCGCAAAGGGGTACTTCTCCACCTTGAAGAAGTTTCCTGGGTTCTCCCAATCTTCAAGGCCCTCAACCTCTTTGGCCGCAAACGCTCCCGCGGGGGCCCAAGCCGTCTTCTTTTTCACGCTCATCTCCCTCTTCCTAACGATATAGCTGAAGACGTCGTCCCCATTACCGTGGGGGCGCCGCACCTTGAAAGAGATGCTGACGGGTGTTTTGCCTATGATCTTGGGCTTCTCTGGAATGTCCGGCTGCTTCGTCAAAGTGTAGTGGGGCTCGTTTCGGTCGCTCCAATCGCTCCAGCCCTCGCTATTCTGACTCTTCATCTGGAACTGGTACCCAACGCCAGGCTCAAGTTTGTCGATCAGAATCCTTTGTATGGACCTCTTGAACTCGTGCTCAGCACCGTCCCAGCACTGCCTTACCATGAAGCCCGTGATTGCCGCGCCGTTGTCGTGTGGGGTTGCCCATTCGATCTGCAGCTTGTCCAGCTCGGCGTGGAGCAGGTGAGGAGGCTCCCCCTTGTCGGGAGCGACGGAGAGCGTAAAACTGGAGTAGCAACCCTCACTGAAGGGACCCTCTCCCGTCGTGTTGATCGCAGCCACTCTGACCCTGTACATTATTCCAGGCTTGAGCCCCGTCGCCCTGAAGGCCATCGGCGCGAAGAGCTTCTTGTGCTTGGTCTCGGCCTCCTTGGCCTTCTCAATGAGCCCCTGGCTCTTCTTGTACTTCTTCTCCAACCTCTGCTGCTTCTTCTTTCCTTCCTTTTTTGAACGTTTGATCTGCTCCCTCCTCTTTCTCCTGGCCTTCTGGTCCTCGAGGTGCTTCTTTGTCCTCTCGATTTCCCTCTTCATGAACTGCTTCTTCCTCTCAGCCTTGGCTTCCATCCAATTCATCTTGCTGAGCTTCTTCTCGAGTTTTTCAGCCTTCTCAGCCTCCGCCTCCTTATCCTCGATGGGGTTGCCGTCCTTGTCAAGCTTGGCCTTTGCCTCCTCTTCGACCTCCTTCCTCAGCTCGGCCATGATGCTTGACATGACTCCATCCCCTTGCTTGCTCTCTCGACTCTTCCTGCTTTTCTCTGACTTGCTCTCCCTCGTTTCCCTCTTAGTTCTGAGGGCCATCATCATCTTGCTGAGTTCTGTTTTCAGGCCCTTCTTCTTGTTCTTGGGGTCATCGGGATCCTTGCCTTGCTCCTCTAGTGCCTGCTTTCTTTCCTTTTCATCGCACCATTTCTTCCAAGTATCCTTGCCCTCGTTCCAGGTGAACTTCCATGTCAGCCCTGATGCAAACTCCATTCCGTAGCCGCTCAACTGAGCGTGGAAGTGCTGGATCGCACTTCCCTTTACTGAGGGCACCGGAGCGAACCACTTTATTAAGATGCTCGTTGTCTGAATGTCCTCAACCTCGGGCCTCTCCACCTTCTGTGGGACTCCGAACTCTGTGATGACCTGGGGGGACGGGATCGACCACGCCCCTTTGCCCATCCTGTTCATTGCCCTGATCCTGAACTGGTAGGCCGTACCGGGCAGCAGCCCCGTGATCCTCCTCCTCCTATCAAAGCCCGAAACCGATAGCGTATTTCCGAAGTCGCCCCTGTGTCCGATCCTGTACTCGATAAAGTAGGCCGTGATTTCCTCGTTGTAACCTGGGGGCGGCTTCCACGTCATGAGGCAACGGTTCGTTGTGACCTCGCTCATAATTGGCCGCTCTGGCGGGTCGGGAACGTTGGGTGTAAGGCTCCAGGCCTTGATGGTCATGTCGCAGCTGCTGCTCAGTAGGCTGTTGGCGTTGTGGGTAAAGCAGCAACGGTAGACAGCGTCATAGTGCCCGAAAAGCTTCTTCAGGATTCCGCCGTTCGTCAAGTTCCAGACAATGACAAGGTTGTCGAGGCTGCAACTGACAAGAAAGAGGCCGTCGTGGGAGAAATTCACTCCCATTACCTCGTCAGTGTGGCCGTACAAGGTTTGCACCATGTTTCCATCGATAGGATCCCAGGTTTTAATTGTCTTGTCTGACGAGCAGGTCCCCACCCTCCTTTCGTCGTGACTGAAGCAAATCTCATTGATGGACGCGGCGTGTCCATCGTACTCTTTGCCGGACTGCTTCAAGAATGTACGGATTAGCCCCCCCTTCTGTTCGGCGTAGAGGAGATCATTATCATAGTTGATGAGATGGTGCTCGCTATCGTGCCTGAAATGATGGAGCTCGAAACCTGGGAGGTGGTCAAAATCGTTCCTCCTGTAGTTGTTGGCGCCCTTGAGAGCCAATGATGCTCTTTCCTTCTTGGTCAACTTGGCTTTTGGGACGGTGGAAATGAACTTGTTCTCTGGGAGAGTTCCTCCATATTGTTTTTCTGGAAGGTCTCCTACCAAGGACTCTCCCGGAATGAGTGGCTCTGTTAGGGTCCCGCCAACCCTACTATCTTCCTTGGATTTGTCATCGGCAGGTTTCAAGCCGACCATCTCGACGGCACCGTCGACAAGGGAGTCGATGTCCGGAACTTTAACGACAGGGTTGGGGTTTGTAACCTTGACTGACGATTTCTTGAGGACTGACTTGGGTCTCTTCAACACTCCCTTCTTGGGAGTAACGGGTGTGGACGGAGCGCGTGACATGGAGCCAGAATTCAAATTCTTCTTCGATGAGAAGAAGGACGACGAAATCCAGCCTCCGGAGCTCACGCTGGAGCTGGACTTGAGTTCCTTGAGGACCATTCTCTTCTTAGACTTGGTCTTCCTCTTGCCCTTCTTAACTTCCTCGCTATTGTTTTCGCCGCCATTATCTTCAACAATTTCTTCAAGCTCATCGATTTCATCCTCGTATTCCTCCTCCAAGGTCTTCCCTCTCTTCAGCATGGAACTACGCCCAAGGAACATATTGACGAGGGTCTTTTTGGACGCCTTATTGCTACCGCCCCCTGCGACTTCACTCATTTCTTTCACATCATCCTCCTCCTCCTCGTCCACTCCGAAAATGTCTTCTCTTATGTGTTCGGTCTTATCTTTTCCCCACGTTAGCCTGCTCTTCCTCTTCTTCTTCTTCCTGTTTTGGCGCTTCTCATCCTCTGCGTCAACTTCTTCCTTGAGCTTTTTCATCTCCTCCAAGTGCTTCGCGTTGGCAGCCTTCCTGTCCGAGGCAAGCTGGGCTATCAAATTCGCCGCGTCTTCGCCCCTCTTTCCTGCATTGATGGTCGCCCTGACATTCGCGGATTGTGTGTTCTTCGTGACCTTTTGGTCGCCCTTCACCCAACTTCCAACCTGCTGCACAAAGTGAGGCGTCATGGCCTGGATGCGCATACCATGAAGGTCTTCGAAACCTGGAAGGAGGGGGTTGGCGACTCTGCGTGCCTTGGCCATGTGATCTTTCTTCTTATCGTGCAGCTGGAGCATATATTCGACCATTTCGTCTACGAGCCCTTTCCTGCCCTTGGCAGTCAGCAACCTAGCGTCCAATTTCATGTGCTTCTTTTTGTTCTGCTGGGCGTTCAGCATCATTTCCTTGCCTTTTTTGGCGGCCTGGGCTGCCAAGTCGTATGGTCTGGCGTTGTGAGGATAGTTTGGAGGTAAATGCATCTGTAAGTGGACCTGGCTCCCTCCGTAGAAACCGTTCTGGACGAGGTCCTCGCTGATTACTGCAAAGTCGGTGACCTCTGCAGCCTTGTGAGCTGGAAGGTGGATAGTGCGAACCTCCTCGGCGCACATAAGCTGGGACTTCTTCATCTGTTTGATCATGAGTACCTCGAGAGTCGCGAGCTTCTCATACTCCTTTCTCAAGTCGGCCCTCTCGGGAGGCTCGTCTTCTTTCATATCCTCTTCTTCCTCCACGCTTAGGTTCGATGCGACCGTGTCGTCATCTCCCTGACTAGAGACATTCGCAGCGCCTTCCTCCTTCTCTCCCGTCGTGGCCTCGTTCGGATTGGCCTGAAATATCTTGTTCGGGTCTACCTTACTCTTGTCCTCGCCGTACTCGTCTTTGCTATCGCCCTCCTCCTCGCTCTCTTTTCCTTCGTGGCCCATGGCGTACTCGATCTCTGCCAAATCCACGCTTGCCTTGGGCAGCTCGTCCTTGATCACAATCGTCCTGGACTCAATGAGCCTTTCAGTGGGAGTCATAGGCTTAACGGACTTCATTATCTGGTTTGGTCCCAGCGTTGATTCGCTGAGAAGCTTGACAATCTCTCTAGCTCCTCTAACCTGCGATGGGTGAAACGAAGCGACGAGCGAAAGGTTGTTAGCTGTGTAGAAAGGCGTAATAGTGTTTTAGCTGTCGCTTCGTTTCTTGTCCAATCTCACCTTCTCCACTCCCAACTTTCCCATTGGGAGGGTGCAGCTTGCGTCGTGGGTAAAGTAGTGCTCCGCAAGATCCAGTTCCTTGTCTCTGAAGAGGTTGAGCATGTGATTGTGATTGAAAAAGACGTCAAACGATAGCTTAATCTTGGGCTTGAACGACATGTTGCGGCCAGAGGAAGTGAAATCTCCGTCTAATCCTCTTTTCCTCGGAGGCATCGTCTCAGAAAGCGAGTAAGACAGGCCGTAGATGTTTTTAATGTCTGGATCGTCCAAGTGCTTCGGTACGATGGTGGACTTGAACGTGATGGGCCCGACGCCCTCAGTAGGCGCAGTCCACTTGAACTGAAGGTTGTTGAAAGTTCTGTTTTTCTTCCTCGTGTCCGAGGTGGCAGCCCTATAAACGCCACCCGCCCGACACGTCAGCCACGCGTTCTCCTGTTCCATCACCGAAGAGCGGTCAAAATATCCGCAGCGACCTCCGGACTTGGCGTCAAACATGTCAAACTGTGATTGTTTGAGGTACGCGGCGACGAAAAAGGATTGGAATGGCTTCACCCCTTTTACGTTCACGATGAGCTCCTGGCCCGGGTAGTACCCCGAAGCCTCGTTGAGTTTTCCGAACCTGCGATGAGCGCGAAGCGAACCGCAAAAGGAATTGGATGAAGGGTGAGACGAGCGAAGCGACGAGTGGAAGGCTGTTAGTTATTGTGCTGTAGCAATATACGGTCGTCGCTTCGCTCCTCCCGTCCTTCGCTCCTCGACCACCCTCACCTTCCCTCTGAAAGTATTGTTATTGAGAAACCATCCTGCTCCAACACGTCCTTGTGCTTGGTTGAGACAGACGCGGAGTCTCCATTTTCATCGTCGTCTTCGTCGACTCCGTCACCGTCGTTCTTAGATTTATCCTTTGCATCGCGCGACCCCTTACTAGGTGACGAGGGCGCGCTCCCTGAACTGTCCTTGCTCCCGGCAGCGCCAGCGCTTTCACCTCCTTCGGTCAAATCGCTTCCATCATCTGAATTCTCTTCGTTGACCTCATCTTGTTTGAGCATTGACAAAATTTCGGTCTCCTCGTCGCTGTCCGGTTCGTTGAAGAAGCCTTCCCCGGGATCCTCGGAAAATATAATGTTTTTGATCAGCCCAGCCTTGGTGAAGAACACTCTCTGTCCTAGTCTTTTGGGCTTCCTAATGACAGGCATTTTTGCGTGCCAGAGCTTGATCTGTCTTTCTCCGTAGTCACTACAGCTCACAATGTATCTCCCACCGGGGCTGTACCTAGCGCTCATTATGGCGCTGGTGTGTCCTTTGTACACGAAAATAACGTGCCCCTCGTGGGCTGACCATAGCCGAATGGTGGTGTCTTCGGAGGAGGATATTATGTTGTTCCCGTCAGGGGAGAAGGCGCACGAGTAAACGACATCGGTGTGGCCCTTGAGGGTCCTCTTGGAGCTATCAGACCTTGCGTCCCACATTCGGAGGGTCTTGTCTGAAGATGCCGACACGATGAGCCTGTTTTCGTCGGATAGGTTGAACCCTGGTATAATGTCGACGTCCCTGACAGCCTTGGTGTGGCCCTCGAACGTCCTCATTACCTTGCCTGTGCTCACCTCCCACATCCTGACGGTGTGGTCTGCGCTGGCGCTCACGATGTACCTATAGTCCGGGGAAATTTTGAATCCGTGGATGTGGTTCTTGTGCCCAGAGAAGGTTCGGTGGAGGGCAGGGGAGGCCTTGTACCGTTTGAACTCCTTGAGCTGGCAGTGATGGTAGGTTGCACCCTCTGCGATGAGCGAAGCAAATCGCAATAAGGGTTAGGATGAGGGACGAGAATGATTGCCCTGATTACAGGGGAGGCGCGTCTTGTACGAAAGTATGAGCTAGCGTGGCTTTCGTTCCCAGTGCTAACGTTGGCAGCTCGTCGCTTCGCTCCTCGTCCGATCTCACCTTCCTTGGCCTCGGCGTCCTTCTTTGCGTCCTCCCTCGCCCTCTCTACGGCCTTCTTCTTGGCAACGTCGTTGAGCTTGATAAGCCTATTGCAGTTCCTCTCAGGGAGCTCGAGGGCGTCCCAGGTGAGCTTCTCTTCGCTTCCCATGTTGTCAAGCTGAGGGTGGGGAGAAGGGATTGGTTGTTGTGTGAGCCGACGACGACCGGATTGTATATATCCGCCCTTTCTGTGCCTCACATCCTTCTGTCTATCCTTCCTCTCGCTTTCCTCGATCTCGTGCTGTTCCTTGAGTACTTTGAGCCTCTGCGATGAGCGAAGCGAATCGCGAAAAAGGTTGGAATGATGGGTGAGACGAGGAGCGAAGCGACGAGTTGGAGGTTGCTAGTTATGAAGGAAGGCGGCGTAATGCTTTAGCTCTCGCTTCGCTCCAGCCATCGCTCGTTGCTTCGCTCCTTGCTCCCCCTCACCTGTCTCTCCTCCTTTGTCTTCCTCCCGCACCTACACAGGAAGGCCATACATCCAGTGCACGGATTATTCCTCGCCGGATTGTCTCCCTTCGACAGTTTGGCGGCCTCTGCGGCCTCCTCCTCGTCGGTCTTCTCCTTCTTCTCACCCTTGGCCTCTGCCGCTGCGTCTGCTGCTATTTTCTCATGCAAACTCTGCTTGGGCTCAGCGGAATCATCCTCATCGCCATCGCCTTCAAAGGCCTCTGGGAGGGGTTCTTCGGGGGGNGGGGTTCTCTTGCGAAAGGGGGAGGATGGTAGAGCAAATTTAACCATGGGAACAAGGG
>JGI24540J26637_10000999_pt1 | contig 12377 bp, 1 predicted proteins | sample NorSeaMetagenome_FD_26637 | JGI IMG/M metagenome (IMG submission 26637)
AGTGCACCTTCCATAAAAGGCCGCCTGCCTCCTCAGCTTCCCGACAACCCCTCCCCCGGACCCGCGGCATACGACCAACCCGCGAACGACGTGGTATCAAAACAAGGTCAGCTCGGACGAGGAGCGAAGGAAGGCTGGAGCAAAGCGACAGCACCATACTTTACTGCCCACCACTATACTAACAAAAACACTTCCCGCGCTTGTTTCGCTCGCGCCGCAGTTTCTGCCCTGTTCACGACGGCTAATAGATTCCCAAACCCTTCGACAGACGTCCACAGCTCCTACCTGGGTTCCATGAAGACCTACCCCGTCCTACCCAACCCTCCAATAGACTACAACCCCGCACCGCTAAAGACTGAGTCTTCCCTAGCAAGGCTGAACACGACGCCTCAGCAGGGTTCGATAGCGGAGGCTTACGACGCCCCGGTTGCTGGAATGTTTCAACTTTGGCACGGGGAGTTTAAAAGTCAGTCGTACTTTGGAACCACGTGGGACTCCAAGGCCGAAATGCTCAAGCAGAAGAATTCAATCACAACCAACACGCACCCCCACAAGGGCCTGGTAAACCGTATCATGGAAATGGACGACCTCGCCCTTGAGGACCTTAACTACGAGCTCATCCACCCCTACGCTCTACCCGAAACCTTCGACCTGTCCAACGTTCAGAAAAAGATGGACTTCATCGTTTCCGAACGCGAGACCAACCACCAGAAGGAAAAGATCAACCGAATGTTCAAAATATACTGGAAGACTAGGCTCAAGAATGCATTCCCGAGGTTCTTCAGTCACACCCTACAGGGGCGCGAGCTCGAACGCTTTGCGGCTGCAGTCGAGATGCAGAAGGTTGGTCGGGTTTACGTTAGCAAGGTCAGGGTGCAGAGGATCAGGGATTACAACACGGAACAAGCGAGGCTTACATTGATGGCCATGACGGCGCCAATTCTAGGCCGAATGATTTCCCGCCTTTACAGAGGATACAAGGCTCGCCAGCGGGTGAAAATGTTGGAGCAAAAGAGAAAGAACATGAGGCTTCTCATCAAGGTGCAGACCAGACTTAGAATGATCCTCGCACGCAATCGAAGGCGCAAGCAGAAGACGAAAGCAGTTGAGTGGAGAGCCGCCAAGCTGGTTCAGCGAAACTGGCGTGGAAAGGTCGGGAAGGTGAGAACGGACGAGGAGCTTCGTGATGCTGTTCTACACAATATGCTAACCCCCCCTACTCGTCGCTTCGCTCCTCGCCCCACTTAACGCAGAGCCTCCTGAGCCAGGGAAGACCCACCGTCCTCGAAAAGTTCGGGGAGCTCAAGTCAATCACAGAGGACTTGAAAAAGAAAAACGACGCCGCAGTAATGATTCAGAACTGCTGGCGTGGCTGGATTGCCTGGATGAAGGGACCTGTGGCTATGGATAGGGCGATCAAGGCGCGCAATCTCAACAAACAGGCCGCCACGACGATCCAGGCTAGGTTTAGAGGACGGATGGGCAGGCGCAGGGCCGAAAAACAAAGGATCCACGTTTGGAAGCAAACCTACTTGGCTGTGCACTGTCAGCGCATCACAAGGGGTTTCCTCGGAAGGATCCACTTCTACTATCACAGAAAGAGGATCCGTATGATCAGAGCCAACGCTGCCACGAGGCTTCAAGCCGCATGGCAGGGGAGGATCGGAAGGGCCAGGTGAGGCTGAGCGAGGAGCGAAGGACGGCTGGAGCGAAGCGACAGCAAAAGCATTCTACCGCCTTCCTACACAACTAACAACATTCAACTCGCCGCTTCGCTCATCGCAGGTTCCGCGCTGCACAGAAGGAAAAATTACGGCAGGATTCTGCCACAAAAATCAACACAATGGTACTTGGATACTTGGGACGGTGCAGGTTCCGTCACGAGCTGATAAAAATCAAGGGCGAATTTTGCGTCGTCTTGATACAGTCAATCGGTAGGATGCACATCGTACGGACAAAACTCGACTTTTACGTCCAGGAAAGGAGAAAGTGGGACGCTCAGCGTCCCATTAGTCGCGGTTTCAGGAGGTACAGGGGAATAAAACAGGGCAAGCTTCGAAAAATGCTTGTCGAGAGCGGCTACTGCGCAATGGATCCGTCGCAGAAAGCTTCGTGTTACTTCGAGTACACTGGCCAATTTTTATGTGAGAGGTCGCTGGTCAAGGCGATTGAGCTTTTGGAGGAGAGGGGAGAGAACTGGAAGTTCGATCCTCCCGGCTCCAAGATGCGCAATCTTCTTGGTCAAATCCACGACCTGACCTTCTTCGTCTCAAGGGAGGAGAAGGGCAACTATGACAAGGAGCGAGTGGGCTATGTCAAGGACGAAATCGCCGCCAAGGCTGCCATCAAATTGGAGGAGGACGCCCTAGACACTCTAATCAAGCAGCAAGAGAAGTGCACGAACGAATTACAGAAGAAAGCCCTGCAAGGAATCATAAGCCGCCGAAAGGTCAACCTTAAGGTTCACACCGACGAGCTACTAGTGGCTCGTGCTGAAATCAGGAGGGTCATGCCTTTCCTTAAGTTCCAGGTATGGAAGGAGGAGGTCGATCCTCGCAAGGGCAAGGGTTCGTACTACATCAATCGGTTCAGCGGGGAAGCAAGGCACACAGAACCCCCTTCATACTGGAGGGCGGTGAGCTGTGCCAAGTGCATTCAGAACTACTACAGAGCCTACAACGGCAGGCAGATCGCAGTTCACGGCGCATGTGAGGTGTACCCCGTTCTAGCTCCAAAGTTCGTTTGCTTCTTCGATCGCGGAGGGTCGATGAAAATGTCAAAAATAGCGGTCAGGGACTACCTTAACGACGGCAAGGGAATGATGAAGCGTCACATCATCAAAGCGTTCGAGCAGGTCGCGATCGAAGAGAAGAGCGCGAGAATAATACACCGCGTGTGCAAGAGATACAGAATCAAGGTCAAGATACAAAGGATTTCGAAGGAGGTTGAGGAAGTCCACAATAGAAACGTTTTGATCATGCAGCGCTGGTGGAGATGCGTGAGCATGAAGGTCGTGTTCGTAGGCGCTGTCAAGGCACAGCTCTGGCTCGAAGGGGCACTCAAGACGGAACGCAGGTACATCCTTGCCCTCGATTGTTGTGTTCCTGACGCCATCAAGCTTCAGGAAAAGCTTCAGGAGGCAAGGCAGCACGAGATCGAGGCCGCTGCATCAAAGAAGAGAATGATGGACCTCTATGCGACACAATATATCGACGACTATAGCGACATTGTCGAGGTCACCCAGGTAGCCGCGGCCAAGAAGAAAGAACTTGAGCACATCGACAAAATCCACGCCCAAACAAAGGCGGGGAAGGAGGAGGCAGAAGCGGTGCTCGAGGCTGGAAAAGCAAAAGAGGCCGAGGATACAGCGGAAGCTGCATCTTCGACTAACACAGCACAGCCCCAAGAGCCGCTAGTTATCCCACCCCTACCACCGCAAGAAGATACTTCACCAAGGCGCAAGAAGCGACCCGTCATTTACACACCCTCAAACTCGTCAGGTTCAGAAGGTGAGGAAGAGGACGACGGCGCATCTGACTCTGAGTCTTCATCTTCGTACTGGGAGTCGCCGAGAACCAAGCACGACAGGGTTTTCAAGGAGATGAATGATGCCAAGGACTGCTCAGGAATCCTCAAGTGGGTCCTTCCCTTCCTTGTTCCATGCGAATCGAACATTAGAGCCCTAGCCCCGGAAATGGGACAGCGCCAACTTCTCCAAATCGCTGAAGTCAGGTCGGCAATTTTGATGCAACGCTGCTGGCGCACCAGGGTGCAATTCAAAAAGGCACGGGATGAAATTCTTAGGAGAGTGCAGGAGCGAAGAAGGCTCGAGGCGGAGAGAATTGCTCTCGAGAACTACTCCGTGACGAGGATTGCCAGCTGTTACCGATGCCTGGTTGCCCGTCGCTTACTGCACATTTACGAAACATGCCGTATGCTCGCTGAGAGGCTTTCAGAGAATATCTGTGACGTTCCAAAAATTGTAGCGAAACACGACAGACTGTGGAATGAACACAAGGGTTTCTTGGGGCAGGTCTCTCTGGATGCTGGCGATTTGCTGAGGGCTATTTCGTGGAGCAGGCGACCCACCAGGCACCCTCTCGTCAACCAGGAGCTCAAAATGAAAACTTTCCCCGAATCTCAAAAGCTAGTACAGGGTACCGTCACGCTGGCGGCTAGGACTGCTAGGGCACCAATCAACGTACCCCCTCCCCCGCCTGATGCAGGCGTCAGAGTTCTGCACAGGGGCCCGGGAGGCATCGTTCCTATCCCTCTCATGAACGACAAAACAAATCTCTACAAGGGAATCGACGACGACGCCCACTTTTCAGACTGGGAAGGTCGCGCTCTCCCGCCCCTCACGCTCAAGCTTCAGCTCATCTCTGCCTACATCAAGCGTGACGCGAAGCCCATTACGTCTACGACGACGAAGAAGCTCAAGGGAGTGGCGAACATTGTAGGAAGGATGGGTAGGGACGTGAACGATATGAGAAAGAAGAGGATGGATGCTGAGGAAGAGGTCAAAGTGACAAACAAGGTGAAGGAGCACGAAACAACGAAGACAGTTCAAAATCTTTACGAAGAGGTTTCAGAGCAATTACTCAATAGGGTCGAAAAAGGATTTATTGCATGCGATGACAACGGGGACGGGGTCTTGTCGAGGAAAGAGGTCATTATGGCCGCCCTTTCCAACCCCGAGGTGCGAGAGCTTTTGCAGCTCCCACCCGTCTTCACATCCGAATTTGACGAGGTCTTTGATCGATTAGACGCAGACAAGAATGACGCGGTGTCATTCGAGGAGTTCCAGCACTTTTTCTTGCCATCATCAAAATCCGGTGTTGATGCCAAGTACGCGAGGATCAAGGCTGGCTTCGATTTGATGGACAAGAACGGGGACGGGAGCCTCACTCGCACAGAAATTTTGACTGCTCTTATGGGAGAACAAAGCATACGGGCTTTGCTCAACGTGGCAGACCCCGAGACTGATGAGTTCGAGGACATGTACAGGAAGATGGACACCGACAACAGCGGCGAAATTTCCTGGGTCGAGTTCCGTGGTTTCTTCTTTCCAGAATGGAACGACGAGGTGAAGCAGTCGTCGGATAAGCTTTACTTGATACAGAAATTGAAGGGAGGTGGGGCAAAAAAGAAGAAATTTGATGCCAGAGCTACCTTCAAAAGGGCCGTGAAGAAGACGACCGCCATTCGTCTCTTGTCTAGCATTAGCAATAAAGAGACAGAGATCGAGGTCGGAGGGGCTTCTCCGCAGGAACTTGTTACGGCGCTTCGCTTAAGCAGCTCTGGAGGGGCTGCTACAGAGCTTGTTGACCAGAAGTTGCATCCTTTCCTAAAGAGGGACCCTAGAGCCGGGGGAAAGGCGGTGCAGCTAACGGTACTGGAAAAAACGAGGGCAACGAAGCTAAGAAAGGCGGCAAAGAAGATAAAGGGAGCCAAGTTCATGTTGAACAAGGACGGAAGTTTGCAAGTTGTCGGTAAGGGAGGAGCAGTGGACAAGCCTAGTGTCAACGGGTTGCTTGGCAAGGAATACAGTGGGACTGCCGAGGTGTCCTTCTTAGAAGGACCCCTCGACGATGTTGTCGACGAGGAGCTTCTCGAGGAGGACGAAGAAGAAGAATTTGGGGAGGGCGGGTTAGGGCTTCTCTTGGAAATGTGTACCGCCAGCGACCTCGGCATGGCAGACAGTGGTTTCTTCTCCAAGGGAGCAAGCGATCCATACGTCGTCGTCATGGTTGGAGAGAAGACCGTGCACAAAACTGGAGTGGTTTATGACGACGTAAACCCTACTTGGGACCCCGTCGAACACCAAAGCAAGACAATTTTGAACATTCGAAGTGCCGACTATGGCGCTGTGACGCTCCACGCTTTCGACTACGACGCCCTTGGCGACGACGAGTTCCTGGGCATGTTGAAGCTAGACCCGAAGCAGTTGGAGAACCCGACAGAGGAGAGGGAGACCTTCCCTCTGGTCAGGAACCCTTCCCTAAGCAAGAAAAAAAATTCGCTTGTGCAGGGAACGCTCACCATCAGGCTGTCGCCAGCTACCGAGGAAGAGGTCCTTGCCCTCAAAAGCACTGAAGAGCGAAGCATGACTGGGAAGCCCAGGACCCCCGGTGGTTTTGCTTCATCTCTTTACAACCGTGCTAAGTCATCTGTGCCAATGTTCCGCTCCCAGACCGCGTCAATAGAACCCGATGATCTCCCTCCTCCCTGCCTTGACGTCACTAAGGACATTAGGGCCCATGTGAACTGGTGCAGCGGAGGTCAGGGAAGTGGACCGACCCCCCAAGCTATGTACTCGCAACCCAATCCCAACTGGGGCAACACTGCGCTCTTTTACCTCCCGATTCCCGAGAGGAAGGCGGCGTTCCAGAAGCACACGCCCCTGGAGATCCAGCTCAAGAGGGGAAGGGATTTGTACGGGAGTGTAACCATGACACACGCCGACATATTGTCGGCAATCGGGTGCACAACAGAATGGGATATCTTCGACAATGTCGAAGGAGGCTATGCATTCGACGTTGACATGCCCGTTGAGGAGAAGAAAAACCATGTTTCTGGCAGCGTTAGCTTGCTACTTAGCTTCGAGCCTCCTGCCAGGACTGAGGCACGCGAGATCGTAAAGGAAGTCACAAATGACATTATTGCTGACGTTCTAGCGTTGATTCCCCAGCTAGTTCCTAGAGTTGAGCTTCAAATTAACGCGATTCAGAACATCCACACGAAGAGGCCAAACGGCGACGAGTGGAAGCCCACCGTCCTAGTCCTCTGGAACCACTCAGAGTGTGGAAGGGCGAAGACGATCAAACTTAACCCGGTGGATCTGGTTGCAGAGGTCAAGCGCGCCTTCGACCTGATTGATGTTAACGGGGATGGGCAGCTTGACAGGATCGAGGTGGTTAATGGTGTTTTACAGAACGAGGAGGTTAGGACGCTGCTGAAGCTTCCTGCTGTGATCGACGACGCCTTCGACAAGTGGTTCGCGGAATTGGATAAGGAAAACAGCAAGTTCATCAGCTTTGACGTCTTTGCCGACCACTTCCTTCCCGCCTCTGCCAAAGCCCAGATGATTGAGGAGCAGGAGATGCGAGAACAGCACGCCCTGGAAGCGACGAACAACCTGACAACGAGTGACGAGAGCGATGGAAGCAGCGCAAGCGATTTCAGTATTGACGAGGATGAGGGACAAACTAGCTGTAGTCACGATCATTCGAAGAGGCCAAGCATCAAGGATGTGCAGCAGAACCCTGGAAAGTTCCAGAAGCACACTCACCAGCACGTCGACTATGAAGATGATCACAGTGAGGAGGAGAATAACGAAGGCCCTGCTGAATACGAGATTTCACCATCTGGACTCATTGCAAAGAAGAAGAAGAGCGTGTTCGACGCCAAATCGGACGTTCCATTCTGGGGGGAGGAGTTCTTTCCGCTTCCTGTGCCAGAGTATTGGCCACCAGGCCCTCAACTGGGCAAATACGACAGCCCCAAGAGGAACTTTGTTAGAAATTCTGGAAGCAACGATAAGGGCGGAAAGCTCGGGATGCCCATGGGGCTGCTTGAGGACGATACCGCGAACGTTCATCTTTGCATAGAGATTCACGATCTAGAAGGGAAGGCAGAAGAAGATGCGGGAGTGGCGACAAAGTTGGCCTCGACCATCATACCAATCCGCCAGATGTTCAGGCCGATCCAGACCAAGCTCGACTTCCCATTGGATATATCTGGCCCCAAGGGTTCAAGTTTGCTCGACGAGGATGCATTCATTCAGATAGAAATGTGCGCAAGAAGGGTAAAGGTCCCGAAATGGAAGACTCGACTTGGGGTGGTTGGGCAGCATGTCGTGGGTGACATCACGACTGCAGTCAACCGCATCCCTCAACCCCGCGCAGAATTAAAAATCATCGATGCCGTTGACATTCCGGAGCACGTGAAAGATCTCAAGTGCGTAATCTTGTGGGGTGACCGAAGCAGGAAGACGGGGCAGGTTGGAAGGGAGGTCAGGCAAGTCCCGATGAGTAATAGGCTGAGTAAGAAGGGCAAGATTGTTTGGGACCCAAGGTCACGTAACAAGAAGCTCTTCTTGCCGGTTGACGACCTCAGGAGGCAGGACCTTGAGATCCACGTTCACGGTGTCTTCCATGACGAGGAGGGGAAGGTGGACAACCAGCCCGTGTGCCTGGGCTACATCCAGCTCAACGGCGATACTCCATTCTTACAGCCCCGTCAATCAAATGACAGGGAAGGAAACCCTTCGACGGAAGTATTGTACTTTCCCCTCGTGCATTCTGTGGAGCACGCAACAAGTGGTGTGCTTAGGGTCATGCAGGGCCAGCTAGGCATCCAAATTAGGAGCTGTGAGGTTCCCAACGAGGTCAATAGGCAGCTGAAACCCCCCCAACCAACGCTCAAGGTCACAATCCACGACGCGACCAACGTCGCTCGTGCAGTGCCGTTTGGTTTCTCGAACCCCTACGTCAAGATATTCTGGTGCGGGGAGCTCGTGGCTAAGACATTGGTCGAGCACAAAACTTTGAATCCAGTTTGGCGTGAGGAGCAGTTCATCATGCCGCTTCCCTTCGACAAGGAGTACTTGAAGATGACTGGGAAGCTCCAGAAGGTTTACATGCTTGACCTGGAACTAAGAGTTGAAGTTTGGAGTCAGGGCAAGGTTAGAAGCCCCGACGACGAGGATGGGGTTAACGATAAGTTTCTCGGACAGGTTACCTTGGTTGGCAAGGATCTCAAGAGGATGCCTATGTACTACTATCCATTCGATCTTAAGCCAAGAACGACGAGCAGCGACCCGAGGGAAGCCATGTTCGTTCAGGGAACGATCGGTGTAGGCTTAGAGCTAGAGGAAATGGAGGTGGAGATGCCGGTCGTTTACGACGACGTGGACGAGGGCGCAGAGGCGAATAGAGGGAAGAGCAGGATGAGCGGCTTCGGTGGCGAGTCCATCACGGAGCTGCTCAGCGGCGCTAAGCTCCTCATGCACGTCGTCGAGGCCTGGGGCCTGGCCAAGGCCGACACGTTTGGAAAGTCTGACCCGATGTGCATCATAAAGTGGGGAGGGGAGGAAGTTGGTAGGACCAAGGCTATCGACAACACAATGGAGCCTGTCTGGGATGACGAAAAATTCACCTTGGTCTACGGAAAAGTAGGGAGTACCCCAATTTTGGACGTAGAGTGCTACGACATGGACATGATGGGACCAGGGGATTTCCTTGGAATGGTCTCGCTTGAGGGCAAAGAGTTGTTGAATCCCCCCCAGAAGCCGGAGCTGAAGAATGAGATGGACCTTCCCGCCAAGACGGAGTGGAAGGGTGGAGTCTTTGGCCTGCAGCCGATGCCCGGGAAGGGAGGCAAGTTCAATAGGATGGTGCAGGGCACGATTGTTCTGGGTTTTGATCAGAGTGACGCAATGAGCATGAAGAAGGCACACCATGACGCTGTGAANATGAAGCGCCTGGCTGAGGCGCAGAAAGAGGCAATGCTTGCGGCGCTGAAACACTCGGTGAGGATGGCGAAGAAGCACATGAAGAAGACTTTGGAGAAGGTGATGGCGAGTCCGAAGGGGAGGAACGACAGGGACCTCTGGAGCCTTTACTGCGCCTACAGGAAAGAGTACACGAGAGCAAAAGAGCACCTGCAGGACCACAAGCACATCGATGCGAGTCACTTCGAGAGCGCAAAGGCTGTAGATCCCGAGGATGAGGCGAGGATCGAGAAGGAGTTTGCCAAGAAGAGGGCGGCAGAGAAGCTCAAGAACACAAAGAAAAGGAAGAAGGAGCTATCATTGAGCGAAAAGCTTGCCCTCGTCGGGGCTGAAAGTGGAGCAACGAGCGTCGGGCCTGGAGGAGAGGTTCACCACCACGGCAAGAGAAAGAAGAAGAAGGGCGAGGAGGGGATGGAAACCGACTTTGAGGAAAGTCTCCGGAAGCAAGCCGCGTGGGAGAGGGAGAGAGAGAAGGAAGAGCGGGAGGAGATGTTCACTGAGGACCCAATGTGCCTCAGCTGGAGGCCCAATGAGACGAGGGAGAGGTTCCTCATGGAGCAGGAGGGCCTCGACGAGGACGGGGTGCCCAAGGACTCCCCCGAATGGGTTGACCCGCAGCCCGAGGACTTCGATCCTCCCGTCCTTTCGGAGTGGAACAATGACTGGAAGGTTGAGCAGAGGATGGTCCCGATGCTGCCCGTGAACAGAAAGACCCTTTACCTTAGGGTCATTGACTGCAGAGGGCTCGAAGAGAAGGGCTTCCCGTTCTGCAGGGTCTGGTGGAACAAAAAGGAGGTAGGAAGGACCGACGCCAGGCTTCTTGCGGAGCATGGGAGGGCTGTCGGAAAGGACAAGGTTTTCATGACCGATCCCATCTTCCAGTACGAGGAGCCTTTCTTGTTGCCTTTCGAACCTGGCAAGGAGGGGGATAGCCACTTGAGCGTCGAGGTCTGGACAGGACCGAGCTGTAGAGGTCAGGTCACCCTCGAGAGCCAAGACTTGTTGAATCAGGCCTTCAGGAAGGATGAGATCCGTGACAAGATGAGGGTACCGTTTCAACTGTTTCCTCTCAGTCGTACAATTGTCCAAAAGGCAGAAGACGCTGTGAGGAAGGTCATCAACAGGCCTAGAATGGCCCAGGGAAAGTTGGGACTGATGTTAACCATCATGGAGCCCGGGAGCGTTTATCCTCCAAAGTGGCCCAAAAAGGCATCCAGGACGAAAGAGTTCGAGGGCATTCCAAGCTGGTGGCTCAGGTTCCCAATCGTTCACGAAGGCGGCAAGAAATTGTTGGAAGGAGAGGGGGAGGCTATTGCGTCCGACGGTGGAAGCAACGTTGAAGAGGTGCTGGAACTTCTGGAGGAAGGAGAGGAAAAGAAGGAAACCGAGGTTTCACCTCTTAAGGATGTCAAGGGCGAAAAGGGGGATAAGGAGGGGGAAGATGAAATGAAGGGGGAAGACAAAAAGAAAGAGGACACACAATCACCCTTTGGAAGACAAGTGGACGAAAATGAAGAGCTCAACAGAGGACCTGTGTACACGAAGGAAGAGGTCAACTGGGAGAAACTCGCCAGCATCAAGTACCCCGACTACGTTTACAAGTTTCAAATTTTGTCGGCGAGGGGTCTCAAGAAGGCCGACTTTATGGGCAAAAGCGACCCCTTCTGCATGATCTCCCAGGGTGGTGATCCTGTTGGGCAAACAGAGGTCGTAGACGAATCCATGGACCCAGTATTCCGACGTGCGACATTTGATATCCCCTTCAGGTTCATTTCGGGAAAGAGGAAATGTCCCGTAGTCATTGATCTTTACGACAAAGATCTTCTGTCTCCAGACCCCGACTCCGCTTATCCCCCCAAGGATGCCGACTTCATGGGACAGATAGTCATCTCACCCGAGGAGCTCATTGAACTCGTGGGAGAGGCGCACCACTTTGAACTCAAGCCACCAGACGGGGAAAGGGGAGGGAGACTAGTCGGAGGCGAGATATGCTGCGCTTCCAGCGTTGTGAAGGCACCCCCTCCAGTTCCGAGGTACGAGCTCCAGGTTTTGCGAGCTCAAGGCTTGAGCAAGGCGGACAGATTCGGAAAGAGCGACCCTTTTGTTATAATCACATGGGACGGGAAAGAAACCGGCAGGACTATCGAGGTCGAGAGAACCTACAATCCAGATTGGTTCGACGATGAGTTCTTCTCCATTCCGCTCCGAGTGCCACGCCAAAACCCTGACAAGTACCATCCAGAATTGAAGATTGAGGTCTACGATATGGATAGGGGCAAGGGGGGAAGGAGGGAGCTTGGCGAGTTCTTGGGAGGTTTCACGCTCAAGGGAGCAGGCGAGCTCCAGCCTATGGAAGAGGGCGAAGAGTGCACTCACAGTTTGCTCAGGAAGGAACACTTTGTTAACAATCCTGACGTTTGGTTCGATGTCAGGACTAGCTCTTGGCTGAAGCGACCAACTGATGGCAAGGAGTACAATGGAAGTGGCTGGAAAGCCCTTGAAGTGGAGTTCCTTGAGGGAGACGACGATGTTGAAGGAGAGGGGGGGNTGGGACTTGACGTCGACAATGTCGGTGTTGAATTCAACACACCCACCAAGCCTGAAGCCGAAGGCAAAGACGACGGCATGGAGGATAAAGGCGAACAAGGCGATGACCAAATGGGAGTGGAGGAGAAGGCTGGGGAGGAGAAGGCAGGCGCTAAGGACGAGCAATCCAAGGAGGAGTCCAAGGGGGTCAGCCCCGAGACAGTGCCTGCTGCTGCACCCGCTACTACACCAATGGCGGAGGCTAAAGCGGAAACCGCCTCAACCCCCGCCACTCCCGCTGCTGAACCTAAGGAGGGGCCTAAGGAGGGACCCGGGG
>JGI24540J26637_10001000_pt1 | contig 12376 bp, 17 predicted proteins | sample NorSeaMetagenome_FD_26637 | JGI IMG/M metagenome (IMG submission 26637)
TCCCCCCCACCCCGAACTAGAACTAACGCGCTTCTCGTCCTCCCCTCTCACAGTACCTCGAGCACAATAACATACCCGCTTTCCCCCACACCACTCATGGGAGGGCCGTTGCGAGGGTGTTCACTCTCCAGGGTCACCAGGATCCCGTTCCTCCCCCTCTGGGCGAGCTGGACATCAAGGACGAGAACGGCAACGTCGTCGCAAACTTCAACGAGAAGAATAGGAGGAGCAGCAGCGTCGGGGCAAAGGACGTCTCCATGTCCGTCAACAACGGACCGGTAATTGGGAGCGGAAAGTTTGAGGCTGTGAGGAGGAACACTGCCCAGCGAACAACCAAACGTGGTTCGTTCTTTGGGGGCTCAAAGTCATCCGCGCCTGCTGTGGAGCGCTACGGTGCTAGGGAAATCTGGTCGTACGTGGTGAAGCACCAGGGCTGGTTATGCAAGAAAGGGGGCGTCGGACCCACTGGGAAGAAGTGGCTCGACCGCTACTTTGTCCTTTACAGCACCGCAATGGGCCACTTCCTGAGCTACTACAGCAACTATGGTGACAGTCCCCTCTTCAGTAACGAGAGGAAGGAGAGGAACCTCATCGACCTTGGAAAAGTCACCTTCATCCGCCCTGTCTCCAACCAGCAGGAGGCCCCAGCGTTCAGCTTTGATATTGTCACCATAGAGCGTGACTGGACCCTTTCGGCTTCGAACGAGAACGAGATGCAGAGGTGGCTCCAGCTTCTCACAACCGCCGTCGACGAGGACGTCGCAATCGTCCCAGACGACGACCTCTGCTTTGAGGTCAAGACTTTGAGAGACCCAACGGACAGGCTAGTGAAGTTCGACTACAGCACGCTGATCAAGGTGTCCGCTTACGGAGTGTCCATCGGTACGAAGGGGGGAAAGTACGACTACCAGGAGAGGTTCTTTTGGTGCTACACTGACTTCTACAAGTGGTCCGTTCAAAACCAGTTTGGGAAGCTCACATTGTTCGTCTCGGTCTTCGGTAGCGACGACTTTAACCAGAACAGCAAGATGGACATGGAGTTCCGTACCCGTCAGGCCGTCCAACTCGCAAGCGCAATTGAGTTCTACATTGAGAAATTCATGAGCATTATGTATCTCAAGAATGAGGGTTTGGACGTCGAGGGTGGAGGTGACGTTGAGTATGGCAACGACGAGGACAACTACGAAGATCAGGATACGAATGCGCTGGAAGATGTCAGCGACGACGAGCCTGAAAGCGTTGGACAGATGGTCGATCTCCTTAGTTTAGATGACGCTCCGTCCCCCCCTGTGGCCACGGCAGTCAATGACGGGTTTGGATCCGGAATTCCTGTGGCGGAGGCAAGCGTTGGTCCTCCTGTGCCTCCTTCTTTTGCCGATCCCTTTGGAGGAGGGGGTGCTGGAGGGGGGGCGGACGATCTTCTTAGCCTTGGCGTGGGAGAGAGCCCAGCGAACGGCTCGAGTGGCGGAGCGTCAGACAGCCTCCTCGACACATTCACTACCCCCTCCGTTTCCTCTGCTCCTAAGCAGTGCATGGACAACATGGACAACGTCAATGTTCCCCAGTTCCTCAAGGGAAAGAAGGAGGGCGTCCTTTACTCCGAGCCTGGTCTCATTAACGTGATGCTCAAGCATGAGTGGAGGGGGAGCCAGGGGAGGGTCAGTTTGTGCTACGTGAACGCTGGCCGGGTTGAGATTACAGGCATCAAGGCAGAGGTCAAGGCTGAGGACAACAACGCCGCCGCTATTAGGACAATGCTTAACCCTCTCGCAGGAGATGGAAAGCTCGCACCAGGAAGCCAGACCGTGCAGCAGCTCATGGTCGAGTGCGTGCAGCCGTTTGAAGCGCTCCCCGTGGTAACTTTGGACTTTGAGGTGGCGGGGGCCAAGAGGTCCTACAAGCTCAAGGTCCCGTGCTCCATCTGCAACTTCATTGAGGGGACACCCATGGAGGGGGACGACTTCATGTCCAGGTGGCAGAAGCTCAATACCCCAAGTCTCCAGTTCCAGACCGTCATCAATAGCAAGGCTGCTGTCGTCCTTGCCCTGGTTGACCAAATCCTAACTGGATGCGGTTTGAAGACGATCCCAAGGTGAGGCGAAGGGACGGGAGGAGCGAAGCGAGGAGCTAATCAACGGCTGTGTGCCCGCATAGCACTGTAACTAACAACCTTCTGCTCGTCGCTTCGCTCCTCTCCATGCTCAGCCTCGCCGAGAAGTCCGGCGGCATCTGTGCCGTCGGTACGCTCCGCACGGGAAGTGCGAGCGCGAACGGAGGAAAGATAAGCGTAGGGATCCTTACTAGAATCGAGATCAATGCGGCTGCTCAGGCTTACAGGGTCACGATTAGGACGGCACATGGAGGGGTCAGCAAAATACTAGGGGAAGAGATCAAGAGGAGATTGTAAATGATGGGATGGGATGGGATGTGATAGGATAGGATAGGATGGGGTGGGGGTAGGGGTGAGAGGGAGAGGGTGAAGGGGAAGGGGATTAGCCAAGGTGTTTATGTCAAAAACTCTCTCAAAACTTCAATTAATTCCTTCCTTCACATAACGATCCCAAAGTTCAATACCATCCCAATTTGCGAAATTCCCGCAATCAAACTAAGCGCCGCCGCCCCTTTCGCAACGTCCTTAATTTTCTTCCCCCAAGTATCGTTCCTCTCGTCAAGGAGTGTCATGACGATGAACGCCACTATACCAACAAGCATGGGTATCCTCTCCGCAACGTCTAGAAGGTCTGAGCACGGTCTTCTCCCCATGTCGGTCTCGTTCCCCGCCATCACCATGAGTTCCTCGCACCAAACAACGGATACCAGGAGGGTGAAGGCAAGCACTATCCCGAATATCCTATTCCTCGTCCACCCTTTCCTCCTCCTCTGGCTCGCTACGAGTGCGTCCTCAACCATAACCTCGACCGCCTGTCTTTCCCCCTCGCTGATGAGTACAAAGCTGATAAGGTCGTCTATGTTTGACGCGAACCCAACAGCCATGCCGTTGAGGAGGAAATTCTGACTGTTCAAAGAATCGCTTAGGAGGAGTGATGAGGTCGCGGCGACGACTAAGAGGGGCACGAACGATACGCGCGCCTTGTGGGAAACGTAGAGTAGGACGCGAGTGGATTTTGGGTAGTGAGTTGTTTGGCTGTAGATGCCTAGGGCGTCCATTACCTCCTTCTCGTCTCCCGCTTGATCGAGATCTGCGATTGTCGGTATGAGAGCAACGATGGCGGAGAATAACAGCACCAGCACACCTCCACCGCTAAGCGAACCCCTATTGTGGGTTAGGAAATCACACCTCAATGGCATGGTGTCAGTTTCCGCACAGTGCGCCTCGGCGACATCCCAGCAATCCGCATGGTCGATGTAAAGGCACGGTTGTTCCCTGGGTTCTTCGGTTGCGTAGCAGTCGTGGCAAGCCCCTGGGTTTATCATTTGATTCCAAGGTGACGGAGCGCAGAATTCACCTATTTTACAGTCGGTGTGCTCGATGCAACGGGCGTAACTTGACTCGTCGACGATTGTGGAGAGGACCATGCACTGAACTAGGATTATAAACAGGGAGAGAGAAAGCCAGCATGTGGATTTAGTGAGGGTTACACCACGGACTGAGGAATGAAAGAGGTGGAGAGAGAAGCGACGAGCAAGAAAGCAAGGTATATTAGATATGGTGACTAGCGAAGAACCGAGTCCAAAAGATTCTCCGTTCGCAGTTGTCGCTTCGCTCCTCCTGTTGCTCTTACTGTTAAAACCATATGAACGCCGTGTGAACGTCTCGTGGACCACATGTTCTGCTGTCTCTATAGCCCCCTAACCGCTTCCTGGAGTTCCCCAATACCCCCCACGTTGTCCTTTTCTATGGTTTGTTTGGTGAAATCAAAGGTTTTTAGGGGCGATGATTTTTTAGGGGCGGAGGAGGTGGATTTTTTGTACCTACGGGATGTAGGGGTTAGGGGGGTGAATTCGTCGCCGTGGTTATCGTCGTCATCGGTGGAGGGGATTATTGTGGGGAATTTTTTAAAGGGCATGGCCTTTGAGTAACGGAACAGGAAGGGGGGAGAATAATGGGAAAGGTTATTGAGAGGGTCGGAGAAGTTTGGTTTTTCTTGGACCAGGGGGGGATGGGGGGGCGATGGGAAATTATTTGGTTGAATCGGGGTGAAATATATAGACAACTGGCTTTGGCAGAGTTTTTGGCAGAGTGTAGGGAAACTCAATTTATTCTGCCCAATTACTCAATAACCAAACGTATAGAAGTATTCATATCATTTATACAGTATTCATATAGATATATCTACACCTACGTACTACTTATAACGTCTAAAGATATTTATAAGGAAATAACAGCACCACCGCTCGACCCCGCTTTGACGAAGCCTATCCATTATCTTATCCTATTAAAGTGTTATAGTAATATTGAATATATTTACTATTATTTTCTATTCAAATAATACATTAAAACTATTGCCCTAACGCTATAATGGATAAAGTATCAAAACTAATAGCATCCCTCCCTGATCCACCGGGTGATTATCCTCCCCCCTCGATCCGTTTTCAGAACAGTCTAACAAAGCTCTTACCCCCTAACGTGAGTACGGTAGGTATGAACACCAACGTTATAAAGTATTTAAAGATGCTTAACAGCCAAAGTGAAAGGTTAGAGGATCCACTTCCTACCTTTCAGAGTCTCCTTAATGAGGCACAACTCGACAGAGGAGGTAAGACCAAGCGGCAAGCGAGGAGCGAAGCGATGAGTGGGAATTTATTAGTAAGCGACGACTAGAGGGAACCCTCAACAGTAGCTTCAATAGTAGGGTTTACTTCATCACTCCGCTCCTCCTGCTTATCTCGATAATCCATATGTCCTACATACAAACCAACCCCCTCCCCCACGTCTTCCCCCTCCTCTTCCCCGCCCTCCCAGGCTGTGACCTCCTCTCCGTCTACAAAGGTCTCCTCCGAGTATTCCCCCTAGACGAGAACCTCTGGGCTAAATGGTGCGTCCGAGCCCTTGACCTGAACGTAGGCACAGACCTAATCTCCCCCATAGTAACCCTGAACCTTGCCGGGGTCGTTGGGTGGCTCGTTAAACTCAAGCTCGAACACGGGTTCGAGGTTAAGGAGGAGGGGGGGTGGGTTAAACAGGACGGGGTGCTGGCCACCAAGAAGGAGGCTGAGAAGGTGAGAGGGAGGGAAGGGGGGAAGGGAGGGAGGAACGAACGACACAGCGACAGCATCATATCGACCACCCACATAACTAATAACCTTCTGCTCCTGTCGCTTCGCTCCTAACCGCTCCTCTCCTAGCTCCGTTTGCTCGACAACGTCCTCTGGTCCGCCTGCGAGCGCAACGGTCACGACAAGGAGGTCTGCCGCTGGTTCAAGGGTCTCTCCGGTACCGACACAGGCGCCGTTATCGGGGGGGGGGGACTTTACAGGGTCTGGCTTAGCAACACTAGGCAAATGTACCTCAAGGGGGTCATCGATAATACGGAGGTTAGGGAGAGGTTCAGGAGACTACTTGGATGGGCTCATAGTTACGTGAACAAGGCGCTGAGGGAGTACCAGGACTTTGAGAAGGGTGTGGGGGGGGAGGTGAGAAGTAGCGAAGAGCGAAGCGACGAACTGAAGACGCACAACCTTTCCGACCCACCCCCTCTCCGACCCACCGCGTAATTCTCATCGTCCTTTTATTCCTAACCGCGTGATCATCGCAGGACTGGAAGAACAGGATGCTGGACGAGGTCAAGGGTAGCGTGGAGAAGAGCATGAGTGTTTGGCAGCAGAGGGGACTCAACAGCTACAACTGGGACAACCTCGCGGTTGAGCCAACGAGGGGAGACGAGGACGTTAAGCTCTTCAGGAAGATTGTGGGGTACGAGATGACCAACCCTGAGAAGATATCGGACGACGGTATAGCGAGGTCTAGGGTCAGGGAGGCTTTCAGGGAGGGTAGCAAGGCCCTATACCGCACCCCAGAGGTCTGGGAGGAGTGGGCACGCTGGGAGACCGAGAAGGACAGGAAGAACGACGTTTACGAACAGTCCAAGCACGCCCTCCCCAACTGCGGCCTCCTTGTCGTGAGCTGGGCGGAAGGACTCGAGGGAAGCGGAGACTGGGACAAGGCGAAGAAGGTGTATGAGGATTTTATTGAGAGGTGCCCGTGCTCGCTGGGGTTCGTTATGCTCGAGAGGCTGGTGGTAAGGAACATGCCAGATGATATGAGCGCTGCTAGGGAGATCTTCAAGAGGGCCAGGAGGGTGCTTAGGCAGGCGGAGGAGGTGAGAAGGAGCGAGGAGCGAAGCGGCGACCCGGTAACGGAGGCTGTAGTTGGGAACGGAAAATATACACGCGATTACCTTCATACAAGACGCAACCCCTCCTCAACTACCGCAACAACATTCATCCCTTATCCTGAGTCCCTCAACTTTTTTCCATTGTATCGCTTCGCTCATCGCAGGACGTCGTCAAGGGGGGTGACTCCTTGGTTAAGATCATAAACAAATCTGGTGTCGGGGGCGAGGACGGGGGGCAGGACAAGGTAGAGAGGAAAGGTACCATGACGTACCACGTGTACCTCAACCACGCCATGGTTGAGTACAAGTACCACAACAACATCACGGTCGCGTGCAGGATATTCGAGCTCGGGCTTGAGAAGCACAGGTCGTTCCTGAGGTCGCAGAAGTATATTGTGGGGTACGCGGAGCTTCTTCTTGAACTTAAGGACAAGGAGAACTTCAGGTGAGATTGGACGAGGAGCGAAGGACGGAAGGCTGGAGCGAAGCGACAGCTAGCGCTATGTTTAACATCTCTCCCTTGCTTCGCTTGCAACCTCTTTGCTCCTCGCTCCTCACCTCGTCCCCCGCTCATCGCAGGGCTCTCATCAGCAGGGCTCTCGAGGCGGCGGCGGAGGACGAGAACGCGAGTGTTGGCATGATCAGGAAGAACCAGCGTCCCCTCTGGGACATGCTCCTAAAGTTTGAGTGCGAGATTGCCCTCACCCAGCAGGACTTTGATAGGGTCAGGGATGTAGAGCTTAGGAGGTGAGGCGGAGAGAGGAGCAAAGCGACGGCTAACAACGCCACCTTTAGCGATGAAAACCACACACACTGCTACTTCCGTACAATCCCTCCCCCCCCTCCCCAACCACCGCAATATTTCTTACCCACAATCCCAACCCTTTTCGCGATTCGCTTCGCAAATCGCAGGATGAAGGCTCTGGGGGAGGACGTGGACAGCGGAATCCCTAGAAGCATCATGGATGTCATCGTTAAGAACGATGGTCCCAAAGCCATTCTTCTGCCAAACTCCCTCAGGAGGATGCTGCAGCGTGTGGACCTAGTTGTGGGTGGGAAGGACAGTGGGGGGGACACGGACACTAGGTTCGCCGCTCGATCTGGACTGAACGATGCAAATCCCGTTGACGATGCCGACGCTGGTATTGGCAACTTAGACCGCACTCAGGCCGCTCGTCAGAAGCTAGAAGATCAGAGGGCTGCAGAGAAATCCTCTCAACCCCAGTGGATCCAGTTCCTTCTTGAAGGCCTCGGGAGGAGGAGAGGAGCGCCGCCTGCCCACATTACCGAGCTCGCCCTGCAGAGTCTCCTTCACAACGCGCTCCCGCCCAAACCAGACGAGAAGGGGCCCAAGTACTTTGACGAAGACGCGGGAAGGAAGAGGGAGAACGAGCAAAAGGGAAAGAGGGGAAGGGAACAGGACAGCGACGAGGAGGACGACGATGGGGGGGACAACCTTTTTAGGAGCAGGCAGAGAAGGAAGGTCGAGTGATGAGGGAGAAAGGCGTCGCTATGGTAATACGAGGGGTTTTCACAATACATTTTCTAGCTATACTTATACTTCACTCTCGTGGCTCCTTCTCCGCGGTGTCATTACATTCGATTCCTCAAATCGAATGACTATGGCCGTGATGTCATCCTTGCTCCCAAGCTTCTTGGCATGTTGGCACAGAATCTCTGCTGCCACTTTCTGAGATATTTTGGTCGTTAAGGCCCTTGAGACGATCCTTGAAGCCTCGTAGCTGTCCATAACGTCGAAGACCCCGTCAGTCGCTAGAATACAGTACATGCCGATATTCCAACCTTGGGGCGAACCGACAATCTGGGACAGATGAGCAGACGCTTCGTTCCGAGAGAGCACTTCCTTTAGGTCGATTATCCCTACTTCTGGTTCAGCTATTACAGCGCCTGGGCAGAGTCTTTTAACGTCTAGGTCGCCTACTGTTCTTGATGGTTCCAGGATGCCCATGGCCCTTCCATTAATAACGTAGCCTCCTGCCGCCTCCAACCTCTTGCGCTCCTTCTCGCCGCTTGATCTGTGGGGGTGATTCAGCCGCTCGATTCTCATGCCGCCGCCTGAAACTAGAAGGAGCTCGCAGTCACCTATTGAAGTGAAGGCTGTGATGAGCGAAAGGAGGTTACGAGCGAAGCGAGGGAGAGAGATGTCAGACATAGCACTACCTGTCGCTTCGCTCCAGCCTTCCTTCGCTCCTCGCTCCACCTTACCAAGGTAATTGTCATGGACAGCTGCAAGAAGACAGCAAGCCCCAGAGTTATCAGACGTTGAAAGGGCCTGACGACAAAAATTGTACTCCAACTTCATACAGCTCGCGGCCAGTGCACGGAGAAGGAACTTTCTCAGGTCCTTGGCGTTTTTCCGGGGCGAATTTGCAGGAGAAGGAAATTCAGTAAAAATTGACTCGCAGTTTGCTTCCATAAAGGTGCAGCAGCCGATGCCCCCGTGCCCATCTATCACCCCAAAGAGGTGAGTTGGTCGCTTTCTTTCGGATTCCACCTATTGTAGACCGCAAGGATGAGGAGCGAAGTGAAGCAAAGTGTCGTTAGTTCCCTAGTTCCTAATAATTCCCAACTTTTGCTTCAAGACTTCTCCAAAACTCACCTTATGAACGTCAATTTTAGCTATCAGTCTATCCTCATTCTCGTGGTAGTGTCCCTGTTGCGTGTGGAAAGTGCAAGAGACTAGGAAATCCTTGAAGCGGCGCCTGACAGGGGTTTTTTCAAGGTGAGCAAATGCTCTTAACTCAGCCCCCGTATTTCCGCCGGTGCTGCCCAGCGCCCAGGCTTGCTCCCGTTTTTCCTCTTTTCTTGCCCCCCCCGGAAGGACGCTACTTGGGGTCAAAACAGGACCCTCCTGGCCCAGGATTGCTGTGTGTTTTTGCAGGACCTCCGCTGAAAGCTTTCCCTCGTAAACGGTTGAGGTTTTGGGCTTAGTTTCGATTGCTCCCTGATCAGGATAATCCATGGACGTTAATGAATCTGTGCTAGCCGATTTGCTGATACTATTTTTCCTCTTCCTGAAGAAGGATTTCACGCCCCCTACTATCGAGAAAAAAGTCTTTGATCCTGAGTTTGTGGTCAAGCTTCTTCGCCCCGAATGCGATGACGATTCCTCGATTTCTCCTAAATCATTGACACCGGCCATTGTTGAATTAGGGGCTAATTCCAAATTGCTCAGCCCCACCTGTGCAGGAGAAGTGAGTACGAGTGCGAGTGCAAGGAGCGAGGTGAAGGTGATTCAGTGATCGAGCCGGTGCGAAAATGTGGCGTGCCGTCGTGTCAATGTTAGTCAATGATCTAGGCAATGTTCGTTATCACACCAAATCCTCACCTCCATGGATTCAAGCTCCTTCCCCTCATCAATTGCAGGCGTTCTCGAAATTTGTGCCGCGGAGCCTAGTTTTGGGGGCTCTTCCCCAAGCATGCGCTGCCGTATCACACTCTTGGCGGAGCTCTTGTGTCTCCTCTGTGCCCTCCTGTTTGGCACAGGTGCGCTCTTCATGGATAAAGCCTGGAGCAGCGTACCTTTCCTGGTGCTATATATACTATTCTCATTCTCTCCCAAAGAGTCTGCATGAACGTCTGTTGGTGCAACGGGTGCCTTCTCATAGGCCATTGCCTGGCCAGGAGAGAGCTTCGTCCCAGAGAGGCTAGAAGAAGTTGTGCCAGTTTGGGTCTCATTTACAAAAAACGCTAGCTCGGTGTTGTCTGTGTCCTCATCGACAATCGACCTGCCTACGATTGGATATTTCGGTTCATTTAAGGTGGTATTTCCTTCAGTATAATATTCATCGGTGGATGTATGGTCAGCTGTTTGTGTAATTGAAGCTTTTTTAAGTTCAATGGATGGTAAATAATGCTTCTCACTAATAGGTTCTAACAGTACAGGTGATTGTGAACGTTGTGAGGGAAGAGATTGTGATGAATTTGACTTCTTCATAACTATCGGCTCTGACTGCAGTGACCCCAGAAGAAGTTACTTGGTTGCTATAAATGCCCTCAAACGGGGTCCGGGTTACGGGAACGATTGGTTAAAGGTGGGGGGTAAATTAAAATAGAACGTTTGGGGGATAGTAACTAAATTACTCCCTTCCCCAAAGTGCACCTTAGGCTTGGGCTGGCTCAGGAAGATGTTGAATTTACATGGACTCTACCTGCAGGCATGCACTTTTGTCAACGGTTATTGTCGTCTTGTGTATTCTTCGGGATATGAGGCAGGCCGTCTGGCGAGTTTAAGTGATCAGTAGGAGTTGGGTAAAATGGGAAAAAGTTGCGATGGGTCGATGAGGGAGTTTCCAAAGGGAAAGATTTTGAAGTGAAAGCAGTTTTTTTCGTTAACTACACAGTGAACGCGGTTGGATATTAATCCTCGGAGGCTGGGCCGCCTGCAAGGTTGCGTTGCCTCAGTTGGCCATTAGCTTGGGCTTGCTGCTCCTCACCTCTGGATTCAGGACTGGAAGAGGAAGAGGAGGATGGGCCGCTCGGGGTAATGCCGCCGGGGGGGAATACGTCGGGATCCTTCTCCAGGTTTGGGTCCTCCTCCTCGATTTGAAGACGGCCGTGGGACTCAAGTGGGTCGAGGATATCCAGGTGTCTGCAATGAGCGACGAGGCGCGAGCGAAGCAAGCGCAGGAAGGGGTTTTAGTTATACTAATATGCGGTATGTTGCTTTTGCTATCGTTGCGCTCCAGCCTAGCTCTGCCTCACCTGTCGGGGATCCATTTGCGGAGGAGCGTGAAACGGAAGACTGCACAGAGGACGACGAAGATGGGAAATAGACTCCCAATAATAACCCACATGTTACCATCGTTCATGGGGTACGGAAGCTTTAAAATCACTGCCGTGACGAAGATGACCCCCCACAACAGGAACTGGATGCCTGTGAAGGTATGGATGGTGGTGGAGGGAACGGTGTCGATGATTTCGCGCAGGTCCTCCCAACCGGGCAAGTGCTTGCTCTTTTCGGAGGTAAAGTAGAGCAGGCAACGGCGAACGAATTGGGCTCCGCTGGCCTCGACAGAGAGGAGGAAGAAGGCCCCCCACAGGACTCCCGTTGGAATCCAGCCGACGCCCGGGAGCACGAGGAGGATGAGGAGGAGAAGGCCGGAGTGCATTATATTGGAGACGCGCTGTTCAACGACGTAAGGCTCCGCGGGAGGTGGGAGGGTGACGATAAGGGACTGCGAGCGAGGAGCAAGGGACGAAAAAGGGGTTTGCGAGCGAAGCGAGATGAGACCTGTTAGATATAGCTCTACCAGCCGTTTCGCTCCTCAATCCACCTCACCTTTGTGTGCATTGGATTTTGTGGTATTAGTCCCGAACTCGCTGGGAGGCCCATGAGGCCAGTTACGAGCACGGTAACGCCAAGGAGGAAGAAGTCCATGTTGAATGCGGGGGGCGAATCGAGCTGCTTGATCCCACGGCAGCCATCGCGGACAGCCATGAGTGTCGAGAGGTTCTGCGATGAGCGAAACGACGAGTCGAAGGTTGTACGTTATGGTTAGGGTTATGTAAAAAGGGGTTATAATGGTTTTGCTGTCGCTTCGCTCCAGCCTTCGCTCCTTTTCAATTCTTACCTGATCAACATAAAAGAGTACGGTCAAGAGTGTTGCGGGAATGATCGCCCCAAAAATGTACGACGCCTCCATGCCTCCCATCTCGTTAAAGCCGAGGCTGAGGTCTAGGCGAGGGTTCCCCCAGGACGCGGGGGAGATGGTTACACGGGCTGGAATCCCAGGGCTAGGCCAGCCGACCACTCGGTCCCATTGCGGAGCGTACGAGAGGAGGGTGGCGATGAAAAGAGCGAGAAGGCATCCGAACATTGAGATTGACTTCCTCATGGTGTATGTCCCAAAGCTAATGCCTCCCTTGTCTGCGGATTGCATCTTGACGGCTATTACGAAGAAAAATAGGCCAAGGAGGAGGTTGAAGGTTCCGTTAAGGTAGGCCACGGATGGATTCGACGCGCACTCGGGGATGAAGCAGCCCTTGCCGGCCTCGTATGCTTTGTAAAAGCCAATGATCCCGGCGGTGATGTAGTCAGCGGCAACGAGGAGTTCGAA
>JGI24540J26637_10001003_pt1 | contig 12353 bp, 12 predicted proteins | sample NorSeaMetagenome_FD_26637 | JGI IMG/M metagenome (IMG submission 26637)
TTTTCAATAAGTTCACCAGATAAAGATCGGCTACCAGCTCCTCCTCCCCAAATTTCACTTGATAAATTTTCATCTTTGATTTGTATTTCCGTCAAATTTGTTTGACTTAACCAGCATTCATCAAATCCACTTTTTAATTTGGTGTTTTTGGTATTCCTAAACTGACACTGTTTACACTTATTTCCAATATTTGCTTGATTTCTTATATTTTTCTCATACATATCAGAACATCTTTGAACAAAATCCGTAAATATAATTTCAGTGCCTAAATCAGTTTCAACATAAAATTCATTTTGAATTTTAAAACACTCATCATCTACATTTATATCAATAAGTAATTTTTCTTTAATTAAATGACTTCTTCGCAATCCATCTTTTACATTTACAACAGTATTTCCTTCTATTTTTTCAATAGTGAAAAATTGATTTAATCCATTTAAATCAGTTGTTTTAGACTTGTTTACTAAAGTAAGATTTGCTTTTATATTACCTTTTTGCAAGCTGTTACTAACTACATACTTTTGAAAAGCAATATCATATAAATAAGATGTCCATTTTGACTTTATTTTACTTTTTGTTTTGTCAAAAAAGCTACCTTTTTGAATATCCCATGATTTTGCTTTTACTTCATAAATAGAAATTTTATCGTTATCTCTTACAAGAATATCTACACGAACAAACAAGTTCTTATATCTAAATGCCGCTTCTGCAATAACAACTCTTCCAACTCTATTAAGCATTTTATTAGTTTCAGCTATTGCTTTTTCTTCATCTCTAGTTTCAATAGTAATTTTTTCTTCAATAGGATTATCATGAAAATAAAATTTAGCTAATTCTCCAACTTGAAATCCGCCCTCTGCTAAAGACTGTAAGAATGAATCTTCATTACTTATATTAGCATACTCATTTTCTTTTTTTGTGTAAAAAAGCTTTGTAGGACATTCTAATGCCAGTTTAAATCGTGATTTTGTTAGGTATCTCATCATTTATATATCAAACAAAGCCAATAACAACTAGATCAGATGCCTCCCAAACTGTATATTTTTCACATTTTCTAACAAATTTTTTTTTATTCATAGTATGTGAAAAAATTAACTTTTTTTATAAAAATAAAGAAAAAAATTATGTTGTAATTATTTTATTAATTTAATTATTTTATTAGAAAGTTATAATAAAAGTGTATTTATCGTAAACTATCAATTTAAAGTTGTAACATTTAAATATCTATTGACTTATATTCATTAGTTTTTCCAGAACTATAGTAGCCAGTTTGAGCTATTATTAATGCAATTTTAATCATTACATCTGCAAGTTTAACATATTCTATTGAAGAATTAAATTCTTCTAAATGGTTGTATTTTTTTATAATTTGTATTTTAGAATTAATCCAATCTTTATTCTTACTAATTCGGATATTATTTTTTGAAAACAATACAGCTTGATATCCAAATTTTTCACATATTTTTTCTAAGTCTTTATCTACTTGTTGTAAATACTTACTGTTTTCAGATGAAACTATAGATAATATTTCAGTACCATCTCCTTCAAAAGAATCATACTTTAATGGGATATTTGCTCTAACTTTTACATTTACTTTATTTTCTTTAGGACTAATAAGAAGCCCTATTCCTGGTTTTTCATCAAGGTCTTTAATTTTTGCTCTACACCATAATTCTCTATTTAAATTAACTTTTAATGATGGAAGTCCTATTTCAATTAAAGGGTTCTCTATTTTTTCTGGAACAAGCTTATATAAGCTCTCTAAAAGGTTTCCGGCTGCTTCTGTTCTGTTACTTATAATTCTAGGTTTATCAAACGCTTGAACGTCTGTCACAGATGATAATTCTAAGAGCACACTTATATACTCTCCTAGCTCATTTGAATTATCACTAACAGCTAAATCATTTATTTTATTTAAAAGAGATGAAATATTAAAGGCTCTATGTTCAAGAAACGTATCTCTTTCACAAATCCTGTAGAGAACCTGTTCCCACTCATCATCAAATTCTTCCGAGCTTTTAAGCTTGAAAGATTCATGTTCTTCTAGCTTTCTGAGTTTTAATTTTATAGCCATATCTTCGCCCCAATGAATAAAGTTAGGTTCTAAATTGACAGCTTTGTAAATAGATGGATAAGCAACTTGCAAGCAAACTAAACCAAAATTAACCTGTTTATCTAAGTCTGACTGACCCTTATCTAATCCTGTTCGTCGATTTATTATAGAAATTAAAGAAAGAGTATTTACTAAACGTTTAAGTGATCGTGGGTTACTGCCAACAGAATTATATGCTATTTCAGTTAAATTTTTAAAAAACTCATTTTTAATAGTTGCATTATTTGGAACATATCCCAAATTAGTTAAGGTATCTTCTAAGAACTTATCTATTTTATANGATGTAACTGGCATTGAAAATGGTAGTTGTATTATTTTATCAAAAAACGAACGAAATTCACGTTCATTTTTTTCTGTTAGCTTACCAAATTTTGGTTCTAAACCTTTTACTACAACATCATAATCAATTGCTAAAATAAAGACACAATTATCTAAATCAAAAATGTTTTTTAATAGCTCTAATATATTTACAGCAACAGGAGGATCAATTCTATCTAAATCATCAATAAAAAACAGAAAACCATCTTTTTCATCAGCTTCAATAATTTTTGATATGAGTTGATTTAAAGAATCTCTTAATTTTAAAATTGTTGTGTCTCTAGCATCACCAGAAAGAGCATCAACAACTTCATCGACTCTTTGTCCTGTTGTAGCACTAACAGCTACTTTCACAGATGCACCAGCTATTTTGTTAAGAATTCCTAATGACTTCTTTGCAAGTTTCTCTAAAGATGAATCTTTTTGAGTTGCAATATCTGCTATTTCATTAGTAAGACCATTAATAATAGATATTAATGTTTCTTCTTCAGATTTCATTAAACTATACTGCCAAGTATTTAACCAAATTGGATGAAATTTTTTACCTACTTGATCACAAAGTTCATCTTTGAGAGTATTCATTAGAGAAGTTTTACCAGAACCCCATTCGCCTTGAATAGCAACTGTTATGGGAGTTGTAGTCGTTCCAATAAACTCCACCAAAGCATCCTTATATTTGTCAATTCCAAACAAATCCATTTGACCTGCTTTTCTAGGCACATCTATTACACTAGTAAGTTTTTTTTCCATTTTATATATTTATGAGAATTCTGTTAAAGTGATTGATACTTTTAAGAATTAATTAAATTAATTATCAAACTTATTAAATTTGATTGATTCTCCAATTAAAAACAGGTGATTTTAACTAATTTTGAACATAAAATAATAAATTAAATAATGCAAAAATTTTCTATAAATGAATCAAGACATTTTCATAATTTGGAACCAATATATCTTAAAGAGTTTGTTAATGTAATTTATTCTTATGTAAAATCAATTCAAAATTTACAGTCAGCGAACCCTCCAGTAGACCCTCAACCACTTAAAGGAGCGTTGGGGTATGCTCTTAGACTTTTTACAGGAACACACGCAACATTTGTATCAGAAAGTATATTAATGAATATAGAATTAAAAAAACTGAATGAAAACCCTTTTTTACTAAAACATGAGCAGCGTAATAGAATGGGAACAATAAATTGGATCTTTAAAAATGGAGAGTCAAGAGAAATGTCTTATGCAGTTTGGGAGCATGCTAACACTATTAAAGACATGATAAGTTTATTAATTACTTTAGATAATAAAGATGATGTAGCTGATGCACTTAAAAAATCACCTGGCGTGGCATGGATATCAAGAACTGAAAATGAGAAATTGAATGAGAAAGGATATAGTAAAACAAGACCAGGTGGTGCTTTAAAATGTTATAAAGAAGTTGGTATAACTTTGTTTAATAGAGAGATGTATTCAGAAAGCTCTTATTTTCAAAAGGTGATGGATTAATTTTCTGTGTTCGTTATTCTTACCCCTTACATGAAACGATTTACTTGAATTCTAAAAAATCATTATATTTAAAAAAAACAATTATGAATCAGATTAATTTAAAAATTGAAGGAGATCATGAATTTGGTGTTTTCTCAATTTTTCTTATTGAAATTGAAAGAAATGAAATTAGTATACCCATTTTTTTAACATCAGAACAAACTAACTTAGGTCTAGAAGATCCAGAGGAACCATTTGAACCTATAATGGAAATGTTAAACATCTTACTTGATAGTGGATTTTCTATTCACCAGACTATCGAGATAGTTAATGGAGATGAGTCTAGTGAACATCTTGAGTTCGTTGAAAATTTTAATAATAAATTTGATAAGGGGTGGGTTTCTGAAATTCAATCAATAAATATTAAATTTTCTAATCCACAAGATCCTGAAGACAGTAATATTGAACTTGAATCTGTAGGAGGATACTTCTATACTATATATACTGAAACTAATGACTTATCACCTCTTGAAATAGTAGAGAAATTGAAGATAATTTTAAACTAAAGATGAATAAGTTTAGTAGATTTTTAAAACCTAACAATTTTTAAAGAATTATTTCCTGAGTATAAATCTGATTTAAATTTCCATTCTTTTTTATTAAGCAATAGTGTGTAATCATTAATAACTTCAATAATATTATCACTTAATTCAATAACGTTATAAATCTCTTTCATTGTAAATTAATTTTTGAAATAATTTAAAACTGTTTTCCAATTAGGAAATTCATTACTGCCAAAATGAATCCATTTTCCTTGAAACTCTGAAGCTCCATTCCATTTATTATCATCAATTAGGTAATCTCCAATTAACAATTGTTTGTGATGAGAAAGAATTAATCTTTTTCTAATATTTTTTACATCAAAGTATTTAGCAACCCATAATCTTTTATGAGTCCATGCTTCTGGATTATCCCATGGTGCAGAAGATAAAAAATAAACGTCAAAATCTGGATTGTTAAATAGTTCTGTGACAGATTCAATTGAATCTGCAATAGGATCAAGGTTTTCATAAACTCCAGGCAATTTGTCTGGTCTACCGATATAAGGTGTTATTGTAGATAATGGATGTTGTAATCTTCCTTTCTCAAAATCAGCAACTACACCATCTAAATCTATGTATATAATTTTCATTTTATTTCTTGTTAATCATTTACTTAGATAATTTATCAATTTCATCCCAAACTTTACCTAATGCATCCCTAAATGATTCAACATTCACTTGTTTATCCTCTAAATTATCAAACAATTCTTCTATTGTGTCTAGTCTAGAAACAATTGCCTCAACTAAATCTTCTTTACTCATAATTATATTTTTTTAAATTAAACCTTTTCCCAACCTTTTTTAACATTATCTAAAATTTCAGAAGAAAAAACTTCCTCTATTTGTTTTTTTGAATTTGATACCTTGATTTCTTTTTTAAGCATCTCTTTTCTGCCTGGACTAAAATCAGTATAGTGATATACATATGCAGGGAATGCATCAAAATTTTCTTTGTTTGTTTTCCAAATAATAAACTTNCGCACCATTTTCATTCCTTTACTTTCTTTTACATATACTTCTCTTGAAATCACTTTACTAGAATTTAAAATTTCTTTTTCTGAACTTTCTGTATCAAGTGTTATTATTTTAGTAATTTGAGTTAAACCAGTATCTTCAGTACATGCTTTTTTATCAGTTCTTATTTTCACATATACTGGTGATATTACGCTTGCCATATTTAGTTTTCCCAACGATGTATAAGATCCATCAACAAATGAAACCTCCATCTTACGAATAAGCCCTTTTGAGTTTTCTGCAAAAATATCTAGACACGTAAATTCTATTACTTGAGTTGGCTCTATCATAGAAAAAGCTACATTAGATCCTGATGATTCAAAATAAGAAGATTCTACTTTCTTAAGTGATAGTTCTTTGAGCAATTGCTTGCGCTCATCAACAGAATACCCATTACCAACCTTAGTTAATAGCAGATACTTATTAGGGCCTGTATTAAGCCCTACAAGCACTTCTTTTAACATTCCCGACCTTACCCCCTCTCCTTCAGCATATCCTAAAATCACAGCATCTAATGTAATGAGTGGTTTTAATTTATAAATAGGGCCATTATTTGAACGTATTACAAGTCCTTCATTATTAGATTTAACAACAATATTTTCATATAAATCTAGTATGTCAGTTCTGCTTTCAACAAGACTACTACTTACTGGATGAATAGAAATACCTCCATCCAAAAGTGAGCTTAGCTTTTCATTTAATACTTTTATATCAAAATTAACATCTTTTCCATCAAATGAAATAATGTCAAAAGCAGCAAATCTAATATCAGGTGATTTTTCTGTTAAAGCAGCAACTAAATCAAAATTACGTGTACGTTTACCTTCTGAATGAAGATACAATTCTCCAGCTAAAAGAACTTCTTTACAGTTAGCTTTTAAAATAGTTAAGGCTTCATTTAATAAAGGTAAATTAGCAATACTATTCCCACCATGATTAATGAGTTCTAAATCTTTACCATTATAGGAAAGTAAATAAAGGTGACCGTCTAATTTTGTAGAAACACTATAAAAGTCTGCTTCCATTATTTTAGAAGTAATCTCACTAGCAGCAACAGGAAGATATCGAGATGCTGTTTGTCTTTTGTATTTTATTGCTAGCTCTTTGTTGTTCATAGTGCTTTTTTATAATTAATGATAAACTTTAAAATCTCTAGATATTTCTTTGAGTTCACTATCGTTTTTTTCAAATTCTAGTAATTGTCCTTTATAATATACTTTTTCAATGTATTCCCATTCAAATTCTTCGGTCTCAATAGTTCCAAAAACGATAGAAAAATCAGAAGGATTAGGAATTGTATCACTGACAATAATAAACTTTGCAACATCTCCTCTATTTATTTCTTGATAATATAAAATATATGGGTATTTATCATAAGGTATAGCATCACCTTTAAAATTAAACTCATCCCATAGATTATATTTCATTATTTCTGGAAATTTTTCTGAGTGATCATAAATATCATTGCATTCACTAGTTTTAGAATTCCAAAGAGTGATATTAAGTTCATTTTTTAAAACTAAATTTAGCTGCTCATCATTTAAAGGTTTAGAAACATTCCAGTAATTTGTAGACCAAGGATCATAATCTACAATTACACTTGAAATATTATTTAAGTTTTTTTCTATAGATTTCAAAGAATTAAATTCATCTATTGATAAATTATGCCCAGATGATCCATATTCATTACCCTCTAAAATTAGCTCGTATTTTTTCATAAGTATATTATTTTTTTATTGGTAATGGTTTTAGCTCTTGATCAGTAAGATGCAATATCAAGCAGTACTTCTCTCCTTGTATCTTACCTTCTAGAAAAGCTCTGTAAGGTTTTCCTCCGTCATTCATAATTAATGGCTCTTTTCCTGAAGCCCCTCCTGCTAGCATCATAAGAGCATCTTTATCTGCAAGTTCTTTTGCCATCTCATATAAAAAATCATAGGTTAAGCCATTAACATGTTTAAGTTGATATTTCTTCTCAAATACAAGCTTATTATACACTTTTACTTTAGGCATTAATTTACCAGTCCAGTTTACAATATTCTCCCCAGAAATATTACTTTCATTGTACTTGGGCTGCCTTTCTTCTTTGAGTTCAGCATTTGGAGAAAAAATTTTCTCTACTTTATTAATTCTAAAAACAGGCTTTTCATTCTCATTTATATATACTCTGGATACATCATCAATAAACTTACCTGTTAACTCTAGGTCTAATTCGGGATCTGCAAGTATCAAATCCTCAGCTAGTCTTCCTGCAAGTTGTTTTTGAAAATCTACACCTTCAATAGGTTTTTCGTCATAAACACTTAAAAGCGATTGTATACTTTTAGCAGAAGAACTTTTAATTACGCGCTTATTAACTACTATGTCTCCATTAACAAAACCCATTGTTACTTCAGATTTTGGATTTAAAGATTTGAATGTAATCTCTGCATCTCTTTTGTTAGCATTAGCTAATTTTATATATCGTATCATTTTTTTATTTTTTAAAACATTGCAAAATCAAGATCATCATCTTCATTTTCTTCAGACTCTTCAATTACCAACTCTTTTTCGTTATCCATTAATCCTACAAATTCAGACTCTGAAAGGAGACCAGTTATAGCAAATATTTCATTACCATTACTTAACAAAAAAGCATCATCACCTTCGTAATCTTCACGATAATTAAAAACAAAATAAAAGATTTTTCCAGAATTAAGTTCTTTTAAAAAACTCTCTTTATTCTCAGATATATTTAGTTGATAAACGGACTTTACTGAAAGGGAAAGATATTCATCTATAGTTGCTTCTCTAAGCATAACAGTTTTGTCATAAATCGAAGGAACCTTTTCAACAGGCTTACCATTCAAATCTAAGCCTACCATATCTTTTTTTGAAACAATTTCTCCTTTAGTATTTAAAGTAACTAAAGAAGTAGAACCTGAAGGTAAAATATATGTTCCGTCTGCTAATCCTGCAAGTTTACATTTACTTTTGTTTTCATCATATACTTCAATTTTAGACCATCCATAGATTTTTTTTCTATCTACTTTTTTAAGTTCCGCTGTCATCCTTAAACTGTTTGTAGAAAACTCTGCTTTTCTTGCCATGTTATTTATTTAATTTGTAATTAATCATATTTACAACCTTTAACTATATAATTCCAACATTTTCAATGAATTTTTTAGTACCAATTTCTTCATTTTTTTTACTAAAACCAGTTCCACCATCAAAATTAGACTCAAATGTGTAGAAGCCTACAGATTTAATTAAATTATACAAGTCATTTCTGTTAAATAAAAGTTCATCTGCATCAGTACTATTTAGATCAAGCCAATTTTTAGACTCGCCATCTATAAAAAAAAATGTTGTAACACCATTATCATCTTCCATTTGGCGAACACTAACTTTAGTCCCATTATCTAATTCTAAATCTGTTTGCTTTGTTTCTTGACTCCAAACAGTTCTAGTTGTATTTCTAATTACGAAGTTTTTCATTTTATTAATAAATTATTAATGTTTTTCTTTTCTTATTTTTAATTAAAGTATAATAATCTAAAGAATTCAATTTACTTAAGTTAATATCATTTGATTTAAAATTTAATAAAGAAAGTCTAGAAATATTATTTTGTACCAAAGATTTAACTAAAGAATCTTTATCTATATATTCTCCATACTCAATCTTAAATACCTTATCATCTGCAACGGCTTCAAAAAGAATTAATATTTTATAATTTTCGTCTTGTAATGGTGTCATACTGATAGTATTTGGAAAATTATTTTCTTTGCTTAAAATCAAGATAAAGCTAGATTTTAACCACTCAACAAGTTCTCTAAAATCAAGAGAACTTAAATCAATTTTGTGTTGTAAAATTTGATTATGAAGAGATTCTGAGTATTTCATATTAAAGTTGATTATTTTCTTTTAAAATTGCATTTGCACGTTCAACCTGATTAGGAATTAAAAGATCAGGATTATAAGCATTATTTAAAGCATCTTTAATCATTGGAATAGATTTATCTAAATCAATTTTTGAATAAACTAAAGCAGCGTCTAACTTGTAATCTGAAATAAATTCAGCTCTCTCATCATTATCAATAAATTCATTTGAAGTAACTAATTCAATACATTTGTTAAAATAAAGATAACTATCTTCAAATTTCTCAATATGTCTTAAAGATTTTGCATAACCATAAGTAGCTAAATAATTTCTACTGGAATCAGGATTTGACAGTTCAAATGCTTCATTAGCATGGTAAAGAATTTTTTCATAATTTTTGGGTTCATACATTCTATAATCATAAGCTAAATTAAAATGGGGAGTTACTAGAGATGGATCTCTTTCAGATCTTCCTTCAGCTAAAAGTAATTCTTTTTGAATAGAAATTTTCTTTTCAAACCATTCTAAAGAAGCTTTTTCTTCTCCACCATCTAACAAAGCCTCACCGTAATGTGTATGTATATGAGCATATCCATACACATTCGTTTTTCCTTTTAATTTCATTAGCTCCATTTGCAATAAAATCATAGCTTGAAGATCTGTAAAGTTTTTAGTTAAAGAAAGATATGATCGTTTGAACTTATATACGTTAAACAAAAAATTATTAAAAGTATTTTTATTAAATCTTTTTTCAACATAAGAAATAACAAAATCAAAGTCTTTAGCAACAATATCTGGGTGTAAATCAAAATATTTGTCCTTACAGTGCAGGGTAAGCATGTCCATCTTAAAGATTACAAGATTTCTAATAGTGATATCATTATCCCTGTAAAGAGCTGTTGTATCTAGATATAAATCAACCGCCTTAGCATATTTTCCTAAATGGTTAGAAAGAAATAATAGATAAAAATATAAAAACTCATCTATCAACTCAAAATTATTAAAAAGGAGTAACCTTTTGTGTAATTTTTCAAGCTCAGGTAAAATTTCACTTAACTTAGGTTCAGGGTATTTATCTGACCAGGTATTATTGTCTTTATGACGTATGAAATTTATTTTTGATTTAATTTTCTCAATTAAAATATAATTTTTAAAAAACTCATAATCATCACTTTTAGACAACTTAGTTAATAAATTATCCATACTTTGAAATTCCCCTTTTCTAGTTTTTGAAGTAAAAGCAATTAATATTAGACTAATAAAAAATAAATTTTTTTCTTTGTATTTAGAATTAACAATAGTTTTAAAAAACTTAATATCTTTTTTTCTTAATATTTCACAATCATAATATAGACAACATAAAACAATTAATTCTTTTTCAAAATCATTTTCTGGACGAATTTGAATAAAATTCTCATCTTTTTTACTTTTAATATTAGATGAATAGATTTTTTGAATTTCTATAGCTTGAACATCAGAATCGGCATCTTCATCTGCTACAATTGCTAGTACATTTAAAATAAAAGAAATATTTTTAATTTTTTTACTACACAAATATTTTGAAAAAGCTTGAAGTTTATCAAAATCATCCGAGATAATAAATCTAATTGCAATTTCTCTAATTAGATCATGAAGTTGACTTTCATATTTATTTCCAGATTTAAGTGTAGAAAGTCTTCGAGAAACTTTAAGTAGGTCTTCAACTGAATATAAATTAGGATTAAGAATAACATCATTTTGAGTTGCTACGTATCTCTTATTATATTCAATAACTATTTGCTTATCATTTACATCATCAGTATTATTATCGGTATTTAATGAGAAAAAAGATTTTATTGCAGAAATTATTCTTTTTTCTTTAAATTCATAAAAATTATCTTCTTTTGAAAGATCAACCAGCAATTCATGCTTAACTGCTTTTTCTAGAAACGCCAAAATATCTAGCAGTTCATATCCCCAAACTTTTGCTAAAATTTCAGCATCAAATTTAACACCTATAATAGCTGCACTTTCTAAAAGTCTTTGCCATTTTGGCTCAAATAATTCAAAGATAGAATGAAAGTAACCATCAATTTCAGAAGTATTGGGCAAATTCTCTAAACTAACCTTTTTTGTTAAAAAATAACCATCTGGAGAATACTTTAATGTAGCATCAGAAATCCAGCTTTCAAGAACTTTTATAATGTAAAGTGGAGTAAGAACGCCAAGTTTATCATTATCTTTTAATTTAAGATTAAAAATATTATTGATCTCATGCATTGAAGAAGATTGAATTTTAAACTTATTATTTTTATCACTTAGATACTTAACAAAATCATAAAGTTTAAAATCTGATTCTTTTAATAATTCCGAAATTAGAAATGTATTTTTTGATTCATTATTAATTAAATTTAAATCTTCCTTTAGAGAACGAACATCAATTCCTCTAAAATTTTCTTCCACTCCTTTTCTAAAGGTTAAAATAATACAAAGATTTCCTCTAAGAAACTTATTATTATTAATAATATCAATAAAATGTTTTAAGAAAGCGTAACTTTCAGGATCAATCCAATGTAAATCCTCCATCACAAAAACAGTTTTTTTATCTAAAGCTTCAAGTTTATCAATTATATCAATACAAATCTCAGTCATAGGCTTTTGATTATCCCTCTTATAATCTGTAATAAAATCAGTATTAACTCCGGTTAAATTAATAGCTGAAGAAATAACTCCTTTTTGAGACTCTATCCCCTCATGTCTATTAGAGAATTCTGTAATATTTAATAGTTCACTAAAAGCTTCTAAAAATGGCTCAAAAGAAATAGAGTTTTCACCCTGAATCTCATCGCAATCACCATAATACCAATTCCAACCATTGGATTTAAATATTAGTTCAGATTCTTTTAATACTGTAGTTTTACCAAGACCCATAGGAGCTGATAAAAGTGAAATATTTAATTTCTCACTTGACATACCCATTAGAGGATC
>JGI24540J26637_10001007_pt1 | contig 12335 bp, 2 predicted proteins | sample NorSeaMetagenome_FD_26637 | JGI IMG/M metagenome (IMG submission 26637)
CCCTACCCCTGCCCCTGCCCCTGCCTCTGCTGCTTCCTCTGGTGGCGGCTTCACGTTTGGTGCACCGGCTGCCGCCTCAAGCCATTCGCCTGCTTCGGGTGCAGCGGTTACCTCTAGCCCAACGGGTTTCTCTTTTGGCTATGGTCCTAAGCCGTCTTCTCCTTCTCTCTCTCCTAGCGCGTCTTTTGCTGGCTTTTCCTTTGTAAGTGCCCCCCGGCTTCCTGCTAGGTCTTTTGTGACCGATCCTTTTCAAGTTCCTGTCGCTCTTCACGATGCTGCGAAGGTTGCTTATGACGCTCAGGAATATACACAACATTACAGGGAAACTCACACTGTAGAGGATTCAGACGACGATAACGAAATTGATTGAATATAAATAAAAAGGCTACGCACGATATTATTCAAATCGTTTTCTATTATAGTATACATGTATCTTGCTCTCAAATCTCATCTCTTTCCAATGAATGAAGGTAGGATGTGGTGGTGGAAGGTCCAATTTTCACAACGTTCATCCCCTCCTCATGAAATTATTTACGAGATATCGAGCAAGATTGCGACGCCTGCTAGCGTCCATTTCGCTGGAGGAGACTTGCTCCTCAATTGGGCACGGAACACAAAAGTTGGTCCACGCTGCTTGGTCATGTAAACTGGGCACTGGTAAACATTAGCTTCTGCTCTCTCCACAATGGCAGCCTTGCAGTTCATGACAGGCATATGACTGAACATCTCCCTGGGCTGGCTGCTCTCAAGGACGCCGTTGCCAAGGTTCCACCTCGCTCCCTCCAAAGACAGACCGTAAATGAAGGCTCCATCCCTGCTTGGCACAGTAATCTCGCTGGCATCCATCTTCTTACTGACCTCGCACACGATGCTGAGCCTGTCGAGTTCTAAGTTCGCAGCCTGCGCAGAAACCTGCATGATGGCCGTCAAGAAACTCTGAGGGTTGAAAAGTCCTCCCAACCAAGTAACCGCGGGGACCTCGCTAGGCATGGCAGTCCAGTCACCAAGCTGGCTGCACCTATCGTTCACGTTAGTGATCCATCCGCCCAAACTCCTCATGCTAGGGAATGCGAGTTTTGCCCAGGTGGCTGGGACAGTATCCAAGAAGAGACTGTTCTGCAAGTTCTCCATTGCCTCTGTCATGGTAAGCTCGCCCTTGAACCCCATGTTAAGGGTCTCAAGTGATATGCAGACCTCGATGAGGAGATTATTCATGCGCTCAGTCTCCTGGAGGAAAACGTTCTGGTAAGGTCCAACCTCATCCAAAGTGGCGATGATGTCATCGTTGTTGTAACGGACGTCCCTGAAGGCGTCGAGAATGTCCTGCAGCATGGCCTCCGCGGTGTTCTGCGAAGAGGCGGCGCCTCCATCACCCGCCCCGCTTGAAGCATCCTTAGGAGATATCTCCAAGATTGTGTCAAAGAGCATTTCACTCTGGCGAGTCCTGAAACCGATTTCGGCGTTGGTGTGGAGACCGAAGGCAAGAGGCGTGTCGCTCATCTCAGTGTCAACGTGCTCGAGCACCCTGTTGTAGCTGTTGTTGGTACTGGGTGCCTTGAAGAACACCTTGGGGTCGTCACTGAAGGGGTACATCTGCATTTCGTCCAAAAGCTCGTCCTTCATCAAGAACTCGAGCATGCACTCGCACATTTTCCTATCAAAGTCATTGACAATGTGCCCTCCGTACATAATCTCGCCGAAAATGTACCTCAAGTCGGGCCAAGGGATCTTTGTTGGAGCATTCTCCATGTAGTTGTTCAAGCACTTGGCGCTGTCCCTCAAGTCGCCGAGAGCGAATGGGTACATCATGTTGTACCCGATGCCGCCAAACTTCTTCCTCTCAACCATGATGGCGTGGAAGTAGCACAAACCGAAGGTGATACCTTTGGTGCGAGGCTCAAGCTCCTCGTAATCCTCCTTGGAGAAGCTGCTGATGGCACCAATAAGGTTTGCCTTTAGGCCACTAGGGGGGTCGTTGGTGAGCTTGATGCAGCGCTCGATTAGGCCGATTGGGATGCTCGTGCTTGGGTCGCTAGAGAGGAAGATCCTGAAATCAGGATGAGAGCCCTGAATGGCATATTCGTCGATCTTCTTTTCGACCACCTTGAGCCACTTAGGCATAAGGTGGACGTTATTCAAAACGACAAAGTGTCCAAGCTTGTGGCCCTGGTCGAGCTTCTCTGAGGCGATCTTGTCCTGACCCTGGCCCAAACTGATGTTAAAGTAACTCTCTCCGGGCACCATCTTTTGCTGCTTGGCGAGCCTGTCGACATCGCTAGCCACGTCGGCCCCGGGAGAGAGGACGAAATAAATGGGCGTGTATGGAGTGCTATCCTCGAAGGTCTCCTGTAAAATCTGGAAACTATTGAGCTTGCTGTCGCACATGACGAACTCTTTGCCGTCGGGAAGAGTCTCCTGGATCAGGTTCTTGAGCGCTGGAAGAGTCCTGTCAGGCCTCAAACTTTTGACGACCATCAACTTCTTGAATGGTGCTTTCTCAAGCTCTCTCCAGTCCATGGGAAGCTTCTCGACCTCAGGAGCGACCAGGTTAAACCACTCCATGAACCTAGGTCCGTTCTCCTCGACGTCGGGAGCGAGCCTCTCCCATCCTTCTATCTCGCTTAGCGCCCTCATGGCGCCCCAGTTGGTATCTGGCAGCCAATCGAAGGGGGACTCCTCCTCCCTCTTGCCCCCCTTGATCAAGAAGTTCATGCCCTCGGCGTCGTAACCGGAGCTTGTTCCAATGCTCTCTTTGGCCATCAAGCCGAAGGTCAATTGAGCAAGGAAAATTAGCTTGTGCTTCTCGAACAGGCCCCTGCTGACCCAGGTGTAAATGACCCACCTGAGGGTCTTGACGAGGTTCTGCACCCTGGTGCCACCTGAACCTCCGCCCTCACCTTCGGCGGGAGCTCTTCCAAGGGCTTTCATGAAGAAGGTGGTGAACGAATCCAAACTGTACTGGTACATGTGGTCCATGACACAGAGCTTGAGAAGCATGAAATAAAGCATACTCGCCTCGCTGCTGACAGGCCTGTATACTTCTCTCGCCTCGTTGATTCCTATCTCGGTCTCCTTTCCTTTCCTCACGGCGAGGTTGATCTCCTGTGCCTTTTACCTTCGTTGCCTCAAGTCCCTCAATCAACGGAATGTCGCTGAGAATGTCTGCGGGAGCATTGGCGAGCTTCATTAGCAAGTCGTCCTCGAGCTGCTGCAATTGAATCTTGTACTGGTTGAATGCCTGCACAAGTTCGTTCCTGTCCTTCTCGAGGGCGGGCTGTTCGTGGCCAACGACCTTGGCAAGTAGCTGGTCCTCCAAGCCCTTTTCAGTGACAATAAAGTTGATGAGTGTGCACTGTGCGGCAATCTCGGGCTTGTAGTGGGGGTTGCTCAACTTCGTCTGCAGGTAAAGTCTGAAGTGAGAATCGAACTGCACCTCCTCCCCGCCGATTTTGATGAACATGTTCTTGCCCTTCTTGTAAATCGCCCTCATGAGGATAGGGTCGAGCACGGCGTCAATGCTTTCACCGAGGTTCTCGATAATAACAGTGTCGCCGCTCTCGATTGCGGAGATGATCTTGTTCATCCACATCTTTCCGCCAAGTTGGAGGGTAATGACCTTGCTCTCCTCAATGGCGCACTTCTTCTCTTCGTGCATTTTGATCCACTTGATACCTTGCAGCTGAGGGTCGATGATAAGAGGCCATCTCTCCGCATTGGTAATAATGGCTCCGTTCTCGACACTAATCCTGTCAGCGGGCAAGCCCTCGTTCTGCCAGTTAGCAACGCCAGCATCGTCAGTGAGAACATTAAGAGGGTCAATCCCCTCGGTTAGAGGGATCTCCCTACTGATCAAGTCGGGTAACCACGTCTCCTTCCACAGCATCTCCCTAAAAGCGCTTCCGAAGGCGCCCACGTAGCTCACGAACGCCGCGCTTAGGAGAACATTTCCTCCGAGAGTCACCTCCTGCCTCTTCAAGTTGTCGATTTCCTTGCTCCACCTAACATTCTCGCTAGCGAGTCCGTTAGTGAGCCTCTCTGCTAGGCCAAGTTTTGCCTTGCAGGCTTCCGCTTCCTCCTCCACGGCCATCTTGGCCTCAGTTGCCTCGAGCAGAGTTTTCTGCAACTTGGCCAACTTGTCGTCAACGCTCTTGAGGACAGCCATAACTGCTCCAAGTTGCTCGTCGGCAGCGTCTTTTGTCGCTTTGGCCTCCGCCAAACTCTCCATGAGCGGTTTAACCTTCTTGTAAATTCCATTAAACTGAATAATGTTGATGACCCAGTTGCACAGGTTGGCAGCGGCCGCGCTCTTCTTCTTCATGACGTCGTATGTAAAGGAGGGGTCTTCGAGTAGAGGAGAGACCCTCTTGATGACATCTTCTGGGATGTCTTTTCCATCGTATTTCTGCAACTTCTCCAAGAACGCGTCGACCTTTGCCATCATCTTCTTGGCAACGTCCCATCCAAAGTTCTTCTTTTCCCCCTGGATCATGATGAGACAGGCCTGGGTGATCTTGTCGACTCCGGCGGGCGGGTTGGAGAACCCTTTGAGCTCGGTGAGAGAGTTCTTGTCCAAGCAGTTCACAGCCTCGACGGCAGCGTTGAGAGCAGGCTGAGCGACCGCCAAGTCTCCAGCAGCCTGAGCTTCGATCTTGCTAGCTTCTGCTGCTGCCTTGTCGGCCTTCTTCTTCTCGACACTAGCAAGCTCCTGCTGGGCCTCAGCTTCTGTCCTCTGCTGTCCCATCTCGTTGAGAAGAGCATCAGTGACCTGCTTCTTGGCATTTACCTCGACCATCTTCACCTCTAGGTCCGCCTTCAAAATTTCGACGTCCTTGTTCGTGTTCTGCAAGGTAGTCAAACCGGTGTCCAGCCTGGTGATATTGTCAAGCAGCTGCTGCCTCTTCTCACCGAGGAGGGTTTTGTAGAATCCAATCAACTCTAGGAAGCTCTTAGGCGTGGTGTAGTTGTACCTTCTCTCCTGCTGCAAGTACTGCACCGAAGCATTGTTAACAGAGAGGTGAACCTCGGCGACATGGTAGCAAATGTTCTCCTTGATCTCTGGCGTACTCAGCTCAACGTCCTCCAAGAACCTCTGCGCAACACTTACTAGGGCATCCTTGGGCCATGGGTGGAACCAATCGATGGCGGTACAGTTGATGAGGCCTGGGAACCTCCTGGGCCTGATCCTGAATAGCTCGCCGACAGGAGAGAAGCACAAGATAACGTGCAGGTTGGACTTCACGCGATCAATGAAGAACTCCATCATTGCCTCCCTAGTGTCCTGGACTCCAGCGGCCTTCGCGGCGTTCCTGAGGCTCCCAAAGATAGAGTCATACTCGTCCTTCTGAAACAGATCGGGAATGACCCCACTGCTCAGGAGATTGTTGACATAAACCAAGAACCTCTCGTCGACGATTTGACTGTCGGTCATCATGAAGACGATGGGTTCGGCAGGTTTCACACCGGCCTTCCTGTACAATTCCTTGAGCTCCTCCTTCAAGTCGGGGACGCCGTAATCAGAAGTGACAGAAATTTGGGAGACAGTGTAACCACAAATGAAGCTCGCGAGCTTTGCAAGACTTTGCTTGCCGCTTCCGCCGACGCCAACGAGCAAGGCGTTACCTCCGGGTAGACCGATGATCCTTGCGATCCTCGAGACGTGCTCCATGGCCTGCTCAAACAGGACTAACTCCATGATGGGGTTGGACTCGTTGTACTCGGAAAGCTTGTCCTCGAGAACGCTCTTGAGCTGGGGCATGTCGCTGATTGGCAGGTATGTTGGAACTTCGTCGATCGTGGAAGTCGCAAAGGAAGTAAAGATGTTGGGGACAGCAAAGAGCTCCTCAGGGTCCTGGTCAAGGAACCTCTTGGCAACATCCTGAAGCAAATCGACGCAACGGGGGCTCTCAGTCTGAGAGACAAGTCTGTCGGTGAACACCCTCGTGCACTCGTGCATCCAGAGCCTGCATACCTTGATTGGTTGGCTGAAATACTCGGGCTTGCTCTGTACCATGCCCTGAGTGATGGCACTCAAGTCCCTCATGTTAAAGTTGTAGTGGAACTTGATTGCGCTGGGCAGGAACCTCGCACTGATTTCTTTGTGGGCGGTAATGGTGGCGTCGACGAGAGAAGCGCCGATTTTCTGGACACTGCTCTGGAACAACCTCAAGTGGTTCTCCAAGATTGTTCCATAAACGAGAGCCAAGTCCGACTCTCCGGGCATCGTGCAACTGAAAGCGCTGAAGTGCCTCTGAAGCCTGGGGTTGACGAAGAAGCTGCCGCTCTTGTTGTTCATGCAACTGATGAATTGCACGTCCTGGATGTATTTCTTCAAACCAAGATCGGTTCTGTCGTACCAACTCCCGTAGTCCATGTGTTGGCGCACGAGCTCGATAGGGGTCTGGGTACCGTAAGTCTCGACCATGGCCATGTTCAAATCGTCAATGAAGTAGACGAGCTTCTTTCCTGTGGGAGGGCCATAGCTCTTGCCACTCCTCTTGTCAATAGGTTGCTCTAATTGCTGCTGAATGCTCGCGCTGTCAGTATAATAGTTCATGTTGATTGTAGAGGTCATGGTGGCCTCGTCTAGATTCCTCATGAAATCCTTGACCAGGGCCGTCTTGCCCGTTCCTGCTCCTCCAACCAACAAGACGTGCCTCTTCTGTTTCAAGATAACAGAGGTGAGGTAAGTTAACCTCACCAGCTCGACAGTAGGGACGACAATGTTGCTGAAGTTCGTCTCAGAGCTGGAGTAAGCAGGCACCTTGTCGCTCCAGGGAGTGACAGTGGCAGTTGCGGGGTCAACAAAGTAGTCAAAGATGGTGCCCGCCTCGTGGTACTTGATTCCCTTGAAGGTGCCCTTCCACAGTGTACTGAACTTCTTCTTGCTATCGCTGTTCCTGTCGACACCCAGAAGGCCGCCAAAGGACCACAACGCACAGTAGAGGAACACCTTCTCAATGTTTTCGCTGGTCTTGTTCTCCTTGCTCATGGCCTTGAGGCTGCCCTGCAGAAGATAGCAAAGAGTCTGCACCATACTGATTGTTGAGATGGGTGAAAGGGTCTCCAAACTCTTGTCGGCGAAGATTTCAAGGGCTTTAGGGACAATAGTGCTGAACAAAGCGGGCAAGACACTCTTTTCGATGTCATCCTCCCTGGCATTAATCCAGCTGTCGATAAAGGGTTGGTGCCCAATGTCCTGCTCGTTAAGGTACAATATTCCCGCGCGAGAAACGGTGGCAGGGGTAGCATTCTTGAGGCTGTTGATCTCGAAGATCATCCTCATGGGATCCGAGAGGGGAATACGCTCATTACTGACGAGCGTCAGCACCTTGTTGTCGTCCATAACGGTGTTCATGCTTTCAATCCACACGGCATCGATGTCCCCGTCCAGGACCACCCACTGCATCTTCTGTGAAGGGGTGTAAGGGGCCCAGCACTTCGACATGTTTCTCATGACGATGCTGAGCACTCCGTCCTTCCAGTCTTTCGATAGGGTCATGTATCCGTAGAGCTCGTCGCTAGTTACCGCCTTTGGGTTGACGACCTCGCTCACGCAAGTCGGCTTGGGCAACCCAAGGTTCCAGCATCCCTGCAGGACCTTCCACACGCTAGTCTTTCCGGCTCCGGCGGGCCCAAGAAGCATCACGGAGTGTCTTACTTCGAGAAGCTCCTGGTATTGGGTGACCTTCTGGACGAAGCTGGCTTCGTGCTGCATGTTGGTCTCTTGGCAGACGGCAATGCACTTCTCCTTGAGGGACTCGTTGATTTTGGGAGGAATATCGAGTCCTGGGAACAGATCCGCAATCAGACGCAAAAAAATTGGCATGTCCTGGTTAGGGATCTTGGGCGTGTTGAAGTCCCTCAGAGCCCTCATGAGGACGGCATCCTCGTCAACTCCTGTGTCCTCTCTCTTGAGGTTACCGGCAACCCTCAGCACACTCTTAACGGCGCGCAGTCCCCAATCATAGTGAGCCTGCTTACTTAGTAACTCAGAGCTCAACTGGTATAGCGTCACGAACTTGATGGCGAGGGGCCTTGCCTTGATGAAACCCTCGGACATGAGCATGTTCTCACAAATAGGATTCAAGTCGGGGCGGATCATGGCGCAACTTCTGAACTGAGCCTTCAAGTTCTCTGGAAGCTCGGTACGCCCAGCGTATCCGGGGTTCATGGTGATGAAAAAACCACAGGTAGGGATAAGGCTCACACTCTCTCCAAAGAAGTCGAACTCGCCAACCTTGACAGGAGGAGTGCCACCAGGCAAGTTGGCGTATTTCTTGTCCCTGTTGATGGGCACAGAAAGCATGACCACGGCGTCGAGGATGTATTTGACTTGACTGGCAACAACACTGAGAACTTCAATCTCGATACGGTTGAACTCATCGAAGCATCCCCAGGCTCCCACTTGAGCGAGTCCCTTGAAAATGTCGGCCATTGTCTGGTAGTTCATTTGGTCGGAGCAGTTGAAAACGTAGCAAGGTAGGCCGAGGGCCCTGGCGAGGTCCTTAGTCGTTTCGGTTTTCCCTGTTCCGGCAGGCCCGGCAGGGGCCCCACCCAAATAAAGCCTCAGTGCGGTGGTAAGGGTGACGTAGCATCTGTCCGTCAGTGGCGTGATGACCAACCTAGCGATGTTTCCTACGTATTCGAAACTGTAGCTTGTCTTGAAGTCGCAGATGCGAACTGAAACATCCCTCTCTCCCTTCTCTTGGATCCAGTAAAACTTGAGCTGGCTCTGCCAAGCGAAGTCGACGACGTTATCGACTCTCTTGGCAATGAGTCCCTCGACGACGTCCCTTGAGTGAACGTCGATGGTAATAAGGACGATGATTTTTGTCCTGTCTCCCTTCTTTAGGTCTCCCTGTACAAGCTTGATCAAAGACTCAAGCCTGGCGACGCAGGTAGACAAATACTTCTTCACGGCATCTTCTTGTCCGTTCTCGTATTCCTCTAGAGCCCCCGTCGTCTCCTCCGTCCAGAGAACCTGGCAGGCCAAGAGAGCAATCTGACCGGGGAAGGAAAATAGCCACTCCTCCCTCAGATTGTCGACGTCCCAGTTGCTCGCCTCCTTCAAGGCGTTCTCAGTGACGTTTCTAAGGGTAAGCTGCATGAAGTTGGTGAGTTTGTTGAGCCAGTTCTCCACCGCTCCATTCATCTTGAAGTCGTGGCCGAACTTGACTGTCTCCCCGTCCTTTGCATTCATGGCGTTCGCCTTCTCGGGGATCTTCGCGGCGGTGACTTCGTCGGTCATAACCGTTGCATCATCGTCGTCCTCCTCGATCTCGGGCTCAACAAAAGTGAGCGATCCAATACCATCGTAGATGGAACCAAGGTGGGGCATGATCTTGGGGGGGTTGTTGCCGTTGGAAAGGATGTCCAACAAAGCCGTGTTCGAGACGAAGTAAAACCTGGGGAAGATGTTCTTCTTGGTGTCCAAGTACTCGTTCAGGGCTTTTTGGCATGCCTCAAGTTGCTTCGACATTGAGGTCATAGACTGCTCCCTTCCCTCAGTCGAGCAGCATTCCACGACTCCTGGCCTGGCTTGGGCGTCCTTCATGAGCTCTTTGAACTCATTGTCGACGGACTCGAACCTCTTGGTGTCATCGGGGAGCTGAGCCCTAATGTCCTGCGATGCAAGGAAGATGGCCTCGAGGGAGGTCCAGCCACGCTGGCATGTCAGGATGAGCTTCAGGACAGACTCTACGATAGAGAGATTCGATTGCCAAAAGTTGACCTTAGAGCGGAAGAAGTCCACGAATTTTCCCATGCTGGCCATGCTCTGCAGTTCCATCTGGTTCGCCTCGAGCTGCTCCAGGACCTCGTCCGGAGACCCGATGACGTAGACCTCGGTATCCTTGTGACGAACAAAATCGAGAGACAGAGTGATCCACGTATCTTCGATGGCAGTGAGTTTCTTCTCCACCTTGAGCTCCTTGACGGAAATCTCTACGAGCTCCGTGACCCCATCCACGTAGTTGTGAAGTTCGAGGGCGAGAAGATCTGAGAGGGCGAACTGGGCAGATTTCTCGAAGTGCTTGTGAGTGATGATGGAAAGCTGCTTCCAGTGGCGATCGCGCATAGACGGAGTGTGAAGTTCGTGAACGAGGGGAAGGACCACGGCCATGTTGTTGACCTCTGCGAAAAGCTCCTTGTAAATGCCCCAATCCCGAATGTTCCTAGGCATCCTTTTGATCTGGTTCTGCATGAGCTTGACCTCGTCGAGGAGGGCCTCCGTGTCGATTGCGGCCCACAGGATCGTTTGCCAGCTGCTGAAGAGATTGTTGACGGAGTTGACCGTGTCCCAAGTCTGCTTAAGTAAGACGGCTTCATTCCTGACCATTGTCAGTTCTGACGACCTACTGCGAGCGAGCTCAAAGAGCTCCTCGAGCTCGTTGAAGTTGGCTGCCTCGGCATCAAACTTGTCGAGATTCTTCATGTAGTTGTCCAGGCATTCGTAGACACTGTCGCGCTGGCTGAACTTCCAGTTAAAAGGAGCATTCTTCTTGAAGTCCTCGTGGAAGCACTTTGCGTTGCCCTTGAATGTAGCAATATCTTTCCTGATGTTGTCCACCATAGCGTTCTGAAGGGGGTGAATCTCCTCCTTGACCCTGAAGGTTTTATTGACGATGTTATCCCAGAGCATTGGAGCCCGCTCGAGATACTCCGTTGCAGGTTCTCCGCCAACCTCCCCAAGGTCGAGGGTGATTCCGTGAGACTTTAGAAGCATAACCATGTCGCGAAGGGGGCCAAAGGTGGAACTCATCGAACTCATCTTCTTCCTTACGTCCCTAATGTGGCTCATTATGGACATGAGGGTCTCCTTGGATTCGGAGGGGTCCTCTTCGAGGCCTACGTTGACCTTTTCGTGGAATTCGTTCATTTCCTGGAGTTGCTCCGCAATGTACTTCTGGATGTAGCCCGTGTAAAGGTACATCCACTTGGTGACCCATGTTCCCATTGCCTGCTTGATGGGCTGCCCGTTGATACGGATAAAGTCCATGTCATTGACGTGCTTGAGTCCCTCGATCTCATCCTGGACGTTGAGGTACTGCTTGATCTTCTCGTCGAAGAGAGACAAGTCGAGAACCTGGCGAGTTTCCTTCACGGGAGCCTCCTCCTGGGGTGCCTGGATCACCTCGCCGTCCTCGTTCTCCTCGTTGTCTTGGTTGGAGACTTCGAGGATTGTAATCTCCTCCTCCTTGAGAGCGGTTTCGAGGAACGCCCTGAAGATCTCCTGAAGGTCGGACCTCCAGAGGTACTCGTATTTGGCGAATTGGCGCATGTAGCGGTTGGATTTGACCTCGACCATGTGCATGTGATGGTTGATTTTGGCAAGGAGCATGCTCACGAGGGGGTCGGTCTGGAGTTCCTTACGGTATGTTCCGTCGACACCGTCGAGCCTCTTGAACACCCCGCCAGTTCCCAAGATGCCGGAAATCCAAACCCAGATGAGGTTGCGAAGCCCGAACTTGGTGCGGTCCTTTGTGTTGACTTGCTTGATCATCGGCTTGTAGATGACATTCTTGTCAATGAGGTCGAGGTTGATCTCAAGGAGGGGCGAGAGGTTGTTCTTGATAATGAAATCCGAGTTTAGGTTGGCCTCGAGCTGCTGGAGGGAGACAACAACGACGTCAACAAGGCCGGTGACAATGATGCTATTTATGAAATCAACGTAGGCCTTCCAGTCGGGGAGTCCCTGGGATACCTTCAGGGTTCGGTTGGTGTCCTTGAGGAGCTTATGGACTTCCTGTCCTCCCTCTTTGATGGTATGGTACTGGTCCTTCTTGATCTTTCCAAGGAGGGTCTCAAAGTCAGGCAGGGTGGCCGTCTTGGCGGAGCGCTCGAAAAGGGGTTTTGAAGTCCAGAATTCGAGAAGTGTCTCTATGCGCCTCAGGTTCGACTTCATGACGCCAAGGGTGTTGTCTATGGTCCTGATTTCCGACATTACGTCGGTGATGAAGTTATCGATGCCGTTGGACTTCCAGTTGAGGGACTTCCCCTTCTTATTGCCGGAGTCGATCCCCTGCGCTAGGGACTTGTTGATCTTGTCGAGCTGCGACTTAAGGAGCGGGCGCTCGACGGGTAGGAGAGAGTGCTGGATCTTGTTGAAGATGTTGACAATGAGGTCAAGGTTGCCCATGTGCCTTCGGAAGGTCTCGCCTCGCTGGTAAATCTCAAGGGCCGAGTCTGGGACCTTGAGGCCGAGGAGGATGAAGTACTTGACCTCGCGAAGGAGGCGGGTGAGGAGAGGGTCGAAGTTGACGTGAAGGAGGGGCTGAGCTCCGCGGGGGGCGTTGAGGGGGGGAGGGCCGGATCGAAGGAGGGCGTTCTTGAGCTTC
>JGI24540J26637_10001010_pt1 | contig 12305 bp, 13 predicted proteins | sample NorSeaMetagenome_FD_26637 | JGI IMG/M metagenome (IMG submission 26637)
ACTCTTTCTGATGCTTGAGACCATCTTGGATGGTTTACTTCTGGATTAACATTTGAATAAAATCCATATTCTCTTGGTGATGATCTCATCCAAGATGAAGTTGGCATTTTTTCGACTAATTTAATGTTAACTATTGCCTTGGCACTTTTAAATCCATACTTCCATGGAACTATTAACCTTAAAGGTGCTCCATTTTGATTTGGGAGTTCTTTGCCATAAAGACCTGTCACCATTGTTGTTAATGGGTGCATTGCCTCATCTATTCTCAATCCTTCTGTATAAGGCCAGTTAAGAATAGGGTAACGTTGTCCTGGCATTTGTTCTGGATCATAGACAGATGTAAATTCAACAAACTTTCCTTTACTAGTTGGTGATGCCTTTTCTAAAAGTTTACTTAAAGAAAATCCCATCCAAGGTATGATCATTGACCAGCCCTCAACACATCTTAGCTTGTAAACTCTTTCTTCACTTTGAAATATATTTTTAATCTCTTGCATATCTAGTGTGATTTTATTTTCTACCTCACCATCTATTGTTATATTCCATGGATCTGTTTTGAAGTTTTGAGACTTTTCAACTGGATCAGACTTTCTAGTCCCAAACTCATAATAATTATTATAAGTAGTAACATATCTGTGTTCTGTAATTTTTTCTTTAGCATNATCAGTAGCCGCAACAGCTGCACCAATTAAGTTTTGNCTAATAACCAATGAACCAGTGGATAGCCCAATTGTTTTAACGAACTCTCGTCTCCTCTTATATATTNTTTCNGGNGTAATTTCTGAATACTTAATTTTTTTCATTTGATAAAGGGTTTCCTTTTAACCACTCACTCTGTTCATTTTTATAATGTTCTTTTTTCCAAATAGGGGATCTTTTTTTAATTTCTTCAATTATATACCTTGATAAAATATAAGCTTCGTCACGATGTTTGCAAGCTACAGCGATAATAATACTGATTTCACCAAGACCAACATAACCTTTAATATGCTCAATAAAGACAGCTTTATTCATAATTTTTAATTTATCTTCAGCTTCTTCGTATATTTCATTAAAGCTTTTTAATACAAGTTCATCATGACTGTCGTAAGTCATCCCAGTTACTTCTTTATTTTCATTTATATTTCTTACAGTTCCAGTAAAAATAATTGAAGCTCCAAAAGAGGACGACTTAATGAAGACTTCTGCATTAGATGAAGAAATCTTTTCTTTTTTGATATCTATTATTTTTGTATGTAGCATTAACCACCACCTATTGGAGGAATAATTCCTATTTTTTGACCTTTTAAAATTTTATAATTATCATTAATAATATTATTATCTTCTGAACAAAAAGAAGATGAATTTACAATCTTTTTAAAATTTTCATTTCCTTTAAAATTTTTATCTAAGTAAATAATAATTTCTTTTCTTAAATCTTTAATTTCAATTATTTTATCAATATTGAATTCTAAAAAATCTTTGTTACTAAAGTCTCTACTGGCTCCAAATAACTCAAGCATAATTTTCATGATTAGAAAATATTATTTAAAAACTCTGGTAGCCCATCAGGGTTAGTCCATAACCCACTTTTTCCACCCTCTTTAATTAATAACTTAACATCATCAATTTTTAAGTGAGGGTTTACAATTTTACTGAGATCATAAATTGTAATTAACGCAGCATTAACTCCCATAATTGCTTCCATTTCAACACCAGTTTTGGCAACTGCTGATACTATACAAAATACTTCTAGAGAGTTATCTTCTTCATGCATAATAATTTTAGTTGCCGTATGATCTATAGGAAGTGGGTGGCATAATGGAATTAAATCACTTGTTTTTTTAACTCCCAAGACAGCAGATACTTCAGCTAAGGTAATAGGATCACCTTTAGGCATTTCTTTATTTTTAATTAATTCAAAAACTTCTTTTCCTACATAAATTTTTCCAGATGCTAATGCTCTTCTAAAAGTTTCTTTTTTAGAAGAAACGTCAATCATATTAAAAGAGTTTTTTTTAAAAATNTCTTGAGCCCAGTCTTTTAGTTTTTCATTGTTTAACACTTTTAAATTTTTCATTTATCCCCCTGTACTCGATAGATTTGGAGTAATACCAGTGTCTCCAAGTTCTAAATGGTGCGACTCTTTTTTAAGGTGTAGTTGTTTAATTACAAGATCCACAAGCTCTTCTTTTTGATTATCATTTTGCAATAAATGTCGGATACTAATTCCAGTATTTCCAAACAAGCATAATCTTAAATCACCTCTTGAAGTAATTCTTAATCTATTACATGTTTTACAAAAATCTTTAGAGTAGGGCGCGATTAAACCAAATTTTCCCTTATATTCAGGATGTATATAGTTTAATGAGGGACCCGCATCTTTTCCATGTGTTTGATATATCCAATTATTTTTTTCTATATAATCTTTAAATATTTTGGAAGGAACATGATTTTTATTAAAATAATCTAAATTATCTCCAGTTTGCATTAATTCTATAAATCTAAAATCTATTTTATTTTCTTTTATAAAATTTCCAAATTTTTCAAAATCTTCATGCGTATCATTAATACCTTTAAGTAGAACGGCATTAACTTTTATATTCTTAAAGTTTAAGCTCTGTAAAATTTTTATTCCCTCTAAAATCTCTAAAAGTCTGTCATGACCAGTAAGTTTTTTAAATGTTTCTCTATCTAAACTATCTATACTTATGTTAATTCCATCCAAGCCAGCATCATTTAATTTTTCAGCAATTTTGTTTAAACGATAACCATTAGTGGTCATTGTTACTTTGGGAATATTTGAATTTTGCTTCATATCCTTTAGAATATCAAAAAAATCTTTTCTTACAGTTGGTTCTCCACCAGTTAATCTTATTTTACAAACACCAAGTTCTGATAAAGCTTTTGCTAGTCTTGATATTTCTTCACCTGACATGAAGCTTCTTATATCTCCAGGTGTTTTCTTATAACCTTGAGGCAAACAATAAGTGCACCTGTAATTACATACATCTGTAATAGANAATCTTATATATGGAAATTTTCTACCAAAAGTATCAGTAAGTTCTNTCATNTNGNTTTTACTATATTATATTTTATCAATAATACATGTGTAAAATTATTACTAAAAACGAATTTGAATATTTCAATAAAGATGGCGCTATCTTAATTAAAGGCAAATTTGATAAAGACTAGTTATTAAGTCTACCCATTTCTTTGAGCTCAACTTCTAACTTATCAAGCTCTTCTCCACCTGCCATCATACTTAGTAGCTCTTCTCTACTAATATCTTTTTTATTAAATGTTCCCAGGCTTTTTCCTCTGTTTAGAACAGTAAAACTATTTCCTACAGGATAAGCGTGATGAACATTATGAGTAATTAGAATTACAGCCAATCCTTCTGAAGCAGCTTTTACAACATATTTCAAAACCATCGATGCTTGGTGAACACCAAGTGCAGAAGTTGGCTCATCTAAAACTAAAACTTTTGCACCAAAATATATTGCTCTTGAAATAGCCAAACATTGTCTCTCACCCCCAGACATTGTTCCAACTGCTTGAGATGGGTCTCTTACATCAATTCCTATTTGCCCCATTCTTTCAGCTGCAATTTTATTTGCTTTTTCAATATCAAAAGTTTTTAATAAAGGTAGCCCCTTTAAAGGTTCTCTGCCCATAAAAAAATTTCTTGTAACACTCATTAATGAAACCAAAGCTAAGTCTTGGTAAACAGTCCCTATTCCTAGATCCAAAGCGTCTTTTGGTGAATCAAAAACTATTTTTTCACCTTCTATTATAATTTCACCTTCATCAGGTTTATGTACACCTGCTAGAGTTTTAATTAATGTTGATTTTCCNGCACCATTATCTCCAAGTAAACACATGATCTCACCTTTTTTAAGTTTCATGGTGACATCTTTAAGAGCTATTACTTTTCCAAAAAATTTACTAATATTGTTAAATTCAATTAAATTTTCAGACATTATTTACTTTCAGTAACTCTTTTTCTTACATAATTATTAAAAACAACTGCAATCAACATCATTGCGCCCAAAAATACTTTGAACCAATCTGTATCCACATCAGTATAAAATATTCCCATTGAAACTGTTCCAAATATCAAAGCACCAAAAGCTGCACCTATTGCAGATCCATAACCTCCAGTTAATAAACATCCCCCAACAACAGCAGCAGCTATTGCTTCTAATTCTTTTAAATTTCCCCTCATAGTGTCAGCAGAACCTGCATCCAAAACTTGGATTGTTGCAAAAATCGTTGCTGCAACAGCAGTTCCAATAAATAAACTGATTTTTACTCTACCAACTGGAACACCAACATTTGTTGCACCATTTTTATCTCCACCTGAAGCAAAGATCCAATTTCCATATCTTGTTTTCATTAAGATCCATGTTGCAAAAAGTGTTGCTGCAATAAACCAAATAACAGATGGAGGTATTCCTACTGCTAAGGGTGTTCCATCTGTTCTAAGTGCAATTAAATTCATTGATCCTAACCAAGTAAATAACCATTTGAATGTGTCAGTTGCAAAGATCCAAGCCATAGGATCATTTTCAATTAAAACTCTTAAACCTGGCACTTGTGTTCTTCCTGTAATTAATCTTGTTAAAGCTAATGTTGCTCCTCTTAAAATAAATAACATTGCAAGAGTTACAATAAANGAAGGAAGACCAGTTCTAACGACTAGAATTCCATTAAAATAACCAACAAGTACTGCCATAGCAAAAGCAAATATGATACTTGTCCAAAGTGGCCAACCCCAATAGATAGCTGGAATTGCAATACAAATTCCCGCAAAACCAATCATTGATCCAATTGATAAATCAAACTCACCACCAATCATTAGCATTGCAGCAGCAATAGCAATAATACCTAAGTTTGCAGACACATCTAAAAAGTTTAGCATACCGTATGCACTAAACATCCCGGTGTCACCAGCTACAATTCCAAAAAATATAAATACTAATATTGCACCACCAAGTGCACCTAATTCTGGTCTATTTAAAAGTAGTCTTAATTTAGAGACTTTTTGAAGTCTTTCATCATGTTCAGAACTTTTCTTTGAGTCTATACTTTTTGCTTTATCTGACATTAATTTTTTTTGAATTTTTTATTAAAAAAAAGGCCTAACTAAAAACTTAATTAGGCCTTTTAAATTATTTCTTATCTATAACCTTGAGCTGCCCACTTAATTACTTTAGCAGCATTATCAGGAGTTACAAAACCAGGACCAGTCATTACTACACCGGCTGGCATTGTTCCATATCTCATATACTGACCAAAGATAGCGATAGGTAGGTACCCTTGTAAGTATTGTTGTTGGTCAATTAAAAACTCTACTTTTCCTGCAGCAGCAGCTTTTAACATTCCTGGTGACATATCAAATGTACCAAGTTTAACACTACCAACTTTTCCAGCAGAATCTAAAGCTTTAAGAGCAGCTTCACCTGCAAGACCAGCACCTAAAGTAAGTATNGTGTCATATCCACCACCTAATTTAGCAGCAACAGCTTTTTCAATTTCTGTTGGGTCATTAGAAGTTCCNAAGATATCAACTGAACCACCAAAACCTTTTTTGAATCCAGCACATCTTCTATCTAGAGCAACGTTTCCAACTTCGTGGTTAACACATAGTGCTTTTTTACCACCAGCAGCTTTCATTTTTAGTCCGCCACCAACACCAGCTTCAAACTCAGTTTGTCCAACGTGAGCACTGATACCTAGTGAAGCAAAGTCATCTGAACCAGAGTTCATTGAAATTACTGGAATACCAGCAGCGATAGCAGCTTTAACTGATTTACCTAAAGCAGCAGCATCTGGAAGAGTAATCACAATACCTTTTGGTTTTTGTGAAACTGCGTTGTCGATTAATTTAGCCATTTCAACCATGTCGAAAGTAGCTGGTGCAACGTATTTGCAAGATATTTTCATATCTGCACAACCTTTGTCTACACCATTCTTAGCAACAGACCAAAACGGGTCATTAGCTTGTCCGTGAGATACAACAATCACATCTACTGCAAAAGCAGACACTGAAAGCATAGCCCAAGCAGCAAAAGCTAGAATTGATTTATACAATGTTTTCATTTATTTCCCTCTTGTTAATAAAAGTTAACTTTTAAGGCGAGAACCTAACATAAAAAAAAGATAATTGTAAATGTGAGTAGGAGTTATAATTAGGAAGTAGATATAGAAACTATCCCAACTGATATTTAAGCAACCAAGGGTTGTATTTAAAACTTTAGTTTAATTAATTTTTTACTTATTAGAGATTTTTTAGCAGCAATAGCAATTATTAAAGCTCGTCTACCATCTTCAAAAACTGATGAAGGTTGAGTATTTTTTTTTATAAATTTAGAGAGATCATTTAATTGAAGATTGTATGCTTCTTTATATCTTTCAATAAAAAAATGTTGCAATGGTTTTTTTTGAGCAGTGTTTGTTTTAGTGTAAACCTCAGTTTCATTTAAGTTTTTGTTTCCCGAAATTAACATTCCCTTACTACCAAACAACTCAACTCTTTGATCGTAACCAAAGCTACAGTGTCTTGAATTTGTAATAATACACTGAACTCCACTTTTAGAATTTAGGATGCATGAAGCTAGTTCATAATCATTAATTTTATTAAATCTTTTGTCAGATAAATTACTTGCCGTTGCATAAATGGAATTGAGTTCATCTTTGTTTAAATAAAATCTTAATAAATCAAAGTCGTGAATCATCATATCTTTAAAAATTCCACCTGAAACTTTTAGATATTGGATTGGTGGAGGAGCGGGATCTCTACTTGTAATAATAATTTTCTCTAATTTACCAATAACACCTTTTTCAAGATCTTTCTTTAATGAATTGTGACCTGGATCATACCTCCTATTAAAACCTAATTGTATTTTAGGTTTTAAATTTTTAATTTTCTTTCTACATTTATTTATTTTATCAATACTTAAATCCAAAGGTTTTTCACAAAATATTACTTTTTTATATTTTACAGCCTCTTCTATTAATCCAATATGAGTAGAGGTACTTGAAGCAATAAATATTGCATCAATTTCTTTGTCTTTAAAAGCTACTCTTGGATCATCAATACTTTTTGAAGCAAATTTTTTTGCAATTTTATTTGTTAATTTTTTATCTACATCAAAAACATACTTTAGTTTAAAATCAGTATGTAAAATTAAGTTTTCACCATGCATCTGGCCAATTCTTCCTAAACCAATTAGTGCAATATTGATCAAATTTTAANCCATCTTTTTTTTCTAGATGAAATCTTACAAGCTTCAATAAATTTAGCAGTTTCAAGTCCTTCATCTTCATTTGGAAAAAAATTTCTTTGTTTATTCTTATTCCTTAAAGANGTTGCAAATTCNCTGTAAATATTAGCAAAAGCATCAAGATAGCCCTCTGGATGTCCAAATTTAATTCTAGAGAATTTATTTGATGTTGGGGCATTATGAAATCCTCTTTCAAGCAACCTAACAGCTCCTTTTGCTGGATTAAGTTTTAAATAATTAGGATCATTTTGTACCCATTCAACACTTCCTTTTGAACCGAATATTCTTATTCTTAAACCATAAACACCACCTCGTGCCATAACGCTTGTCCAAAACATTCCCTTAGCACCATTAGTAAAATTAATCATAACTTGAGCATTGTCATCCATTTTAATCTTCTTAGAAATTTGTTTAATATCAGCAAAAATTGTTTCCCCTTTTAGTCCCGATATATAGGACGCCAAGTGATAAGCGTGAGTTCCTATTTCATTAAGTACAGCAGAGGCACCAACTATCTTTTTATCAATTTTCCATTTCAAATTTTTTTTTGCATTTTTACCTGTAATATTATTTCCTCCAGACCAATCTTGAATATATTCAACATTGACGTACTCAATTTTTCCTATTTTTCCTTTTTCTATAAGAACTTTTGCCTCCCGAACCATAGGGTAGGCCGAATAATTGTGTGTTAATGCATATTTAATTTTTTTATTAGATTTAATTTTTTTATGAAGTTTTTTTGCTTGTTCTAAGTTTCCCGCAAAAGGTTTATCAGAAATTATGTGAATATTTTTATCTATAAATTTTTCAGCAATTATTTGGTGGCTCGAAGGGGGAGTCATTATTGAAACTACATCTATTCCATCTTTTCTTTTTGCCTCTTCGTTAGCCATCTCAATATAGCTGGAGTAACACCTGTCATTTGAAATACCAATTTTTTTACCAAATTCGACTGATAATTTTACATTTCTTGAAAATACACCTGCTACAATTTCATACTGATCATCAAATCTAGCTGCAATTCTATGGACATGTCCTATCCATGATTTAGAACCACCGCCAACTATTCCAAGATTAAATTTTTTTGTTTTCATTTTAAATAATGTTTAATATATCATAACAAAAATTATTATTATGTCAGTAAAATTAGGAATAGCACCAATTGCATGGAGTAATGATGACATGCCAGAACTTGGTGGAGAAACTTCTTTAGAGCAATGTTTGGAGGAAGCAAGTCTAGCAGGATTTATTGGTATAGAGTCAGGTGGAAAATTTCCAAAAACTTCTAAAGAGCTTCTGCCTAAACTTAATAATTATAATTTAAATCTATGTTCTGGTTGGTATGGAGGAAATTTAAGAAAAAATTCAACAGATGAAGAAAAACAATTAATCAGAAATCAATTAGATCTATTTAAAGATTGTAATGCTCCATGTATAGTTTTTGCTGAAGTTTCAGGCTCAATTCAAGGAGATCCTAATAGAAAACTATCAACTAGGCCACAAATGGATAGTGAAGAATGGAGTTCATTTTGTAAAAAAATGTCTGAAATGGCTAAATTTTTAGAAGGTGAGGGAATGCCGCTTGCTTACCATCATCACATGGGAACAGTAATTGAAACGCAAGAAGATACTATAAGATTATTAGAAAATACTGACGAAAGTGTTAAATTAACATTAGATACTGGGCACATGTTATTTGCACAAGGAAATTCAAAAAAGATTTTAGAGGATTTTAGTAGTCGTATAATTCATATTCACTGCAAAGATATTAGAAAAGATGTTTTGGATAATTCTTTAAAAAATGACTTAAGTTTTAGGGGTGCCTTTTTAGAAGGTGCATTTACAGTGCCTGGAGATGGTTGCATTGATTACAAACCTTTGTTTGATATTTTAAAAACTAAAAATTATTCTGGATGGTTGGTAGTTGAAGCAGAACANGATCCTGCAAAAGCAAANCCTTTTGAGTACGCAAAAATTGGTTATAAGTATTTAACTGAAACTTTAAAAAATAGTGATATTGAAATTTTTAAAAGAAACTAACTATCTATAAACAGAAGTTAACTCATTATTCCCAGCTGCAACGCATGGCGATTTAAAACATGTGCCAATAACCCATTCAGATCCTGCATCAGGTAAAAAATTTGATGACATTACAAAAATAACCCCCATTTCAACAGCTTGCCCTGCTTTACCTTCTGCCTTAATTCTTGGATCTGGATCAGTTCTTACAGTTGTGTCTTCTGAAAAAGGATTTTCAATATTAAGATTGTTATTTATATAGTTTACAACTTTCTCAGCTATCCATTCACCATTGCAAGGATCACCCCAAATTGTAGATTTTCCTTCGTCGTTGTTTCCACAATTGTTAATTTCATCATTAATTAAATTAACAACCTTATTGTGATTATCTTTAACAAGATTAGCTCTAGCTTCAACAGCAGGCCTTGTGCTTGCTGTCCAAATTAACATTCCAACAACAAAAATTGCAGAAAATGAGACTAAAACTTCTAAGAAACCAAAATTTTTGAAACTTATTTTCATTTTATAGTTTTACAATTTTACAGTTTTAGATTTTTCTAACTTTTCATCAAAAAAATCAATAATATTTTGTATAGTTTCTTTACCCATTCTTATCATGCACTCCTCTGTAAATGCAGCGGTGTGAGGGCTTAAAAATACTTTGTCATTTTTTAATAGAGGATTATTTTTTTCTGGTGGCTCTGTTTCAAATACATCTAATCCTGCACCAAAAATTAAATCTTCATTTAATGCTTGATCTAAATCGTTTTCATTTATTATTCCACCTCTAGCAGCGTTTATGATAATACANTTTTTTTTCATTGTTTTTAATAAATCTAAATTGATCATATTTTTTGTTTCATCATTTAAAGGTATATGCAGTGAGATAGCATCCATAGTCTTTACAGCTTCTTTCAAGTCTTCAACTTTTTTTCCACCTAAAGACTCAATTTTTTCAGTAGAAACAAATGGGTCATAAACAAAAACATTCATTTCAAAACCCAAACATCTTTTTATTAAACATTGACCAATCCTACCAAATCCAGCAATTAAGATATTTTTACCCCATATTTCAATAGTTTTTGGTAATTTGTTTCTGTCATTAAAATTATTAGCTTTAACACAATCATCATACATGCTTTTTCTTTTAGAAATATTTAGAAGCATAAACATCACATGTTCTGCTACAGCTACTGCATTTGCTGTTGCTGTTATAGCCACCGTAATGTCATTTTTTTTACATGNATCCAAATCAATATTGTCATATCCAACTCCATGTCTTGAAATAATTTTTAGTTTTTTTCCAAGATTTATAATTTCACCTGATAGTTTTGCAGTTCTTAAAGAAGCCCCATCACAATCTGCAATTTTTTCTTTTAAAGTTGGATCATTAATATCTTCAATTATTTCAAATTCATAATCAGGGTGATCTGCTAATAATTTAGGGCCAGCTTCGTTTATATTTTGGATAATTAAAATTTTTTTCATAAAAAATATATACTTCGATTATTAAGAAAACTAAATAAGATTAATTAAATCTTTTTTTGTTCCTTTAAATGTAGGTATTGTGTACTTAAAGGCATATTTTCTTGAAATACATTTCTTTTTAGCGTTTTCCCATAAACCTAACCATTGTTTAAAGTTATTAATTTTTAGGTTTCTTTTATTTTTACTTTTCACATAAAAGCTTGGCAAAGGATCTCTTCCTGAAGGTTGACCAGCTTTATTATATCTTAAGTCTGCACTAATTCTAAAATCATTAGATTTATTTGGTAGTGAACAATGAACAGAATGCTTATGTAGTAATATAATATCTCCAACATTGGCTTCTAATGCTACTGCTTTATGTTTGTCTATTATTTCACTGTTTTTGATTTGAACTTCACCATTAGAATTTGATATGTGATTTAATAGTCCTAATCTGTTGAATTTACTTACTGTAATCATGCAACCATTTTTAATAGTTGTTTTGGTAAAAGGAATCCAAACAGTAACCATATCAGTTAATCTTTGACCTTTCTTAGACAGTACGGCTGCATCTTGATGCCAAGGTGTTCTGCCACTTAAACCATTAAAGATAGATTTTTTTTGTAATTTTTTTTCAGGTTGTTTGATGCGGGTATTTTGGACTGGATTAGATAAAATTTCAGGACCTAAAATTTTTCCTACAACATTCAGAATCTTTTTATTATTTATCAAATTCCATACAGAATTAGTTGCAAAATAATCACTATCTTCTTTTACATGGTCCCTTGGAAGTCGTGTATTAAAATATTGGTCTAGATCATGTATTTTCAATTTAGATATGTAGCTATATTTTTTTTTAAAATCATATTTTAAAACTTTTGGAGAAATTTTTTTTGACACAAATTTCATTATCAATTCGTTCATCACAAACTCCATATCATTTAAGATTGGCTTAAGATCATAATCAAAATTTAAAACATTTTTAATTTTAAGAAAACCCTGCTTTTGAAGTAGTTTTTTGTAATTATTACTCATCTTTTATTTATTTTATCAAACAAACATACCTTCTTTAATTTTGATCATTTTATACATTAAGTCATTCAAGGGTGTTTCAATTCCATGACTTTTAGCAATTTTTGAAACTGCACCACTAATAAAGTCAATTTCAGATTTTCTTTTATAAAGAATATCAAAAGCCATTGAGGATTTATTGGTTTGTTTTGAATCAACAATCTTATTAAACATATCCAAACATTCATCCTCTGATACTTCAACACCGTCAGCTAAAGCAACTTTNCTTGTTTCTAAAATAATTTGTTTACCTAGAGNTCTTGAAGTTAGTTGTTCTTTATTATCTATATAAAGCTCAGTGTGATTAAGGTCAAAAATTGCAGANAATGGTCCAATAGCNGTTAANGCAAATAATTTCATCCATTTTCTTTTTTTAACATTTTCTGAAGCGATTGTTTCTAAACCATAAGCTGTAAAAGTTTCTGCAACATCTTTTACTCTTTCGCTCATACCACCTTCATCATACTCTCCAATCCAAGA
>JGI24540J26637_10001013_pt1 | contig 12293 bp, 11 predicted proteins | sample NorSeaMetagenome_FD_26637 | JGI IMG/M metagenome (IMG submission 26637)
TTTATACTGTAAACTTGTTATAAGTTTATTAAAAAAGTTCGTTCAATTTTTTAGTAGAAGGTCTTTCCTTGCTACTATCTTCTTTTAATCCGGCAAAGGCATCATATGATTTAGGAGCTCCTTGTGATTTCTTTACCATCCAGTCTGTTCCTTCTAGAATCTTTTCCATCTGAGTGATATTGGAGAACTCTGGTAAAACATTTCTATCTGCTTCAATATTATTATAAATACCCTTTTGAATTGCAAGGGGGATAGTGTTATAGTGAAGAAGGACTAGATCTAGGTTTTGATTAAATCTAATTCTAATTTCTCTGGGATCAGATTTACCAACAACTCTATAAATAATATCTACTAGTTTATTTACCTGACCTCTATTGAAAAAATGTTCTATTGTAAATTCGCTTTCTTCTTTCTTGTATTGTTCTAAGATCTTTACACAGTGCTTTTCTGTAAGTGAATAGTTTCTGATTTTGCCATTAGAGCCAGCTTTAGTCCATGTAATCACTGAAGGAATATTATCTGATTTGTCACCTTGTAAGATTTTACCGAATACAAAATCGTCGCAGTTAATTTCTTGAACTTCTACTCTGTTCTTATCCATCCATGCTTGGAAATCTTCTTTTAGCTTGTCGTATGTAGCTTCTTCTGAGGCAATATTAAATAATAGTTCGTCATTAGTCATGGCAGATGTTTTTCTAGATGCCATTACATCTTCGAAACCTTCAAAGGCAATAAGCTTTTTCTTAGAATTATAATACCATAGGGTATATGCATCTGTTGCTTGATTGTAATTTACAAGTTGAATTAAATCTCGATCACCTGTCCATGCAATGCAATTTTTACCTTCGCTATTTAATTGAGTAGACCATCCGTACATTACGTCATCTGCTTCTGCACCCTGTACTTGGTGAATAATAACACCCTTCTGTTCTAGTATTTTTTGCCATTCGGCATAAACGCCGAAGACTGCTTTCCAATTAATAGAATCGTCATGTGTTCTAGTTCCTTTATACTGTGCATCTGGAAAAAGATCTTTACGCCATGATTTGGCATCTACTGCAACAACAATTTGATCTACAAAAGGAGCCATTTTACGAACCTCTGATGCGAAGTCAATACATAGCTTTCTCATAAGCTGAGATTGGGATTCTTTATCACCTAGCAATTGTTTGCCTTTAGGCCTTGGTAAGACAAATAATCTACTGTGTAAAAAGTAGTTACCGTCAATTAATAGTGTATGTTTTCCTAGTTTCATGTTTAATCGTTTATTTATATTACTAATATAAGCAAAATTTCTGAGATAAAAAAATATTTCAGCAATTAATTTCTAATTATTTCCTGTAGTTTATATACGCAGCTTAGCATTGTTATTACAGGGTCAATCACATGAACTCTTTGTGCTTGATGTTCTGCTACAGTTACTGCAATTTGAGGAATATGCCTAGCGCTATTTCCTTTCTCGGATTGAATATAATCTATGAATTCTGCTCCTAGTGTTTGAAGAATCTCATCTGTTCTATTTGAGTATTCACCCACTAAATACTTATAGTTTTTAACAGGATCAGTTTCATTAAAGATTAATTCGAAAACATCCTTATAGACTGAGTTAAACTTTTTAACATCGTTTAATGTAATCTTGCTCGTTCCTTCTGACTTATATCCTTGCAATTTATTAAGCGTTGAGCGGAGATCTGGGAAGTTCCTACGGACAAATTCAACCAATGCTGGTTTTTCTATTGTCATTTCTTCTTTTCCACATATATCATATACTCGTCTAATATATTTCTTTGTTAATTCGCTTTCTTCTTCTTTATCGAAATCAAAATTAATTACTTCAAACCTTGAAAGAATTGGATCTGGAATTTTATTTACATAATTACAGGTTGCAATAAACCTTGAATTAGATGCAAATTGTTCCATAGTAGCACGAAGTGCTTTAAAGAATTGATCAGATACACCGTCTACCTCATCGAGTATGACTACTTTCATTTTACCTTGATCATCTAAGATAGACATAGTAGAACAGAAATCCATGATTCTGGTTCTAATAACATCCACTGAAGTGTCAGTTGAAGCGTTGATATAAATATAAGGAAGTTCGAATTGCTTAACAATCGCCTTCGCAGTAGATGTCTTACCGGTACCAGGGCTTCCAGCCAAGAGTACATTTTGAGTTAGACCATCTTTAAATTTTGACATTACTCTTTCTGGTAAAATCAATTCGTCTAAGTTGCTTGGACGATATTTTTCTGTGAACAGTGTGTGAACCATGTAAATTTGTTTAATAATTATACATAATATAGCTGTTTTGTTTCACGAATAAATACTATATGGCATATAATAAAAAATATCCTAAATTGGAAAGGGTTTCCCCTCATTCTCCTTACTCTAATAGATTTGGAATTAAGTTATCAAATCTTGCAAGACAACAGAAGAGACTATTAATAGAAAATCCTATCCTAGGTGAAAGATGTGAAAGCGATCAGTTCGTTCATATCATATTTAATATCTGTCAACATAGATATACTTCTTCTAAAAATAAGTATTATTATGATTGGTCTACTGATTCTTTTGTAAAGATGGAAGATCTTAAAGAAAACTATAACACCATAGACTGGATCTGTGCACTATCTAATAAACCTATCAGATCCAAGACAGATGACTTTAGCATGCAAAACTTTGTTCATCCAGAGTATCATGATGCACTGCTGGCTCCAATGGTGGATAGCAGAATCCTTAAATCATCGATTGAGTTTCGTAAGCACATAAAAAAACTCCTATTGAATCAACAACAGGAGTTTCTAAATTTAGCTCGTAAAAATTCTAAAAAGAATTTAGATTAGTTTAGAGAAACGATCTTTAATTGAAATAGACTCCTGTATTAAGGATTCCATTTCCATTTTTCTAAGATCAGATTCAAATATTAACCCTAATTTAGTATTATTTAATTGCCAAGATTCTTTTGCAAGAATTTTAGCTTTAAGTTCTTTTGCTTTTTTAAGCTTTGCTTCATCTCCACTCTCTTCTGCCTTTACAATAACAGCATCAACTCTTTTGGTCATTCCTTCTTTTGAGTTATCTGCCTTATCGACTTCTTCCGTTTCTTCTTCAGGAGATTCTTCTTCATCATCAACATCAGTTCCGAATGCATCGAAATCATCTTCTTCCTCAGGGGCTTCAGTTTTCGTAGGCTCTGTTTCTGGAGTTTCTTCTGGAGTCTCAGTTGGAGTTTCTTCTTTCTTCTTTCCTTTTTCTTTTTCAGCTTTTATTTGTTCTAGCTCAGCTTTAACTTTTTCGTCGTTTTTAGCTGCATCATCTAGCTTCTTAGCATTTTTCTCTTGCTCAGCTGTTATTTTATCCATTCTCTCCTTTTGAGCCTGTTTAGATTTTGTAATTCTTTCTTTTAAATCTTTCTTAGTCTCAGCACTCATCTTATCTCCCCATGCATCTAGCTTATATTCGGAAACTTCTGTCGTGATTTGATCTCTCATATCAGCGATTAACGTTTTAACTTTTCCAGATCCAAATCCACTTACCTTTGAATATTTAACTTCTAATGAAGATCCATATTCCGTAGCAGCTGAATTAATTCCATCTTTTTTCTGCCTCATAGATTCTATTTGATTATCTAACTTGGCTTTCATTTTTTGAAGTGCTTTTTTCTTATTTGCTGCGCTTGCCTTAGCCTTTACATCATCTCCAGCTTCTTCAATTGATTCAGTAGTTGAAAGTTCTCTTCTTTTATCCTCTAAAGATAATACTGCAACTTCCATTTTAACGGTTTGCATTTTTAATTTCTTTAATTTAGAATAATCTTTTTCTGCTTCTTTAATGGTCTTTTTATTTTTAGCACCATCCTTTATAGCCTTTGCACCTAAACCAACTGCACCAATAACTGCCGTTAATCCTAGAACTGCTCCCATAATAATAGGATCTTCCATAAGCACCTGTCCCATAGGATTTGCTTCATTTAATGGTTGATCTTCTGATTCCGTAAGTTGATCAGAAAGTGTTTTTAGAGAATTGATAATATCATCACAATCTTGCATCATTTTAGAATAACCCTCTTCTCCCGTTGCTTCCGGAGAGGCTATGGCAGTAGTTGTATCTGATTCTATTGAAGTTGATGATTTAGCTACAGGTATATTATCTTCAGAAGCTTCATCTATTGAATCAGCTTTTTTTGTAGAATTATACCATTGTTCAAATGTTTTCATCTTTTATATTGATTTGTTTATAAACTTATAGTCTATATATCTGTTTAAGTTTCAACGAAACAAAAAAAGGTCCTCTAAAATAGAGGACCTTTAATATTAAAATCTAAAAGTTAGTTCTAATTAAAGAGATAATGCTTTAACATTATATGTAACATATTGAGTTTCTGGGTGGAAACCTGCTTCAACTAATGCGAATCTAGATTTAACAGCAACTTTAGGAGCCATAGTTCCTTCAGCGATTGTTTGTACTGATTCAGCCATTAAGTAAGGCATGAATACTAATCCAGGACCATTACCGTCACCTTTTCTACCAACTACTACTTCGTAATCAGCATTATCAGCTCCCCATGCTTGTCTTGGGTCAGTGTATACATTTACACCAGCTACAGAACCTACTGGGTAGATTGCACCTGCTGCTTGTGATAATGTGTTAGCCATTGGGTTAGCAACGAAACCAGCAACTGATTGTAAAGCTGTAGCCACTTTAGGACCTACAACACAAAAGTTACCAGCACCTCTTCTACCTCTGTTTGCGATAAAGTTCGCAGCAGCAAGGATTGAAGTTAAGATTCTTCTATGGTTAGAAGCGATAGTCTCACCACCTAATGTACCAGCACCTAAATTACAGTCTAAATTTACATTAGCAGCTGTAACGTTAGCTTTACCTAAAGAATTAAGTTTAGCTAAGATTAAGTTGTTGATTGACTGAGTTAATTCGTTAGTTAATACTGACTCAACTTGAGCAACAGCATCTACACCGAATTGTTTAAGATCTTGTACTTGTTCTCTAGTAACTGCAGCAGCAACTTGGAAAGTTTCAGCAGCAACACTTTTTGAGAATAAAGAAAGACCCATAACTTTGTCAGGAGTTTGTTCACCTACACCTCTTGAGAATGGGTTACCATCTTCGTCAGCAGCAGCGAATCCTTTAATATGATCTTCTAAACCTTTTACTAATTCTACTGATTTAACAATAGCGATAGTAGCATCATCTGCATCTACTTCAGTATCTAGTGCGTTGATTGCATCAGAAACAGAAGTGTTAGCTACTAATTCATTTGCAACTTCAGTAACTTTATAGATATCCATGTTGTCAATTCTAGAAGAACCAACCCATGCAAAATAAAATCCTGAATTATCTTTACCATCTACCTCAGCTTTAGCAGCGTCAGTTTTGATGTAAGTTGGAGCAACATCTCCAGCTAATTTACCACCTTCGTAAACGAAGTCTAAGTAAGATAAAAGACCCATTGGTCCAGCCATTGGTACAACTGGTACTAAGTCTAAACCTATAGTTTGTGCAGCAACTTGCATTGCTAATGGTAATAATGTAGGAGCTTTATCACCTGAACCGTCTGCAGTTGCAGAAGGTAAAGATACATTACCCATACCGTAGATGTTACCAGCAGTCCCTAAAGACATAAGGTGTGCATCTTCGTAAAGTTTGTGGTTATGACAGTATTCTGACATCCACGCTAGTTTTTCTGCTTCGTTGATACCTGTAGCTGATTCGATGATCGGAGCCCAAGTTTCTCTAACTTCTGCAGAGTTAATTAAATTTGCCATTTTATTATTTGTTTTTTTTTAATGGTTGTTTAAATTTGATCGATTGAACGATCTTCTCGATGTTTGTCAGATTTTTTCTTCTTATCTGATTATCGATATACTATATATTGTTATTATATTTACGTTTTTTACGTTTTTCCTAAAATATTAAGATATTACTTGTTGAATCTCTTATTAATAGACTTCTTAACATCTGTTAAATCATATAAAGGTTTCTTCTCTTCAGTTACAACATTAGCTTCATTTACTGATTCTACTTTTTCCATAACAACTTTGACATCTCTAAGATCTCTAGTTTGCCAGAAGTTTCTTACTTGGTAAGCAGTTTCTAGTTTATGGTATTTAGATTGAGCTAAAAGGGCTGTTTTCTTGTTGTCTGATAATTTAGACCAAGTTTCTTTATATTCCTCTGGCATCATTTCAATAACGCTAGGTTCGTTAGTTTTAACGCTATTTATTAATGAAGAGTTCCATAGTGTAAGAATCTGTCCTTCAGTTAAGAATCCTTTTCCTTCGATTGATTTTAATACTTTAGATTGATCTTCAGTATTTAATTCGTTATATTCTGATTTCTTAGCTTCAGAAATAAATCTAAAGAAATGAGGGTTAGTATTTTCTTTAACAGTTGCTTTTTCGATTAAAGCAGATAATTTAGAACTAATTTCAGATTTGTAAGCATCTAATGAATCTACAGTTTCTTCTACTGCTTCAGTTTCTTCTTCTTCAGTTTCTTCTACTGCTTCAGTTTCTTCTACGAATTCTTCTGCATTTTCTTTATCTTCAGCATCAACGTCTTCAACTTTAAAAGTTTCTCCGTCTACTGTAAATTCTTTTTCTCCGTCTGCGATTGCTTTAGCTCTTGCAGCACCGAATGCATTTCCTTCTTCAACATCATCTTCAGTTTCATCTTCAGTTTCTTCAATTGCTTCAGTTTCTTCAGAAATTTCTTCGTCACCAGCATCATCGACAGTGTCTTCTAACTCATCTTCTAACTCGTCAGATTTGTCTTTAACTTCTGCGCCATGATCTAATTCCTTATCTTCAGCATCAACTGTAGGTTCAGTAACATCTTTAGAATCGTCTTCATCTTCAATTTCTTCAACTTCTTTACCAGCTTCATCTTCTAGTAATAAGTTAGAATTAACTGTTTCTGCAACGTATTCTGCGTATTCAGTAACTTTTTCTAAATTTTCTTTTAAGTATTCAATATACTTTAATAAGCCTTCATGAGTTGTTGCACCTTCATTATAAGATTCTGCTAAGTAATTAGTATATTCTTTAATTGATTCAACACCTTCAGCAACATGCTCAGTATATGCAACGCTATTATCTAATTTCTCAGATATTTCGTTATTTGTAGTTATTGTATTATCTAAGTTTTCAGCAAGGTATGCAGAATACTCGATAGTCTTTTCTAATTTCTCAGCAAGATAGTTTGAATATTCTTTAACGCTTTCAACTTCAGACTTTACAGATTCATCACTATTTAAAGATTCCATTCCCTCTTTAATAGTTTTTATTTCGCTTGATAAATACTGTGAATATTTATTGAAATCATCAGTACTTACGAATTTTGATTCAGCCATTTTGTTTTCAGTTTTATTTTCGGTTGTTAAAAGTTCTTTTGTTTGTCCAATTTCATAAATTTGAATACTAGAATCGTTATCAAATCCAAAAGATTCATTAACTCTTTTTAATTCTGCATTCTCAAAACCAGGATCTGCAACTAAGTCATAAGTAAATAATTGCTTAATCTTAACTGTCCCGTTAGATTCAACTGTACCAGCTGCTCTAGATGAAATTTGCAAAGGAACACCAGCATCAACTAGAGCTTTAGCCTGACGGCCAGCTTCAGTATCAAGTAATCTGATTTTCCCTTTTACTTGTTTTGTTTCACTATCATAAGATAATTCTTCAATAACGTGAGATACATTTTTTAAAGATACATCAAATGTCTGTGGGTGATCTAATTCTCCTAAAAGTTTAGAAGAACCTATTTTAGATTGAAGAGCTTCAATTTGTGGAACATATTCTGACTCAGTATAGATTCTATTATTTCTATTCTTTTTGTCAATTTCTCCAAATATACCCTCAAGGACATAAGCCCCGTCACCATCTTTTTTGAATTCTAATTCGCTAGATGATCTCTCTAGGATTAATAGATTGTTTTTTGTATTCATATATTTTAATACTATGTTTGTTGTTTATATATCTTTTGAAGAATAATGATTTTTCATTTTTTCTATATTTCTAAGTCTCCTAATTCATCTTCTAGACCGGTGTCGCCTTCTCCACCGCCTTCTTCGCTCTTTTCTGCTTCCTCTTCTTCTGTTTCTTTAGCTGTTTCTTCAGTTTCTACTTCTAAATATAGTTTAACTAAAGTTTGCATATCTTCTTCTGTAAAGGCGTTATTTCCATATTCTTTATAAAAATACTCTTTAAATTCCTTTTCAGTTTTACTAGTCTTTATTACTCCAATGATTTCGGCTGATTTTATCTTTTCACCTGAATCTAATAGAAGATCATCTACTATTACATCGGAATCATCTCCGACCTCTATAGCACCTTCCGCTAAATTAATGTAATTGTTAAATGTTTTTAAGTGTTTCATTGCTAGTTATATATTCTTTTTTCTAGAATCCCATGTCCATTGGATCTACTTCAGGTTCTTCAGCGTCTTCTGCTGCTTGTCTTTGTTTGTATGCTTCGTTTGAAGCTTTGTCGTCTGGTGATAATTTTAAGTATCTGTCTACTAAGAATTCCATATCGAAGTAAGGCATTTCTTCCATGGTAACTGGATCGGTTTTCATTAGAGAATCTTGCATTGTAGATATAAAGTCTAATCTCTTCTCCATGATTTCCATTTGTTTTAATTCAGCAAACATGTTTTCTTCATTAAATTGAATAGCTATTTGCGTTTTGAAACCTGCATCATCTTTAAATTCAGGGAATTTAAGACACATTTGTAACCATAGTGGTTTTACTAAAATCTCCTGGAAAGTAGATCTTAGTCTTTTAATAAATTTAGAGAATTTAATTTCATCTCTAATCATACCATCGGCTGCTAGGTTAAAGTCTCCTCCACCATCTTCATACATAAATCTATTAAATGGAATTTTAGAAACCATTTTTAATTTATCATTAAAGTATTTAAGTGCTTCAGTATCTGATAATTCAGGACCTTCTCCTCCTAGAGTTTCAATCTCTGGAGATTCACCTTCCTTGGATGGTAACCAATATTCTTTGTTAAATTGTAGCATTGGTTTTCCATTAGTTGCTAATGTAGCTGAATCCCAATCAAAATCTACAACTTCTTTATAATTACCCATTAACTGTGCAAGAGATTGTTTTGCTCTTGTCTTAGATTTACCACCAACTGGGATAATAAACTTCATTCTATAAGAAGAATTCGTAACTGCCCAGATAACTCTGGTATGTTCCATAATTCTCATTAGGTTAAATGATCTTATAAGTCTTTCTAGGTAACTTACTCTCGAGGCAGTGGTTATTGAAGAATAAGAAAGATAGATGATCTGTGCATCATATAGAACTCTTTCCTTAACTGGATCGTCCTTAAATTGAACCCATACTTTTTTACCGTCATCTTTATTATAACCTGGCATTAATGTAATAGGATCTATTTCTTTAAAACCTATAATCTGATCTTGTTCTGGATTGTAAATTATTTCAAAAGACAAATATCCATCAATTAGGAATTTTCTAAAGAAATACCATGCAGATTGATCAGAATTAAATCCAAAGTATTGGTAAATATCTCTAAAGGATTTATTTAAGTATTTGCTAACTTCTTCCGAAACATCCATTCCAATAAGTTCTGGATTTCCGATAAAGTTTTTATTATCATATACTATTGATTCATCACATAGGATATCTAATATATCTTCTATTTCATCATGAGTTGAAAATTTTCTTAGTTCATCTCTTTTACCTTCATAACCTTGGTCGAAGAAAGGGATGTTTTTCCTCATGGTAGTGTCTGCCATCGATAATGCAGCAAACGCACCATACATATTGTCGTCATCTAGACCCATCTGATTCATTTGGCCGTAACCAAATTCATCCTCTACGGGACCTATTGCCTGTGATTGTCTTAAGACTAAATCATCATAGAACATACCAAAAGACGAAAGTCTTTTTAGTGTGTCGCTGAGGGTGAATGATCTTTTACCAGTGCTTAGTGGTCCATTTCTTTCTATAAATCCTGCCATGTGTTAAATTTACAATTGTATTATACTTCTCTTTATATATTCTTTTTTCTACGATGATCTTCAAATAACTTAATTAGTTGCTGTTTATTAATTCCCTGTAAAGAATCAAAGTCGCATATTGCCATTTTACACCAATCCTTATATGCAACAACCGCTTGGTTTTTCTTACTAGAAGGCTTGTATCTTCTTATTGCAAAATCATAGCCAAATGATTCTAGATATCTCTTTGCTCCCTTATATGAAAAAGTTGGCAAACCTTTCTGTTTTTTAGCATCTTCCTTTTTAGAAGCAGATTTAATAGAAGACTCATATCTGTTATAAATCTCATCTAGAAATTCTTCTCTAAATTTAGGAGGTAGCATTGTTATGTTTATTCCTATATCATCGCCATCGTACGGATCTAATGCAAGAACTACTGGATTATCATCATACCATTGGATATCTTTAGTTATTGGTGTATATTCAAACACGTACATTTTACCTGGTATAAATCTAGATCTAATAGATCCTACTGCTTTTTCCTTATTATCTTTAAGGCTTTTTTCAAACCATTGGTTTGATTCCCTAGAAGCCTTAGATTTGCCTTTACCTTTTACTAATTTTTTTATTTCTTCTTTAATATAACCCATTAATGATAGTATCTTCTGTAAGAACTATAAAGTTCCAATTTCTTTGAAAGCAGAATTCTTTAGCTGCATTATATTTATCCATATTTTTAACGTATTGCTCTGCTAAAAATTTATAAGATTTAAGAGCCTTCTTAGAGTTTACCTTAGGTGGCTCTGGTTTTTGTATTTGTTGTTTAGGTTTTATTTCTACTAGATATTCTTTAGTAGTTTCATCCGGCTGAATTGCCTTAAAATAAAAATCAGGGTAATATTTTCTTTTAGTAGAATCCTGTCTTGACCAATACGGTATTTCAACAGGTTCACTTGACCATATACTTATCTTTTCATTTTTGTCACACCACATCATAAACTTACGTTCCCAGGAACTCCTATATATGATAGGAGTAGGTCCTGCATATTTAGAAGGATTATTAGGTTTATAATAACCTTGATTGAATCCTGAATTTTTAGTTGGTTTGACATTCTTTATTGACATTAGATGCTATAAATTCCTGTTTGATTTTCAGAGTTACCTGATCCCTTGTCTATAGATAAAGTTCCTTTATATTTTTGAGGGTGAATCTTATTCCATCCTTTTGCATATCCTCTCTTTGCTATCTCCGTGAAATAAGCAAATGCATTTGGATATTTAGGATTGAAATTTCTCCAATATTTTAAAAGGTCTAATATAGCAAATTGCAGGCAATCGTTCCTATCATCCTCACTAACATACCTCATTCTATTGATCGCCTTTTCCGCTAAGAGAATTAGCATTTTTTCAGCATCTCTTGTTAATTTATCCTGTTCCTTTGAAAGGACCATCTGATCAAAGAGGTCTCTGTTATTTAAGTAGTTTTTTGATTTTCTTCTTTTAGCCACAATGTTGTTGGTTTATTTATAGAGATTATACTCAAAAATGTTAAAAAGTTTATTAACCTAAAAAAGGGACCAATGGTCCCTTCTCTATTTTACGATGATACGTCTTATGCGCTTAAAGCTTCGATCTTATCTTCCCATACTTTGATCTCTGAATTAATTAAAGCATCAGCAGCTTTAATTTCTTCAATTGATTTATCAGCTTCAGCTAATAAACCTCTTTGATCTTTTAAGAAAGAAATCATATCTTCATACTTTACCGTTTCTTCAGATATCTTAGCAATTTCTAAAGCTTCTCCTTCTAACATTTCGATTACTATAGATGAAGCGTCTTCTGTTGTTTCTTCTTTAATATAAGATACTGCTTCATTTGCAGTGGCTTTAAAGAATTTAGATAATTTGGTGTCTTCGTTGAATCTTGAAATAAATAGACTTTCATCTAATTTAAATAAATCAACAGTGACACCTCCCTTCTTAAACGTAGTAGCGAAGTCTAAATGCATGAAGTTTTCTACAATTGTAGGAAGGTTTTCAAATAATTCAGCTTTATTTTTGTTTTCATATCTAACTAGTCCGCTGGCTAATACGTATGTTGAAAAAGATTCTGAAATCAAAGAAGATCCGTTGTGGAAAGTTCCTTCTTCGATATTATAAATAAATTTTGAACCTTTATTATACCATTTGATATCGTTTCCTACCATATCAAAGTTTTCAAATACAGTAATTGCATTTAAGAACTCTTTATTAGTTGGTTTTTCGATAATTTCAATGTTGTTTTCTTTTATTTCGTATGCTCT
>JGI24540J26637_10001015_pt1 | contig 12286 bp, 16 predicted proteins | sample NorSeaMetagenome_FD_26637 | JGI IMG/M metagenome (IMG submission 26637)
TATTTATTTGTTTTGTAATTTACTTTGTCCTGATAAAATATGCAAAAAAAATTGAAATATGCAATCCTGTTTCCACAAAAATATGAAACCAAACGCCCATTGCCATGCAATGCTTTTGACCCATATAAAGTACAAAATATATAATGACAATAAATGATTGACGCAATTGCGTGTAAACTTTGTGATTCGTATGCAGCGCACATATTTCATATTTAGCAACTCTTCATCAAAACACCTATTTTTTTCACGACGAGTCACTGCAGCATGTTTTGCAGCTATTTGTAAATTTACCCAAAAAATATACACAATGATGGTAACAAAATAGGAAGAAAGTAGTTGAAATTGCATTCGAACTTTCCATAATTCAAAAATTTGCAAGCAGGTCAGGTATACAATCATCAACATGAAATTGAAACTTACGTTACTAAACAGAAAGTTTTTTTTCATCGCAACGCAATGCCAACTTTGATGAAGTTGGTTACAGCTTTGTGAAAAATACAGTAAATATATTATTACAATTATACACGCAATTGTAAATGCTAAGAGAGCAGTAACAATATGATATGCATTGTCAACTGCCGACATAATTGTTTGCGAACTTATATAAAGATTACATCAAGCACTCATTTTTTGTAACAGCACAATGTCCACCATATAAAAAGTTTTTTGCTACTCGTCCTCGTATGTTCCTCGTTGTCTTTTCCGTACACTCGTTTCATCTCCAGCGGGTACTAAAAGATTATCTGCACCAATTTCAACCATAAACATTTGAGGAACAAATGTGACGTGAAATCCTGGCAAATAACATGTCAAAACCTCAATTTTTCTTGTATTATTTTGTGAGCGAACACCGACAGAACATGCATCTTCGTACGTCTGTAACACAGATTTATCTTTCATACGCAATGGGTGTATAAATTCTTTCACGTTCATTTCCTCAAATTTCTGCAGGTTGTGCAAGTGAACAAAGACCTGTCGCTTCCAATTGACAAACTCAGAGGACAGCAAGTTGTGACACGGCTGCCCTCTCTCTGTGCTGTACAAATTTCGCAGCTTGTTTTCTATTTTTTTGAAATCTTCATGGTGCTTAAGTTGAAATTCCCACGATGTTGTATTCAAATTCATATCAAAAATCATCATGTAAATATACTGAGTATCAAAAGATAAGTATTATGTAACATTTTCACGTGTAAAAAAAAATACATTGATAACCGTATTAATGTATGTATATGAACTTTAACTTACATATCGAAAAAAGACTGCAAATCATCAGCGTCGTTTGTAATCAATGATTTATTTCGTGTCGAGCGTTCTTCAACTGCTTTACAAAATTTTGTGAAGTTTTCAATGAATAAAGACCCAGCAACTGCTTCCAAATTTGAATGGTCTGCCGGATGGCCAACAATCAGAATTGGAAATCGATTCCAACTTGGGCAGTGGTTTGCAAGTTCTTGTCCGTTTGAACATGGAACAACACTGTCACTTTTGCCATGCACTATTCCCACAAGACAATGCACTTTTTTGATATTGTTTATGTTGGGTATAACATATTTATCCATAGAAGACACGAATGTTGATGGAAGATGTGCGCAAATTGACAAACACCGAATAGCAGATGCTATGGGTGATATTAGAAAAACACCTCCTAAATTGGAAAATTCTTTTTGTGCGGCACAATGCAAAACTGCTACAGAGCCCAAGCTTTTTCCCACACAAATGATGTCGTGTAAATCGTGCTTTAATTCTTCATGCACAAAACAAATTACAGCCATTGCTGCACTATTCATAGAACAAATACTGGGGGTTTCTCCACTTGATTTCCCATATCCAGGATAATCAAAGATAATCACATTGCAGTTATTAATGTGACAGAGCCATTCAGAAAAGCTTTGTTCGGCATCCACATCAGTGGCATTTCCATGAGCGTACACCAGAATTTGATTTGATTTTTCATAGTTATCGAATGTGCACTTTGAGCCACTCGGTGTAATTAATCGTACATGAATTTCGTGATTATCAATTGTCCTGACCATTTTGTTGTATTTTCTTTGAATTGGAAAAATACAAGCAAAATCTTTTGGAGGTGGCCTGAAAATGTGTGAACTTGAAAAATATTCCAATGCATCTTCAACAAATCCGTTCATAATTTTTTTTGTTGTTTAAATAAGAAGAGGTTACAATTCAAATTTTATAATGTATTGGTTTGCTATCTTACATGTTAAGAAAGCATGCAAACATGAACAAACATGAAGATGAAACAAAACTTGCTTTAATTATTTGCAGGTTATTTGTCAGCAGACTTGCACGACATCCAGATTTCATGCACTTGATTATCTGACATGCACTCATCTTGAATGATCTCATGATACAGAAATTTACAAGTATAATCAAGCATCATAACTGAACAAGTGCTTCTCTTTGAGTATGATAGATCATACGGCAGTGCGATTGGCGGCAAATGACAGCGCCACGCTGATTTTGCAAACGTTTCATACACACTTTGTCTAATTCTGCAAGATTTGGCTAACACAATTACAATCTTTTCAGATATAACTCGAGATTTGTGCTTTTTTACCAGCTCTACAAATTTGCTGACAAAGTTTGCCAGCACTCGGTTTCTTTGACCATTGTTTATCTTAAAATGATTCATGTAAAATTGTCTTAAACTCGTATAGTTAGAATTTGATTCACAAATCTCAAATGGATAATTTGCATCATGAGGTATCAAAGAAATTATTTGCGACCATTGCACAGAATCCAATTCGAAATTGTCTTCCATGCACAATGTATGCAAAGCATTCAATATCATAATCAATTTTTTCGCTTGCTGCGTGTAACAAGAGCTAGTCTTCGTTGTCTCCATTGTTTTTCACTCTTGCAAGTTTGACAAATCCAGTACTTATTTTTTGAAAATACAAAAAAAAAATCTGAATATAGTAAAAAAAAATACAAAAACAAAAAAAGTTGCATCGCTTGGTACATGTTGAAATAATTTGTTATTCAATCAAACCTATTCATCAATGCATCTATAAGCAAGCATTGCATGATTTCGACGATGTAATTTGTCAGATGCATTCATGTACACATTTTCATAATCCAACATCATGTTATGTCTGCTTTCAGATACATACAACGAGTTGTTTGAGTTCATAAAATTATGTTGTATCAAGTGACGATAAACAGAAATTAAAATCATGCAGCAGAATACAATGACACAGGCGCATACTGCTAAAGAATATATTCCCTGGCTTAATATTACCGATATAATTTGCAACAGCCATGTACCACAATGAACTTTTCCACAAAAGCTTAGATTTTCCATGACATCTTTCAGTGCGTGTAAATATATAGAGTCATGTTTTTCCAAATTTACATCGTCGCAGATTTGTGAATGCTTTTTCAAATTTGCATAAAATTCTGGTTTAGTGCATTCTACTGNTAACCATTTGTTTTCTTCTATGTGAGTTTTGCGCACATTTACTGCGTGATAAAATTCGTAAGATCCNGAAATCAAAATGCGTAATAAGAAGACACAGAATCCCATTACACTNAAACAAAATATNATGTTGCATAATAAATTATCCAACCGTCTTGTCTTAACTTCATTGCTTCTCATACAGACAAAAGTACACTTATAAACATTTTGCCAATATTGCAAATTTTACGTCATTTTGAAATGAATTCAAAAAAAAACAATGTGTGTAATACTGCCAGTAAAAATGAAAAATGAAGCACGCAAGCTCATAAGAGACTCAAGATAAAATGGTTGGAAGAAAACATGCCAAATGTAGACGTAATAAGAAAAGCAAAAGTCCGGGAAAACAACCAATTTGTGGATTATCAGCAGCAGCAAGATGCGCAAATATCATTTTCAAGACCGCTTCTGACGTCGACAAGTTTCGTTCTCTATGCTTGGAAAATAATTTAGTAAACAAAAAAAAATCGTGGATTGGAGGCACGACTGCAGCAGATCGTTCAAGAATATGCAAGTTTTTTGGTCTAGACACAAAAGAAGTTGACGTTTCTGCGATTCTAGCGAACAAAAATTTGACTCTTATGCAGCCAGGTAGTGAAAACGAAAAACTTATCTCCGTGAAAAAACTCTTGAATTCTGCCTGCTTTTTTAAATCAAAAAATGAATACTTGCTTTCAGTCAACGCGCACTGTGTTTACATCAAAACCAATTGCACTCGGACGAAAATGACACTGTATGATCAACGTAACAAAAAAATGAAAATGAAATTGCCTGATTATGCAATGAAAAAGTTGTTGCGTCAGCGTGTTCGCAAATTATTTATTGTTGCCAAAAGTTCAACTTAAGAAAGATTTGCAATTTATGATTTATTGAATAAAAAACATATCATTGAAAACTTCAAACCAAACCATGCTGCCTCTTGGCCTCTTGTAACAACTGTAACAAACTATCAACCTCAACTTTTTTGTCTTTGTCCATATCCAATTCACTTCTGCAATCTTTTTCTCTATAGTTCAGTTCTTGCGTGGGCAGCAATCTTCTTGCCAAATTATTCGGTGCACTGTTCTTGTTTGCTGATTTATTCAGCAATTCGTCGTTCGAGCGCGTCATGTTTGTTTGTGCATGCATTGAAACATTTGCTTGTACATGGATATGACTCGTTACATGTGCATACACAACTCGCAAATGACATACACTCAATACCATGACAGACGACAGTAAGCAGTACATGTGCACAAATAAAAGATGTAGACAAATAAATGAAACATTTTGCAAATAGTCTTTTTCTACGTTGCTTAAGAAAACAGAGCACATGACCAAAGCAGCGCATAAAACAGTGAAGATGGCGTTCCGAAATAAAAGTTCAGTTAGACTTACGATTTCCACACTCATGAATACATGAAGAATCAAGCAAACGCTGTGTACAATAATTTTAGACAATTGATTAATTGGAGTCCGCACTCCTGAAAAATTTGCAGGAATCTCAAATACTGAAAATATACTCCAACATACATCAATGATCCATAGCATAACAGAATTTGATTCGATATTATTGTAGTCCTGTGTAACCAGCGGTGACATTTTTTCCGTAGGTTGAGCAAAAACTACTACAGCTGTCAAAATCATATATGCATGTACTTTCTCAAACCACGAAGTGCTAAACAAAAAATCTACATAAATTATGCAACTTGCAATCATCAAAACCACATTTGGCGGCATTTTTGTCGTAAAAATCATATAATAAAACATACAAGTAAACAAAATTGATTTTGTTATGACATAAATAATTGGAACATATGTTTTCACCAAGCTTAAATCACTGTGTTCTAATTGTACCGTTGCACCGTAAGAAACATGCATCCTCATTGTTTACTGACCTAGCATTAAGTATTAAATTGGATTTTCTTGAACTTTTGTATCAAGTAAATACATATTTGCGTTACGAAGAGTAATAGGTAGTGCTAATAAATTCACAGCTAATGATGTGTTGCTTGCATTTCAGACACGGCAAACTCAATGCTAACTTATCAGCAACAACCCGCACAACAAATAATTTCATAGGGCATTTTTTGACATTCATACACTTGATTTTGTGTATGGCAGATATTTCTGCGTGAATAGTGTGTGCTTGTTTAAAATTGCGAACATAGTAATTATGGCCACGGGAAATTATTTTGTTGTTTTGAACAACAACAGCTCCGTGCTTATTTGAGCAAGTACTCTTCATCGCTTCCTGTTTGGCTGCATCAATAAATACTTGATTCTTTTGCAAATTCATTAATGCAGCTGCTTGCTTATAATTTGCAGATGCTCTTTTCTAGAAATTACACCTATGAATGTAACATGACACTCGCGTCATTTCATTATATAAAAATTTTATCAAACATTTTTTTTTGCAACACTGAAAATAACTGAATATACCAGAAACTCGTCTTTTTTATATATAACGTCACACATAAATATGTCCGCGGAAACTGTACAAAATGAAGTGAATTCTGTAAAGCCCCGTGACGCTACTGGAAAATTTGTAGCTCAACTTAATGACGAGGTGATGACAGAAAATGTAGACAAACCGAAAGATGTCAATGGCATCGCGCCAGATACTCCAGCTTTTACGGGAGATTCCAGTATGTCAAATATGCTCANGCATATTCAAACTTTAGAGTCAAAGCTGACNGAACAAGATAAAGAATTGANAGATACAAAAAAGAAAAACGAGCGAATTACTGCCGAAACCAGAAAGAAAATGGAGTCGCTACTAAATACTGTTGTTGCTCAGTTTACAAAAGATCTTGATGTTGACGACACAACTTGTGTTCAACAGTTTAACAATGGACTTAAAAAGCTTGCGCAGAACGGAGACGACATGAATGGGTACGTTTTTTGTATGTTTGATTAATTGATTGAATGATTTGCAAAATTGTTTTTTTTGACAATTCATTATACTAACTAGTCTATCGGTTGCATCATCAGAATTTGGAAAACTATTGTATGTGCAAGCAACAGGCATTCACAACTTGCACACAACTTTGATGAACTCAAGAAAGAAAATGATGCTCTTAAAAGTCGAGTCGATGGGATTTACGCCACACCAGCTTCTCGTGTTTCTGGTCGCACTGAAATTGATGCACTTGGCAAACGAAAGTCTGAAGTTGAATTGGATCGGTTTTCTGTTGCGAATGACAACCCTCTTTGGGATGAATTTGCACAAGCGTGTTCTGATTTCTAATTAGATTTTGTTTTCATTTGAATTTATTTCTAATCAACTTACATTACAAAAACTTGCATGTTTGCATTGATTGAATCAATCTCAAAATAAAAGAAATATAATGAAAATACATAAATACTTCTGCGACTGTCTATAATCAATTTGTAAATCAAATTTACTACAATGCAATTCAAAAAATCAAAACTAATGAAAACTAATCAAAACTATGGGCTTCGCCCTGCATGTTGCAAACGACATGAACATTTCTCATTACAAATACACAAAAAAGAACCTCTGTTAAACTCTTGAACACAGAGATGTTTTGCTCGTTCACCCCAAAACCGACACAAAGTTTTGTCGCGCTTCCAATCTTCCCAATGCCAATCCAAATTTTTTGTTGCCACGATCAACTTTGTCCCGTTCAAAAAGCACGTTGTGTCACCATGACGATCTACACATTTTACCAATTTTTTGCGCTGCTTTGCATGCTGTGAAAAATATACAGCCCCCTGCAATCTTCGCTGTTCGCATATTTTTTTCAATTTGCTTTTCTCTCGCGATGTAGGCATATCAGAAAAATATCAAGATAATTGTTACAGAATACTTTTAATTATGTTTTTTTTTTAACATCAAAAAAAAATGTATAAAAATTTTTTTTGCATGAACTTAGGCTTTATCCCAGCGTTTGAAAATGGATGGTTTGCGCAGGTTCATGTGGATTAACATTACCATACGACAAATTTTTATTTTCGTCACTGGTTTTTAGGATATAATGGTATGGATTGTGCGACTCAGATGCGTGAAAGCGAAGCATTGCACATCAGTGACTCAAATATCAATTTTATAAATTTTGGCAAATGGCAAAAACTGTTTGATAAACTCAAGCTTCAGAGCTTTGTTTCATTATTTCAAACATTGATAAATTTGAAATGTCCCAAGACAGCAAAAAAAGCAAAACCATCACGCAAATAAAACGCATTTTGTCCGAGCAGCAAGCTTCGAAATACTCTGGATCTTTTTGCAAATTGACAAAAGCAACGTCGGCCGTTTAATTTGAGCTTGCCGCGAATGGGAGCCGCAGCTGTTTTCCCCATTTCGTTTGTCTGATTTCTTTACGACTCAGCCTGCTGGATGCCTGAACTTTTTTTTGCTTATTTTCTCTCGCATTAAAAACCAACTTTCTCCAATTACGCAAAATCAACCTCAAACTCAATGATGAGCGAAACACTTTGTGCACTGCTTTGGCACCGCGTAAATATTTGTTGCGTTTTGCATACCAACACCATTTGTGAAAGAAAACGTCATTGATACCAAAGCACATTCCTGACAACCTAGACAAAATCGCATGCGATGAAAATAATTTTTTTGATTTTGCATGTTTTAACTGCAGACTGTACAACTCACAAATAAAACAGTGACATTCTGCATCATCAACACCAGAGTTTTCCGCAACTTGCTTTTCATTTTTTTTGTGCTTTGTCTTTTGCTTGTGGCGTGCAAGTAACATTGATTGCATTGAACTTATTTTAAACGTAAATGTGGAAAAATTACCGTATGTTGTCTTTATCATGGCATTTGTCTAGATTTTTTTTTTCATATTCTTTTTTTATTGATAAAATGCAAATTTATGGAACAGCCCCGTAAATTGAACAAATCTTATGAATGCTCAAGTTTGCGCTTTTCTTGTACGCATTTGGTTTATTGTGGTCAATGTCGACACTTGGGTTTAAACAGAGTTTGAGCTTGTTTGCTCGTGGGTTTTTGCGACGCATGATATTGAATTCATTTGTCATTGACTAATGTATTTTCATTCAATGCATTGAACTGTCATTCTAGCAGGTCGTTCAAATGATTTTAAAATACAAATAAGCTCACTTTGTGCAATGCCAAATACATGTTCACATTCATCGCTGCTCATTACAGATGCATGTGTTTGAGTAAATCCCAATTCATGCCAGTGGCTCAGTTGCATGTCAAACGCATGCATGATGGCTGGGGTAATCCCCTGGTCCAATAGCTGATCGTAGGTAATTTGCATCTTCTTCATGCTGTCATGTGAAAGTTTCATTTTCCACAATTCTGCCAAATCACAACCAAAATCTGTTATTGGATTTACGGGAAATGTGGTCATATCATGCAAGTCTTCTATTTGTATGCCTCCACGTTGTATCCATTCTGTTTTACACGGCTGTACTTCTTTTAGTTCATCTGAAGTGATTCCCAAAGCGCGCATTTGCCGCCATGTGAAACAATAAACTTTTACGTCATTCCAAGTCAAAACCATTCGAGGTTGATTCCACCACCCAAACAAGCAGATACTTTGATACGCATCCAGATTTGTACAAAGTGGCATTTTCATTTTATTTTTTTCATTGCATATATATTATTGTCGTGCCTGAAAAATAATTTACGTCAATTTTGTTCAAAGATTTGAAACATGATCAGTAAATATATCTTCTGATCAACAGGCCTACTACATCAGCCATGAATATAAAACAAATGATCAAAAGTATGCAACGCGACACATCTGCAATACCAGCACGAAAAAAAAATCATACAAAAAGATATCAGCTGCTTCACAAATTTTTTTATGCAGAAGAAATACCACCATGTCCGATACAATCGGACTTTCTGTCTGACTGCCAAGAACGTTTCGGTGACGATTATGCATTGGCAGCTTGTTTGCTCTTGAAAATATGGAACCACGAAGACAAAAGTATTTGCAGGATTGTGTACGATTTATAATTGTAGTTTTTTATAATTTTGTTTTTGCGTGCAAGTTGCGTTCATGAATTGTTCACATTTTTATGTAATTCCGTTGGTAAAATTGGTGCTNANAAATACAAGCAAAACGTTTGCGGCAAGTAGAATCAAGAGTAGACTNTGAAAAACGACAGAGTAATGTGGTGAATCTTTNAAAATCAACACAATCACCGCTATAACATTTAGCACGGCTGCCAAAAACAAGCCAATGATGAAGTAGAGAGCGTCTTGAGAGCAGTTAAATCTATTTTTGAATATATGCACAGAGCCAATTTGTACATGCAAACAAACAAAACCAAAGAAGATTAGCCATGTGAGATCGATGAATTGTAAGAAATATACAATTAACACACAAATGCTGAGCATATTTTGAAATACAAGCGTCATTTGCATGAAAAAAAAGTTTTCAAGCAAAAATGTCGAGGCAAGTTGTGTAAACAAAAGCGAAATGACACTGGCAATTACAGGAATTTGAATGTGATCTTTGGCTTTGACATCTTGTAAATGCGGCGACGACGTATTGTTTTTGATACACAGCTGATACAAAATTACAAAATAAACTAATGTACATAAGCAGCAAACTTTTTTTGTGCTTCTGGATTCTATATTACAATTGCAAGCAGCATTATTNGATACGTTATCTTTTTTGATGTCTACAACATTATCTTCAGTAGAATGTATTTGTTTTGCGGGATTTGTAATAGTAATTTGATTTGTGATGTCCCTCTTTTTCATTTCTTGCTGTCGGATGCTCTGTTCTTTTTTGGCAGGTATTGATTTTGAAGCACCGAAAGACAAATTTTGCACATCGCGTAGACTACAATCAAATGATTGCATTTTAAAAATGAAAACTTTGGTAAATATATGAAACTATTTATCTGTTGTTAGTATGTAAAAAAAGATTTTTTTCTGGAACATTCACAAACCAATACAATACAATACAACAAATTATATTAATTTCAAAATCAACATAAAACACATTACACTGTTTAATGTCAACTACAATGTTTGTACAAAATGATTTAGTTGACAAAAACAATTGGTTAGTTGAATTACTGCAAAAAGAACCATTTGTTCGGTCATCTGTATCTCGACTCGTTTCTCATTTAGTAACAAGTGAAATTCAAATTTGTGAATCGACACATCAAACCTCTGTGTCGTTCAAAAAAATCAACGAAAAATTACACTATATTTTACAAAAAAAATTGAGACAAGTTATTCCAATTGCCGTGCAGCAAGCATTTTATTGTGGATTTTGTGTTTTTGTCATGCAAAAATCAGACAATCCAGCATTGAAAAAGTTTCCATATCTTCTGCCTGTTGGGTCATATACCTGGACGGTTGAACACGTGTCTGAAAATACAAAGAAGAGAAAACGAGAATCTCCTGCTTTTTATCGATATCGTGTTATGCCTCATCACGGGGATATTTCCGAAGAAGATTTGTATGTATATGAATTTCAAGCGCCTACTGTTTCAAGTGAAATTTTGCCAAGTCCTCTTGACAATTTACTTGCTACTTACAAAAGAATATTAAACTTACAAGAAAAGATTGACAAGACTGTTGAATGGAATTCAGTAAAACACATTACAACTTCCGAGCGCGTTGATATTCCCAAAGACAACACTTCTGATGGCTTATCATTGCTCGACGAATTTCGGCGATACATAGTCAGTGGCCAGCACAGTGGAATTTCACGTCAATATGCTATGTTCAATACGCCTGGAAGTGAGTACTATAGAGAAAACCCAAGCGTTGCTACCAAAAAATTGTGTGATATGTCTTTTGAAACATCTGCAGAAAAGTATGCAAAAATGCATTTCTTGCCTCCGAACACAGAAGTGCATGAACTCGGTTGTTTGAACCTCAACTTCAATTTGGATGAATTGATGTCTTTTTACGAACGTCAAGTGTACACTTTTTTTAACTTGCAAAATGCAACGAATTTGGGTTCGCAAAATATAGCAGCATTTGCAAAAGACTGTGAAATATCACAAAGCAAAATCGTGACAAATTTTTGTCAATCATTGATAGAATATATGTATGCGGCCATGTTTGATATTCCAGAAATGAACGTCAAAGTTAAGTTTCCAGTTCCGACAAACATTTATGAAGAAATGCTGCAAAAATCAAATAAAGACCAATCTTCATCAGGTTCTGCATCAAGTTCTGCATCAAGTTCTGCAGCCAAATCAGATGCACCTAATAATTCCAAAGCACAAAATTCTAATACTGACAAAAAAGTTTCGCTTGAAGTGAGTGTGAATACTGCAGAGAATAAAACATCAAAAGCAGACAAAAAAACAGAACAGAAAAAATCTTGAAGTTCTGATACGCAATATCAATTATATGTATTTAAATACGATCAGTAAATATGTCGGATGATAATATGCATGTTGACCGCGATCGGCCAAACGTTTTTTCAAATGGAAATAATGAATATGAAAGCACAATAAACCCGGGCGATAACGTACAAGTTGGCGAAACTGGTCCAATCGGACGCTGCTGTGGATTTAAATCTACAAATGAGAATGTACTTTTTCGAGTCAGATTCGACGATGGCACCAGTAAATTGTTTGAAAGAAGCCAATTGAAAAAATTATTACCAAGTGAAATTCAAAACTCCATGTGTCCTGAAAATGATCACGATAATGAATATCATGGCAACAATCCACATACCCTCGATATCATGGCCAGGTCTCAGAGTATACTAAGTAAATGCAAAAATATGCAATTCGGGAGTACCAAAAATCCATATTTTGTGCATATTTGAACTTAACTAAACAATTATTCTTGAGTTTATTCTTTTGATTATTAAAATTTGAAAACTAACTATTCAT
>JGI24540J26637_10001016_pt1 | contig 12284 bp, 10 predicted proteins | sample NorSeaMetagenome_FD_26637 | JGI IMG/M metagenome (IMG submission 26637)
GTCGTTCGCCCGCTGCAAAAACTTGAGCATTGTCTCCCCCGTGATGCTCTTGTGCCTTGCCTCAAGCCTCGCCTTGATATCATTCATCCTCTCTTTGACCTCCATCCTCATTGCCCCGCTCCTAACGTCTTTCTTGAACCTGATGTACAGCATCACAATGCTGTGCCCGACGATGAACGCCGTAACACCCCAGAAGTGGTGAAGTACGACAACACAGCCACTGAAGGCCCCAAGGTACATATAGAGGGCGGCGCGCCACATCTTGTTGAGGACCTTTTTAGTGGTCCATCTGTCCCTGTTGCGGGCCCAGCTGCTGGCGAATAGCACTGCTGTGCTCACGACCCACTGAGCGAACCCGAACACGAACGCTAGGAGGGCAGGTAGTTCACCCACGCTGGTTACCATTCCCTGCACCCCGTTGTATTTTAGCCAAATGCTAAGGAAGAATATTAGCAGAAACATTGCCATCCCGTGGGCGATTTTTGCCACCTGCAAAGTCCACGTTTCGATGGCATCCAACGTAAGCTTGGTAGCTTCGAGGCAGAACTCCCTGTCCCTACTGGTCATCAAAGTCTTGAAAAGAACGTTGTCGATGTCAACGACAAAGAGGACAGCTGTGGCGTCCAGGAAGTAGTCCTTGGCTGCGGTGCAGGTCACTAGGACCAGAGTGGTACAGATGGCGATTTGAACCTGCATGGAGAATCTGCGGAGGAACTGGAACAGCTCAAACCTGTGATGGCAAGGCAAGGAGCGAAGCGACGAGCAGAAGATTGTTGATTATTGTGTGGTTATTGTCATGTTGTCTTGCAGAATGCGGTCGCCGCTTCGTTCCTCTAGCCCCCCTCCCTCCCACCCTCACCTCGCCTGGTTGACCATCCCGACAGACTTTCTATTGATATAACTGTCGTCGTCGTCATAGTACGTGAACCTCCACCAGCTGTAGCCGGAGCGACGGAGGAAAATGTCAGTCAACATGATCTCACCCTCCTCCTGGGCTAGAGTCATAGAAACCACGAAGGCCACAAGCATCATTGCAATGCAGCCCTGAAAATGGTTGCCGTGGTTGTTGGAGAACACCTCAGTGTCGCAAGTCGGAGGCAACACCCCCCCCTCTTCTAGCACTACAGTCACGGGGTACAAAAACTTTGTCCATCTGTTCCTCCTATCCTCGTCCACGAACCCGCACGAAAGGCATCCGCTCGTGTAACCAGCATTTGTCTTTACCAGGGCACCATCGTAGCAGAATGTGGTTTCGGGGCAGTCGGCAGGTACCTCGCACTCAGGAAAGCTGAAGACAGAAATGAAGGCAAAGAGTCCGATTATCTGCAAAAGCAACATTAGCACCAGAATGCAAAGCAAACCGCCACTGGATTTATTGATGGTCTCGGACATGTCGGAGGCAGAGGACGAATGGCGTTTCGACCCGCTGCGACGACCCTGGCAGCACACGAGGACGTTGATGAGAGGCAACTTGGACAGCTTCAGAGCCTTGAGAGCCTCCTCCATGTAAGCTGGGTGCGTCACCACGAAAGCCAGGACGTGGTAGATGGAATCGACCCGCTCGGTAGTGTAGAATAGCTCATTCTGTGCGCTATTACCCTCTCTAGAGTTAGAGGCGCCTCTATCCCTATTAACTACTCTGCTGAGGATCGAAAACATCCTGCCCTTCCCTCCTCCTCAGTTCCAATCGACTCCGGATTTCAAAGAAATAGACCAGTCAAACAGAAAACAACAACGAATCTCTGAACGCACGATTGACGTACTCCCTTCACCCTCACTCAACTGCTTTTTTAACCACTTGACTTCCTCTCCCTATTCTCCCTTTTCTCCCTATGCCTTACGCTCCTCTCCCCCTTTCCTCTCGCAAGGCGAAGATCACGCATACTTTGCGAAAGAGGGCATCTTTAAAATCTGGAAAACCCCTGTCACATGTTCCAAAAATTATATCTGCCGCCGATGTCCTCAAAGAAATGGAGCTAGAGGGAGAGGACGCATCGTATTCAGCCTCTTCTAAAGCCCAACAGGCCTCATCACTTCACACAGTAAAATTACCATGTGGCCAGACTCCTCCCACACCCAAAATCCTCCCCCCACACCCTCAATCCTCAAACCTCCAACATCCAGTCCCCATTACTCACGTTGACGCCGAAATTAGCGGCGCTTACTTATCAGGCATCATAGACACACTCAATGCGTCGGCTACTATTACCATAGTGGACCCGATCACTGAAGAACGTCCTGTGAAACACACCATCCACCTGTATTCCAACTCTTCCTCAACTGTGACACAACTCGCGTCCCTGGCCCTCATGCCCGGCGACGTCGTTGTGGTCAATAATGTCAAAAAGGCCGACACCAGGGAAATCAGGAAACGAAAAAAGGGTGGGGATTATTGCAGGGAATGGAGGTAAGAGGATTTGGGCAAGGAGCGAAGCGATGAATAGGGGTGGGGGTGTCAGCCTTATCTCATATAATAGTATTAGGCAGCTCGCTACGCTTGATGCCTTCCTTCTAATAACGCACCCCTGTTGCGCCTGCATCGCTGACAACCCTTAGGTACGACTGGAGGGACGGCATTAACGCCCCGTTTGTTCACAGGGTTCTCAAAGGAGGCGCAGCTTGCGCGATAGCCGAGGGTCTGCGACTAAAATCTTTCGTCAAGGAGATGTGTGAAAGGAGCGGGAGGGTTGGAGTCAACGTCGACGAAGAAAAAATAGCCCGCGTTGCCCTCTGGGCTGTCAAGGAGGGGATTGCTGTCGAAGAAATAGCCGCGGGCAGTAAAACCGGGAAGCGAACGAGGATAAAACACATTTTAAAAGACGCATGCAACAAAATAGCTTGCGATAGCGCTTCGGGGTTCACATGCGCTGTGAAGGGAAAGGTGACAACGCTTCAGTCCGACGGGGGAATATGTCCGAAACAACCTCAAAGTCGTCGGTCACGGCTAATCCCAAAGGATTCATCGCCAAATTGGTGCCCAAGCGGTTGGTGCACCCTGAGCGACGGGCCTTCGTTAGATTCAACGATTGTGCTGCATGGAATCCCCGCTCGACTCTTCCCCGCACTGCAGAGGGCAATGAAATCGGACCAGACCGTCTTGGTCAAGGTGATTTTGAACGAGGACCGAAGGGCAGGAGGAGCGTAGCGACGACCGTATACTTCACAGCACTGTAACTAACAACCTTCTGCGTGACGCTTCGCTCCTCGCCTCGCAGGATTGCATTGTCAGAACGACGGAGCTGAAGATTGCGGATGGGAGGAGGCCCGAGGTTGTCAGGGACGGGGGGCTCAAGGGAGAAGGAGGATTTTTATTTACCACGAATGAAACGAGGGTCGTTACTGTGAACGAAGAGGGGAGCGAACAAGAGAATGAGGAAGACGAAGAGGGTGAGGAGGAGGAGGAGCAAGAGGTGGATGGTGAAGAGGATAGGATTGGGAATGATGACGAAGAGAATGGTAACCTTAGAAAGAAAGCCGCGTCCGTGGCCTTCAAAGGTGTTGACAGCGGGACGTCCAACTTTAGCTGCGTTCCGGTGCTGGGAGGTGGAAAGGGACTTACTGCCTTTGTCTCTGCAATTTTCCTCCCCTCTTTCAACTTTATCATCGACACCGGAAGTGCCCAGCGCATTTTTGACAACGACTACTTCTCCTCGTCCTTCCCGGAGGAGGCTCCGTGCTCAAAAAGCTGGAGCAACATGCTGCTGCAGGATAACGTCCCCCTGAACTCCTCCGCTTACAGGGGTTTCAACGTCACGCTAACCACCTCCGACTCTCCCGACTGCCCCAGACCTGATATTGTTGCAGAATGCACCCCCTCTATTGTCGAATATTTCCTCCTCTCAATACCCCCAGACTCTGTCGCCAAGGACGAGACAGTGGCAAAGTCAGTCTGTGCTCTTGTCACGAACGCAATAATCGAGCGCCAAGCATTCAAATGGGTGCTCGAGGAGGGCAAAGATGGGTGGAAAGTAATGCACGTAACGCTGGGCGTTTTAGTTTGACAAAATGCCTTCAATTTTTACACAGAAGGCTGGAGGACTGTCTCAGGATCCTACCCCACTTTTCAGCAGGATGGCATGGCTATTACTAGCCTGGCTACTCCTTTTACTAGATTCTACGCGAGGATGCGGTCTGTCGGCGTCGGATCCTTGCGAATTACCGGCCCAGACAACTCTGGAAGGACCACAGCCAACCTCACCCCTAGCGGCCAACTCGAAGGTCTATTATAGAGCAGAAGTTGACGTTGATGACGTTCAGAGTTCCAACCTGGGGTATAACCTCTTCCAAGACTCCGGTGAGAGTAATATACTTGCCCCCCTAGTCCTCAAATGATACTAACCCATGTTCTCAACCCTCGACTCCTTCTTCCATCCTCCTCCAATCCCCCCAGACCGACTCTACGATTACAGTATATCTCTTTCTTCGATTTTTGGACGATCTATTGTCCTCGTTTCTGTCGGTGCCAATGGAGACTGGCCGACAGAAACAAGTGAAGCTGACTTTCACAATGAAGGGAACGACAGTGTGACAGGGGCTGTCGTAACCCTCCCCCTTTCGAAGCTACTGAATCTTGATCCTGGGAGGTCGGTTTCGGATGCGACCGGCAAAATATACCTCAAGGTGGTCATTTTGAACGATGACGTACTGAGTGGGGAATCAAGGTGAGGTTAAGCGAGGAGCGAAGGACGGAAGGCTGGAGCGAAGCGACAGCAAATCATCATATCGCCTTCTTACATAATGAACAACCTTCCACTCGTCGCTTCGCTCCTCGCACGCTCATTACAGCTTCAATTTGGCTTTCACGAGGCATTGGCAGTACCACCTTGACGCTTCAGACAATCAGTTCTACCCTAATTCTATCAACCCCTCCAACCCCTTCCCCCTCCCTGCCTCCAAGCCGTTCGTCTTTTCATCGAAAAAATTCAGGATGAGCAACAATGTCAACACGGGGCCAACGTCAACCTTCTACATGGAGTTCACGGTGAACCAGCCTTCCAACACCCCAATGACAATCTCAGTTTCCACCCTGACTGGGAACAGCCTTCGATTCAAGATGGCCTCCTCCTTAGCAACATCCTCATCCCCCGTAACTATAAACGAGGCAATGAACTGTCCCAACGCAGCGTCCTCTGTCGTCTGTGGCACACAGAGGTCATCCGGTGCTCATTCCTATGTGTACCTCGCTGCTCCCACGTCACAAACTACCCACAAAGTTGTTGTCTACCCATCGTCGTCACACACCGCATCGACTCACAACGAAGGAGTCTACACGATCGTCGCAGTGAGAGAAATAGACGCGTACCCAACCCAGCTTTTGTCGTCCGCAACCATGTTTGATGTCCCCCCACCCGAATCTGCGACGTTGCAGTCAATGTACATGTACTCCTACTACCAACTCTTTGTGCCTCCAAGTTCCAACTCCTTCACTTTGACCATCAGACCGTTGTCAACCTCGTCGAATCCTGCCCTATACATAAACAGGGACTCGTTCTATCTTGGAGAGAACGCACCCACTGGCACTGACGCAACTTGGCACTCGGACCGTCCAGGGCACCAAAGGGAGACAATCTCGGTGGACGTATCTGATGCGAACTTCATTCACGGAGGAGGCACCTACTACATCACTGTGGCCAATCCTGTTTCGGCATCTCCCCAGCCGTTCACAGTATCCCCAATTACTGAAACTGGGAACCCAATTTTTCTCCAGTCTGGTGTCCCTCAGCATGATACCCTTTCGGCGAGCTCTTACCGTTACTACCAGTACTACATGGGCGCCGGGGTTGACGCGGACAAAAGTGTCGTCATCGACGTGACCCCCGAGTACGGTGACCCGAATGTCTATGTTGGTTGCCAGTTCAAGGCTGGCTCCCCGGATGATCAAAATGATGGCTTCCCGTCCATGCTCCCCGGCCACTTCAACGGAAGCAGCACTCTACCCTTTGAGGACTCAATAATCGTGAGGTCAAGCTTGGACGACTCCCCACCCGCCACCGATGGGAACAGTATTGAGCAGGATTGTCCCATCATCTACATTGCCGTTTATTCCTTTCTGATTCCCAGCAACGGGGGTCAGGCGAGGTCTACCGAATACTCAATAACTGCGGTCCCCTCTGGCGGCGTCACAAGTATCAACCCAGGCACGAGTTACGAGGGAACTGTATTCAGGAATACTTACAATTTCTACACTATCGAGATCGGAAGCGAAAGTATCAGGTGAGATCAGACGAGGAGCGAAGGACGGAAGGCTGGAGCGAAAGCTACAGAAGCATACCGCCCATCACTATAACTAACAACCCTTTCCGCGCTCGCTTCGCTCACTTCCCCCATCGCAGCCTCGACATCCTTATTCACCCGACTTATGGTGATCCCGACGTGTACATAAAGATGGACGTATCCAATGACGAGACGGCTTCGAAATCTAACTTTGACATAAGCTCGATCAGGGACCAGTACCACGACGACAGGGTCACTATTGGGGAGGGTTCCATTTGTACCGAGTGCACCATAAGCGTTGCGATACTTGGTTTCACAAAAAGTCACTACTCCTTGACTGCTGTCACTGCAGACGTCATTACGGAGCTGTCTGACGGGAAACCCTTCAAGGAGGGGGTGGGTGGAGGTGTCACCCAAGACTTTATGTACACCAGCAGTGATGACGGCGACGTCATGGTCATTCTAACAATGTTGTCGGGAGTCGCATGGCTTACTGCTGCCGAGAACAGGACCTTCGCCGACCCGGAACACTGCCTTCTTGGAAGTCCGTGTAAGAAGGACCACTCGGCAGCCAATTCTCAGGTGAGGTAAAGCGAGGAGCGAAGGGCGGCAGGAGCGAAGTAGCGACAGCAAAACACCGCTTAACCTTAAAGCGAAGAACCTTCTGCTCGTCGCTTCGCTCCTCAACCTAACCTATTTCGCGATTCACTTCGCTCATCGCAGATTCCGACCATTGTCATGCCCGGAAAGAAGGCAGGAGACACCACCTATGTCGGCATCACAGGCGTATCGGACAACGAGGCCGAGGGCGCAATGTTCACCGTGATGGCAAGAAACATGCAGAGTGGGGGACACGTCATTAGTCTCCTCGCTGGAGTTCCCCAGAACTACATAAGCATCAACCAGGACGACGCAGCATACTTTCAGGTCAGACTTGGGTCTGGCCATGACGAGCTAAGGGTGAGCCTTCAGCCTAGGTCGGGCAAGTTTATCATGTACGCCAAGAAATGTTCTGGAGTAACATGCGAGACGTCACCCCCCGGTCCCTCGAACTACACTACCGCCTCGATCTGCTCCGAATCTCCCACTGACGTGAAGATGAGCAGGAATGACACGGAAGGATCCAGCTACATAGTTGCAGTTGTCCCCTGCGGCGAATCAGCGTCAGGTGGAGAATACACCATCACCGGTAGCTTAGAGTCCAAGGTATTGACGCTGAGCATGGGACAGAGCGTGACTGATTACACCAAATTGGGCGAGTGCGCCCAGTTCAAGGTGTACAATTCAGAGCCGGGGAAAGACATTTTCTTCATGCTCACCAGTCTCAGTGGCGACAGTGACCTTTACATCAGCACCTCTCCCAATCCCACGAAGGAAGTTCATATGTGGCAACAGGCCAGGTACGGAAGCGACGCCATCACAATCTACCCCGAGAACAATCAGTACTGCTCCGATTGCTACTACTTCATTACAATTTGTGGGTTTGAAGAGAGTTATTTCTCGCTCCTTGTTTCCCTAAAGGACGACACCCCCACCATTCTGTATCCTGGAATGCCCCAGAACGACCACGTTGCGGAAAGTGGTGTCAACCACTACGCGTTTCAGTTCATCAGAACGTCCTCTAACCCCAACGCTCCTTCGGAGTCTATCACAATTGAGCTTCAACCCTCTTATGGTGATCCTGACATCTTTACCATTGTGAGCAACGGAGAGGGCGAGGGGGGTAACAACGGCAGGGGACATCCTGGACCCTTTAATTACGACTACAACAGCATGCAGAACAACCAAGTTGCGGATAGGGTCGTGATAAGGACCAACACGGCAAAGTTCAATAACCTGTGCCCGCTTGATTCCTCCTCTTGTACGATTCAGATTGCCATTACCGGATTTCATGAGTCATCTTACGTCCTTGTGGTGAAGACTGACGTTGCAATCACCAGCCTTGCAATCGATACTCCTTTCGAAGGCGTACTGGCAATGAGAAGTTACGAATACTTCAAGGTCAGCATTGGAAATTCAGACGATACACTTCGTCTCACCCTCACGCAGACGTCTGGACAGAGGTGAGCGACTTTCGGAGGGAATCATTACAGGAACATGGTAATTTCTAACCCAAGCACATCGCAGCATGCTTTTCATAAGTTGCACAACAGACCACCCAATCGTTGGAGAGCACGAGTTTAAGAGTCCGACTGGGTTCGAGTCGGTGACTGAGATCTCTGGCCAGAGCTTGCTGAGCAGGGGGTGCTCGGCTTTTTCTTCTGACGTCTACATTGGTGTGTTCAATAACATGACGGACTACACCTCCTCCTTTGTCCTCACTGCCAGCATGGTAAGAGGGGACAATGATGGCGGGGGTGGGGACGGAGGTGGAGGACAGCCGACGAATTTGCCCCATGGAACCGTGCTGAGTGGGGACGTGGAGTACCACAAGTTTGAGTACTACCAGGTCTTGGTCGGTGAAGGGGACAGAGGGGAAGACTTGTCCATTTCTGCTACCGTTGCCAGCGGGGACGTTGACGTGTACATGGGCTACACCTGGGAAGACAGGCCCTACTGGGACGAGAACGGAGGCGTGAAGAACTTCCTTTGGAGTTCAGTCCATTCTGGCAGCTCCTTCGATGAGGCCGTTCGAATTGAAGGGTTGGATCCAACCACTCACTCATCCTACATAATTGGAATTGTAGGAACCTATTCCTCCTCCGATAGCAGCAGTTGCATTGACGATAACGATTTCCCCAGTCAAACTGACTGCGAATGGCTTGTCGGCAACAACGTCATGGACTGTGATGGGTACTTTTGTGGATCGTGCTTATTCGCACATAACTGCGATAAGACTTGCAACTTCTGCCCGCCTTCGGAGGTCCCTCGGGGGACGTCCACCTTTACGATAGTTGCTGACACTTCGTCCAGCATCATAAAGCTTGTAGATGGAGTCCCCACAACTTCTTACGTGGCAACCCAAGAGTACAAATACTTCAGCACCACGATAGTGGACCCAAATGCGGACGTCATGATATCTCTGACACCCCTCAATGGCGGCGATCCTGACCTCTATGGCGACTTTTCTCCTATTCGTTTCCCGAACCGCTCCCACTACTCCTTCCTGAGCATGGGCTTCCAAGAGGACACAACTCAGCTGCAGAGTTCTTTCATTAGGGAACATTGCGGCGGGGAAGATGCCTTCGAGGATGGAGGGTGTGACCTCAACATAGGGGTCTATGGATGGAACCATTCGAGGTGAGGCCAAGCGAGGAGCGAAGGACGGGAGGAGCGTGCGCAGGGAGCTTAGGGGAGCGTAGCGACCCGCAAGAAGATAATATGACTCGCTCGCCGCCTAATGCTTCCCTATGCGATAAGCCAACCCACTTTACTCGTCGCCTCGCTCCTCGTTTAACCCTTTTCGCGATTCGCTTCGCTCATCGCAGGTTCACCATAATGAGCAAGGTCGACTACGGTTGGAACAGCCCGTCGCTGCTGGTCGACGGGCAGCCTCAGAGCGACTCTGTCGTGCGTGGTCAGTACAGGTACTACCAGAAACATGTCGGGATCGAGCAGGGGTCCGTCATTACTTTCACTTTGAGCCCCACAAGTGGAGATCCCGACATGTACATCACGAATAGCAGGGACAGGGAGCCAGGAAGAGACCAGTACGACCTAAAGTCTACTAAAATGGCGGGGGCCGAGAGCATCGTTATTAGGCCTGGCGATGACCTGTACTGTGTGGATTGCATCTTCTACATATCCGTTTATGGGTTCAAGGACGCATCCTACAGCATTGTAGCTGCGACTGGCGTCACCATGCTAGCGTGCGGACAAGTCGCAAACGGAATGGGTGCGGCAAACGAGATGTCTTACTTCAGCTACTACCACGACGACACGGATGGCGACTTGGAGATCATCATGACTGCTCTCACTGGGGACCCGGACTTGTACGTCACTGCCGGACAGGGAGCCGCGATAATGCCGACTGTCGATTACTACACGTGGAGCGCAAAATCAATGGGAAGTGACGGTATTCTGATCTCAAAGGACGATCCCAATCACTGTTCGAATTGCGAGTACAACATTGGCGTGTTTGCTTGGAGCGCACCATCTACCTATACGCTCATGATGAACGGAGGGGAATGCATGATGACCTTGTACCCAGGGAGGCCCCAAGCCAGTATCCTGGAGGCGGGGGAAATGAAGGTGAGGCATAGCATGAGCGAAGCGACGAGGAGCTAATTCAAATACTAACAACCATCGCAGTACTACAAAATCTCTCTGAGGACGGGAGCCGACGATCTGAAGATAGTCTTGACATCAGGGTACGGGAATGGAGACATTTATGTGAAAGAACTAAAGGACGGAGCGCAGTGGAATAGAAATAGCCTCCCAAAGCAGGATGATGCATCAAGCTACGACTACACGTCGGCGCGGAACAGCAACGGCGATTTGTTGGTTAGCGGGCCTCACGACAGCGCCACAACTTTCATTATCGGAGTTTACGCTAGTACATCCATGTCTTACAATATCATGGGAACGTTCTTTCAGACCCCGATAATTTTGATTGAAGGTACCCCTCAGAGGCACTACGTCTCAGAGGGACAGACCGAGCAGTACATCTTCAACGTCGATAGGAGCGACAGGGACATTATGGTAACCACAACTGCAATCACGGGGGACCCTGACATCCTTATTAGCTACAACAATAACCAGCCTTACTGCAGGCAGGATTCCGCCGGGAATAGCTTCACTACACACTGCGGCAACTACACTTGGAAGGCTAACAACTATCACGACGACCAGATTGTGATCAACCACTTGGATCCGTGCTCTGGGTCGAGCGACGAAAATTGTGTCGGGGACGACATTTTTGCGCAGGGTGTCTTCTACATCGGAACTTATGGGTTTGAAAACAGCGAATTCAGTATCGTGGTGAACTATGTTGGAGGCGTCACTACATTGGTTGGGGGACAACCTCAGACTGGGGAGACTGCAGCTTCAACAGTATGCAAGAGGAGGGACAGTCAGGGCTTCTGCGTCGGAGACGACGCCCACGATGCACAGGTCGCGTACTTCGACTACAGGCTTGGAAGCGACGACTGGGGGAGGGCTGGGACGCACGTGAGCTTTGGAGTTACGCCCAAGTGCAGCGAGGAGGATGGAGGCTACACGAATCCTGGATGCGAGGATGGAGGAAAGCTCACGGTTTTCATCAAGGTCTGCGTTGAAGACGAAGGGCAGGAGTCTGAGGCCGGCATCTGCACAGTGCAGGACATGTATCCGACAGAGGATAACTGCGACTTGATGGAGGTCGTAGAGGGAGGGGAGAGGAGCACGGTCTTCATTGCTAACGACCCAGCTCATCCCGGTCTTCCTGGTACGTGCAATCCCATCAAGCTTGGTGGCAAGTGTGTTTACTACATAGCTGTTGAGGGAATTGAGGACATTTACGACGTTGCTAAGTTCGACATTGTCGCGCAGACTCCAAGCAATATTGGCGTTATTCCATGCCGTCCAAGCCCAGGTGAGGGGAAGCGAGGAGCGAAGGACGGGATGAGCGTAGCGACGACTGTATACTGCGTAACAGTGTAACTAACAACCTTCTCCTCGTCGCTTCGATCCTCGCTCAGCCCCGGACGGCCTTACGACATGGGGAATTGAGTATCTACCCTTGGACCGTCAGTTGAGCTACGAGGTTTGCGGCTCGGACTTGGTGGACGAGGGGACTCTCGACGTCAGCCTTGAGGAGTGCAGCGGGAACTTGAACCTTTTCATTTGTGACGGCGATGGAGGTTGCAAAGGGCTTATTCCTGGGGAGACCGACTACAGCGTGAGCAGCACCGAGGATCAGGTGTGCTATTTGAAGGACGGGCAAGATTACTGTGTCCCCAATGAGGAAGTGAACCCAAGAGTAACGATAGGGAAGGGGAGCGAGGGGGTGAGGTCTGACACCTACTTCATGACTGTTAAGGGTGCCGGTACGTACAACCTCCGAATTGCGAGCTACTCGAGTGGGGGCGGGGACAAGGGTACTTCGGGGGCGCCAGTGCTGAAGGGCGATAAAGGTGGGGGTGTCGAAGCGA
>JGI24540J26637_10001017_pt1 | contig 12280 bp, 8 predicted proteins | sample NorSeaMetagenome_FD_26637 | JGI IMG/M metagenome (IMG submission 26637)
GAGTACGCCGAGACGGATCCTTTCGGCGAGAGGTACACTCAGAGATGGCCCGCGACCCCGTATTCGGTGAGGGTCACGTGCACCTCTCCCGGATCAATTAATTCCCGCGTCTATGTCGATGGCAAGTTAGCATGCAAACGAATGCATATGAAGCACAAGCCGAATACGGAAACATTCGAGTACAAGGGTTTCCAGGCGAACGTCTCAAAGNTTTCGTACTGTCATGGACGAAATCAGCGAGTTCATGTTCACGCTGCCTCGAGCCGAGGTTCGTCCAGCTGGCGCGCCCGNGCCGGAGCCGAACCCTGAGCTCGGCACCATCGTCGTGAAGTTTTGGGAAAACCGAAAGCTACCGAATCAANTTGTCGTTGACCCTGCTGCAGCCCGGGGGGGCGCGCGGGTGAAGCCCGCGACAAAGGCAGCGTTGGCGAAGGGCGGCAAAGCGACGACCGCCACGGCCTCTGGAAACCAGATTCAGGCGATTAGTGGAAGGGCTTACACGGCGAGAACATACGCCAAAGTCGGCACCCACCCGGTGGCGACGGACAGGTACAACTACGCCACTCGCTCGCAGCTCCAGATGAGGGGAATCATCAACCCCGAGATCGTCGTGCCCGTGCCCAAGGATGAGGACGTGGAGGTCGTGGAGGCTGCGCCGACTGGGCGGGCGAAGCGGCGCAAGAAGGAGGAGGAGTTCAAGGTTGATAAGGACGGCGTCATCTCCTTCGACTGAGGCGGCACGGGACACACGCACGTACGACACGACGGTATCGACGACACGCGTATAATAAGAGCCGCGCTAGCTAGGCTCCAAATGTTGTAACACTACTTGTAGACGATTCAATATACGAACGCGTCATCACTCTCTCTGGATCTGGCGTTATTTTCCAAAAAAAAGCTAAGACTTCTCCTCCTTTGGAAACTTGAACGCGTTCTTCCTCGGCCGGACGAAACCGATGCACCGCCGCTGACCCGGGTGAACCGCCTCCACCGGTACACCCCTCTCGTCCACCACCTCCCCGCCCGCGTTGTACCACGCGACGATCCCTCCCACGAGGTTCCGCACCTCGTACTTACCCTCCAACTTCTCCGCCAACACCGGCGCCGCCAACCCGCCCTCAGCGCCCACAGCGCTCACGCAGACGACGACGTCCGCACCCTCGCACGCCGCCGATATATCCGCCCCTCCCGCCACCTGCTCCACGTTGTTATCTTCGAATGACACGAACTTGACGTCACCGAGGGGCACGGAGTCCTTGATCATCGACACCGCGCGCTCCTCCGGCGCTCGGCAGTCGATCACGCAAATCTTCTTCTCGTCCTTCGTCATGGAGTCGACGCGCTTGACGCTCATCCACTTGCATCGCGAGTGGCTCGGGAACTGCGTGACGTACGCGCCAAACTTGGGAGGCAGGTCATCGGCAGGGTCCGGTTCGATCGCCTCGCCCTCCGCGGCCAGTAGTTTGTGCACCGCGGCGTCGAATTGATCGTCGTCGAGCCCCTCCGTGGCTTCAATCATCGGCCCCTTGAACTCCTCGAAGGACACCGCGGCGTCGCCGTTGGCGTCCAGCCACTTCATCGTCTTCCGCACCTTGACCTCATCGCCGCCTGGGACGAGCGCGACCGCGAGTTTGGTGAGCTCGTCGCGGTCGAGCTCGCCGGAGTCGTCCTCGTCGACGCGTTCGAACACCATCTTCAATTTTTCAAGCCGGTCCGCCTTGGCAAACTTGATCGCGGTGAGCACGCGCCGGACACCGGACACGAACGTCTCCTCGTCCACGTCCTGCATGATCTCGAGCATCGCGGTGACGTACTCGTCCTGGTCAACCTGCCCGTCCCCGTCTTTGTCCATCCATGCGAGCTGCGACCTCGCCTCTTCCACGCCTTTCCCGGGATTGATCTTCCGACATACAAACACGAGCTCGTCAAAGTCCAACGCGCCGTTGCCGTCGCCGTCCAGTGCATCGAACGAGTAACGGAGCTTCTGCGTGCGGTCCATCTCGTCGAACCCGCGGCTGAGGTACTCAGCCTTCGCCGCAGCCTCCGCCGCGAGCCGCGCCTCCGTTTCCCGCTTCTCCGTCATCGTCTTGGAATTTTCTCGGAGGAAATCGCCCAAAAACTGCAGCGGCCGTATGGGTCGCCAGTCAGGCGGGACGTGCCCGTCCTCGTCCCAGTCCTTCCCCGCCGCCACACGGAGCCGCTCGGACTCGATCGCGTCGATGAGCTCGTTAAGGCCTTTCTCCACGAGCGGCACCACCTCGGCTTCGAGGTACTCTCGGTTGTTTTCGCAGTGGTAGTAGAATCTCGGATCGGTCACCTCCTTGTTGGTCCGCGCGAGCAGGTCCTTGATTCGGTGTTCAAACTCTGGCGGTGAGAGGTTTTCGGTGAGCTCGAGCATGGCGTCGAGGTACTCCTGCTCGTCCACGGTCGCGTCGCCGTCCTTGTCCATCTCCTTGAACCACGCCCTGGCGTCGTCCTCGCTCATGGTCTGGCACATGCCCGTCGCGAGGTGGAGCACCTCTTCGATCTCGATGCTGCCGCTGTCGTCGCCGTCGAGGGCGTGGAATACCACGCGAAGGGCCTCGGACCGGTCCATGACCCACTTCTTCGCGTCAGCCTTGGCCACGGTGTCCGCGGTGCTGCGCGTCAGGGTGTCCATGACGCCCATCTCGGCCAATCCGAAAATCGACCTCAGCGGATCCTCTTCTGGATTCAGACGAGCGCCCGGTCTGGGACTCGCGCGATGTCGCACCGGGGTGGACTCCGTGCACGAACGCGCGGTGACGTCGATGCTGAACCTTAACTTCGGCTCTGCCGCGGACGCCCGGTGCCTCACCCGTCCGCGTCGCTCGCTGTGGGCGCGGTGAAGACGAGGGCGAGTTGACTCTCGCGACCGAAAACAGGAGCGCGCCAACCAACGGGAGTCTGCTTCAGCCAGCGAGCAGTTTGATAAGGCTGCGAGAGCCCAAGGCGGGCGGACACTTCAGAAGGCGCGAGGCACGCCGGGTTCGCGACCGTAACTCGATCGGGACTCGATCGTAGTCTCACACGGCCACGCACACGCGTCGATCGGCGTCGAGCTCCCACCCGCGCGTCCACACCCCCGCGCCGAGCCCAAGGCCGCTGCACTTATAGGGTTACAGATCTGAGATGAGCGCGACGACGAGACACGCGGCGAGGAGGCTCGCGGCGAGCTTGTCCAGGCGGCTCTCCCTCGCGCGCGCGGCTACTTCATCCAACGTCGTCGTCGATCACGCGGTCCCGATCGAGGCGCCCCGCCGCAGGAACATCCCGACACGACGCAGCGTGCAAACGCCCCCAGTTCGGGACCCGGCTGTCAATCTTCTCAATCAGCACAGGGCGTGGACCGGCCTGACGGTGGGCGAGCTCAGGGCGCAGCTCACGCAGAGGCACGGGGGATGGAGCGGCGACGACGAGGACGAGGACGAGGAATGGGGCGATCATCCCCTGGACGCGGTCATGGAGAGGCTCGCGAGGGAGACCATGGGTGAAGACGTCAAGGCGGTTCGCATCGGAGACGGCGTCACCGTCGTGATGCCGGGGCAGATCGCCAACGTCATCGACGGCTTTGGCGAACACGGCGGCGGTGGGATCCAGGCGGCGTCGGTGAAGCTCAAGCGGAAGCGTAAGATGGCCAAGCACAAGCACCGCAAGCGACGCAAGAGGGACCGTAACAAGTCGTAATAGCAATTAGAACATTATTTGTGGCGGACATGAGTCATTGCGCTTTTCTAAAAGTTTTATTTGTATTTTGTGCCCGTCGTCTTACTTGAAAGCTGTGGGCACTTCGCTGACGTGGAAACGAACCCTGCCAGCCTGTTTTTACGACACGGTTTAAACCTCGTGGCTTAAAGTGCGGCGGCCGGGCACTCTCAAGTGACGCGCTCGCTCCGTCGGGACGAACGCAATGCAGACAATCATGGGATCGTCCGCGGTCCGCCCTTTAGTCGGTACCGTCTCCGCGCGCCGCTCCAAAGTAGCGGCCGCGCGGGTCGGCGCCGCCCGCGGAGATCGCCTCGCGGTGGTTCGCTCCGCCACCCTGCGGGTGGCCCGCACCGCAGATGACCTCGGCGCGGCGGGCTCGATGACCGCCTCCGCGCGCGTGCTTCGATCCCGCGTCGCGGCGGTGATGCCCACCACCGGTCGTTCCCGCAGGTGCGTCTCGCAGTATCTCCGAATCCTTCACGGCACGTCGCCGTATCGCGTGCGGCGCCGACGTACAGCGCCTGCGCTAGGGCATCGTTAAAAAAGCGATTGTTTGTTTTCCCTCGAGCCGCAGAAGGCACCGTGCGTGTGACCCCGGACAGACACCGCTCGCATCTCACGCGTCTCACCTCGCCCAACGATTTCACCTCGCCCAACAATTCCACAGGAACGTGTCGCGCATGTGCGGCATCGTCGGCATATTTCGCCACGAAGGCCAAGTCTCCTCCGAGCTCTACGAAGGCTTGCTCATGCTCCAACACCGCGGTCAGGACAGCGCGGGCATGGTCACCTTCGACGGCACCCGCTTCCAGGAGCGCAAAGACAACGGCCTGGTGGCGAACATCTTCGACAAGAAGGCTATCGATTCCCTCAAGGGCAGCGTGGGCATCGGCCACGTCCGCTACCCCACCGCCGGCGGCCTCTCCGCCACCGAAGCTCAGCCGTTCTTCGTCAACTCGCCCCTCGGCATCTACCTCATCCACAACGGTAACCTCACCAACACCTCCGAGCTCCTCCAGGGCCTCGGCGGGCGCATGATGAAGACCAATTCCGACTCCGAGGTGTTGCTCAACGTCTTTGCCGAGGACATCGCGACTTCCATCACGTCAAACCCGGGATCGGACATGGAGAAGGTCGCCTTCGACGCGGCGACCAAGACGATGAAGAAGGTCAAGGGTGCCTACTCCGTCATCACCATGATCAACCAGGTCGGCTTGTTCGCGTTCAGGGACCAGAACGGCATCAGGCCGCTGGTGATCGGCCAGAGGAAGGCGGTGGACGGGTCGGACAAGGATGAGTTTTGCGTAGCTTCCGAGGATTCCGCCTTTGGCCCCCTCGGTTTCAACCGGGTCCGCGACGTCAACCCCGGCGAGGCGATCCTGATCACCCCCGACGGCCGCCTCGAGTCCCGCCAGTGCGTCAACGGCATGATCTCCCCGTGCATCTTCGAGTACATCTACCTCGCCAGGCCCGATTCCATGCTCAACGGCATCAGCGTGTACGAGTTTCAGCTCGAGCTCGGGCGAAGGTTAGCCAAGCGCATCAAGGACAGGCAGGAGGACGAGGACTGGGAGATCGACGTCATCGTGCCAGTGCCGGACGGATCCAGGCCGTCCGCCATCGAGATCGCCGGCTGCCTCGAGCTCCCGTACCGCGAGGGCCTCGTCAAGAACCGCTACGTCGGTCGCACGTTCATCATGCCCGACCAGCGCACTCGAGAGCTCTCCGTCAGGCGCAAGCTCAACGCCATGCGCAGCGTGTTCAACGGTAAGAAGGTCCTCCTGGTGGACGACTCCATCGTCCGCGGTACCACGATGTCGCAGATCGTGCAGATGTGCCGCGCGGCGGGCGCCACCAAGGTGTACCTCGCCTCCGCCGCGCCGCCCGTGAAGCACCCCAACGTGTACGGGGTCGACATGCCCTCCAGGGAAGAGTTCGTCGCGCACAATAGGGACGAGGAGGGCGTGTGCGAACTCCTCGGCGCCGACGGGCTCATCTACCAGACCGTGGAGGACATGCTACAGGCGGGACGCGGCATGAACCCGCAGATTGAACGCTTCGACGCCTCGTGCTTCGACGGCGACTACGTCAGCGGGGACATCGACGAAGAATACTTGAGCAACTTGGTAGGCGCGGGGCGCGGGAAGGGGCGCCAGGGCGCCAGCGCTCCCCCCCGGTGAGCCGCTGTGGGAGAGGGTACGGAGCGGGGATGAGATGCCCCGGTTGTTTGTAGACGTTTATTCCGCACGGAGCACGTTGTCTAAATATTGAATCATTTTTTAGTGTGGCCGTCTCTCGAGATCTTGCGCCGTCAAGATTTTTCTCTCAGATCCGCGTCAGCTCCGCGCCGGTCGACACAACTCCGCGCACGGTAGACCGTTCGAGACGCGCGTTCGCGCTTTCGACCGACCTTCTGAGCGTTGGGGACCCACACGACCGCGTCTGGGGGGCGTTAGGGCGACTGGGTGGTGAGCGGCGGGGGGGGCGAGCGGCGGTTGGAGCACTGTGAAAAAAATAGGGCGATTCGAGGCGACGTTCCGGGTTTTCGAGAATGGGGGGAGGCGCGGACGGGGAGGACCCGGGCTCCCCGCCCCCGCCCGAGGATGCGGCGGGTTCGTTCGAGGCTGCCGGGTTCGATCTCGAACCCGAAACGCACCCGAAGGACGAACCGGACAATAACCCGGCCCAGGAAGAGGCACACCTCAGCGAGAGCATCGGGACCGAGGACTCCGCCTCGGAAGAAGAAGAGGACGCCGACTCCGCGCCACCCGTTCACCCGGTTCAGGGCGACGGGGAACACGGAGGATGGGACACGGATGACGAGTCCATCGAGGTGGTCGGCGACGACGAGTCCATCGACGATCAGGTGTGGCAGAACATCATCGCCGCGCACGGCGTCGACGGCTTCGACGATTCCGACGATTTCGACGAAGAATCGGGCGATGAAGACGACGACAGCGAAGACGACGAGAGCGACATGTCGGGGTTCGACGAGGACGCCATGCACTTCGAGATCGAGGGCACCACATCCCAAGGATCCCAGCGCCAGGTGGACCCGGAGGAGCGCGGGCACTACCTCCTGCACGACGGAAGGGTACCGGCGTCGTTCACGGGCATGAATCATCAACAGGGATCCGACAGCGTCTGCGCCGCGGGGCCCGGGCGGTTACTCGTCACCGGCGACAGCGACGTGCGTCTGCTACACGCGGATCACATCCACATCGCGGCGGATGGGAGTTACGATGCGGAAGGGAGGTTCACGCACACGTCGTACGGTCCGAGCCAGGCGCAGGCTGAGGCGCGCGGGGAAGGCGGGTTCGAGACGTGCATCGCTAAACAGGATCTGCCGTTTTCGGTTTACTCAGTGGCGTACGACGAACCGTCGCGTCTCATGGCTGTCTGCGGGGACGTTCGATCGCACGCGCGGGACGTTAACCTCGCGGTGTATCGCGTCGTGAACTACGGGGGTACCGCGATGGGCGACTCCGTCTTTGTTCCCGTGGCGGAGGTCGGCGTCGGCGCGATGGGTCGGTTCGGTCGCGACATGGTCAACTGCGTCCGCTTCGGTAAGTCCGTTTCCCCACGGGTCCGCACGACGACGAACCCTGGTTTGGGGGGTCACGAACACCGCGGTGGTGACTCGCCAGCTGTGTCGGCACCCTCGGCACCCTCGGCGCCGAGGGACGTGCTGCTGTGCGCGTCGCAGGATGGCAACTGCTACGTCATGTCCGTGGACGTCAAGGACGATGCGGGTGCCGGCGAAGACGTTCACGAGGCTCCTTATGGGTCACCCGGGAACCAAGGCGGCCGCGGACCTCGCCGCCGGCCCCGGCTGGACGCGCAGCTCGTCGAGGAGGCGCGAATCGCCTTCCCGGTGGCGTCAAACGCGGCGGCTTCATCCCCCGACGGGCGATGCGTCGCGATCTGCGGGGACGCCGAGTTTGTGCTTGTCAACGGCGGACCGCGCGGGTACGGTGATCACGGGCACGGCGAGCACCTCGCAATCAACGGCGACCCGTCCTCCGCCGGGCACATCTCCGGTGAAGCTGCTGGGGGCATGTACACGGCGTGGTCGCCCACGGGTGAGTACCTCGCGGCGACGTCGGATTCGCTTCACGCCGTCGCCGTGTGGCGCGTCACCGTGCACGAACCAGGGGTGGATAAACCCGCGCCGTTTCACCACGCGCCTCACCACTTCATCCCACTCGGCCAGGACCGCAAACGCGAGGCTGGGCCGCTTCGTATCCAGCGCGTGGCGTATTTCCGCGACCACGCGCACCCGTGCCTACCCGTTCAGTTTTTACCGAGCGACGGGAACATCGTGGTGTGGGCCGAGCGCGGTGGTAGGGTTCACGCGTACGATTTGCGGTGCGCGCGCGCGTCAGCGCCCGGTTCGTCATCCGCGGTGAACCTCTCGCCCGCGGTGCCCAAGGAGGGAGGAGGGGCAATTGCCGCTTTGGCCGGTTTACGGCGCCGGCGTTACGCGGACGACGACTCTCAGATTACAGTTTTAGGCGACGACGTCGAGGACGGGTCGGAGGCTGAGGCTGACGGCGAGGACTGGTGGGACGTCGCGAGATCGGAAGGTGTGGAGGTGTGCCTTAACCCCGTGAGCGTGCGCCTCCGTAAGCGGGTCGGGTTAGGGGTTAGGGACCACTTCCAAGAGCCGGATCAGGATCAGCGGAATTTCGTGCAGACGATTCGATCGCGGGTCCGGGGGAAATACGTCACGGGACTCTGCGTCGTCGCGTCGCACCCGGTGCCAGCGCCACTGCCCGGGTCGCCCGGGTTGATCGACGGGTGCGCCGCGGGCCTCGCGCCGCGTGCGCCGCCGCACGACCTCGTCTTCGTCGGTACCCCCGACGGGGTTTTGAGGTTTCGGTGCCCCGTGGCTTGGACGCCGGAGACGCACCCGGACTTTCCGGTTGCCTTCAGGAAGGCGTCCAGGGCGTTCATGCAGTGCGCCGCCGCCGATTTCGCGCGCAAGGCGAAGGGCGGGTCGGACGAAGAAGGCGACGCTGGTGGGTTGTCCCTCGGTGACCTTCCACAGGAAGTTTTGCTGCACATCGTCGGCCTCGCCGCGGTGCCGCTGTCGGATTGGGCGCATTTACAAGCACCGATAGCCGAACAAAAGACACCAAGCATACCGGTGGACGTGAATAGCGCGCGATGAGAGTTCTCAGTTCGCGCGCGAGTGTACGAGTATTAATCAAACGAACGAGTTGAACGAAAACAGGAGTGAGACGGCGCTATTTATCGCGTCGCAAGTCGTAGATGTCCATCCACCACACGCCAACCACCGAGTACGTCACGAACAAACCGTACACGAACAGGTAGACGTAACCCATGCTTCGATTCAGCCTGAACCCCGTGCAGACTAGCGACGCGTAGTACACGAGCAGCACGCCCGCGAGGATACACACGGACGGCCACAGCTGCGCGGTCGAGACCTCCTCGAAGCCGCCTCTGGCTGGCAGGAAGACGAGCCACGGGAGCCCGAGGCCGAGCCAGATGTCAAACACGTTGCTGCCGACGGCGTTGGCGACGGCCATGTCGCCCTGGCCCGCCTTGGCGACGGACACGGACGATAGCGCGTCAGGGATGGATGTTCCCGCGGCGAGCACGAGCGTGCCCATGACCACCTCGGGCACGTCGAGGACGCAGCCGACGACCGCGGCGGCGTCGACCATGCCGTAAGAGATGGCGGAGATCCACAGCACCGAGGAGAAAAACGACACGAGGTACCAACGCTCCCACCCGGACTTGCCGCAGTCCGGGACGGTGAGCGTGAACGCGGCGTACCACGGGAGGGACAACAGCCACATGGGCCACCCGCGCCAATCGTCGGGAATCGCGAAAGGGTTCGTCGCCGCTTCCTCGTCGCTCGAGGAGTCGTCGGCCGTTTCATCTTCGCAGCCCTTCGCCACGCCTTCCTCGGGGGACCAAGAGAGCTCCACCACGGATCGTGCCGCGCCGATATCCGACTTTTGAAGGACCGTATCCGTGTCCGTCTCCCCAACAAAGGACGCGATCTTGTTACCCAGCGTTCGCCGCCTAAACCCGCGCGCGGCTCGCTCCATCCACGCCATCGCGTGTTCGTTCTTTGTCATGAATCCTACGTACGAGAAATAAAGACACACGCTCACCACCCCTTCCCACCAGTACACCCTTCCGTCCCACATGACGCCCATGACGAACGCGATGGAGACGGCGTAGAACGCGCAGTCGCGGGTCACCGGGCGCCAGTCCAACGCCAAGTGACTTTCGCCGGAGAATATGACGGTGGCGGCGACGATGATCAGGATGTTGAAAACCGCCGAGCCGACGATGGTCGCGACTCCCAGCTCGTTGGTGGCGTTATCCGAGACCAAGGACATCGTCGACGTGAACAGCTCAGGGGCGGACGACCCAGCCGCCATGAACGTGGCGCCCGCGACGTCTTCGCTGAGCCCGAGTTTCTCGCATATGATCTCGAGCGAAGGCGTGAAGAAGTCGTCGCAGACGATGGCGATGCCGAGGAAGAGGTAGAGGATGGCGAGCACGTGGAGAGCCCAGCCGCCGTCAGAGACGAAGGAGGGAACGCCGCGGCACGAAACGGACGATAACAACTCGCGTTTCGGTCCGCCGTTCGAGCGGAGCGTTTCGCTCGATGACCGCGTCCACCCGAGCTTTGGGGCGGCGGCGGCGAGGGCGAGGAGGCCGGCGACGGCGAGCAGCGTCAGGTGCCTGGTGCGGGGCAATTTTTGGGTTTGGTTCGGGTTCAGCTTTGGGAGTCCCGGTTCCGTTCGTGGCGCCGCGAATTTGGGCGCGAGGGGTGGGGATCGGGCGGGTCACGTCGCGTCTCACCTTCGCGATCTGCGCGTTATACGACGAGCCGCGAGGTTCGTGTTGGACTTTCCTCGGGTGAATATCGCCATGGTGCCTGTGGGGGTTGGCGAGGTTAGATTTGGCGATCGATCGAGATGTGAGAGGGATGCCGATGGGGAAGGGCGCTCGAAGCCTTCGATCACGGGAACGATAGTGATCGATGCGACGTGGCGATACGCGCCACGGCATCTGCACTGGCATCGCCGGTGANNTCCAAGGGCAAGTCGCCGTCTCGGGGGCGTCGAGGTCGCGGGAGGGTGCGCGAGACACGAAGCGCCGCTCCTTTTTTGGCAGAGTGGCCCCCCAAAAGAGAAAGCCGGTTCGGTATTCGGGCGGCATGAGGGCGCGTACCTCTCGACGCTCCAACGCCGCACGCGCGGTGTTCGCTGTCGGTGTGAGAGGGTATCGACGGGATCGACGCGCCGGTTGCGACTCTTCACGGCGGTGCGTGCGTGCTAATGACCGAGGTCGCCCGACTCGAGCCGCTGATGTGCGAGCTCATCGGTTCGGCCAGACTCGTACCCTCGGCAACCGAAACCGCTCCCGCGAGGAAGATGAAACGCAAACGAACAGCCGCGTGCCAAAACGAGGTAGGCGGCTCACAGCTCGCGGCGCGTCCACGCACACGCGCCCCGCACGAACGCCGCGGACCGAATGACGGCGTCCGGCGTGGCCGTCGTGAGACACACGGTCACGTTCGAAGGCGTCGACGCGCCGTCTCAGTGCGCGCCGGCGCCTTCCCCGGGCGACGGCCGCATCCGCGCATCGCCGCCCGCCGAGAGACCAATCGTCACGGCAAACCACATCCACATCGAGGGCGCCTTCAGGGGCGCGGGCATCGCCCCGCACCTCCTCGGGGGATGGAACGGCGCCCACCGCGACGAAATGCACGTTAAAAACGACGTACAGCACCCCGCATCTCGCGCGGCGCCGCGCACCCCGGTCGACGCAGCCAGGCAGAGGGTCGCCTTCGCCGAGGTCAAGCTGCACGTCGAGCGGATCGACCTGATGGACAAAACCGGCGTCGTCGTCGCCGTGGACGCCGCCCCCCCTGCGTTGAACCGCGCGACGTCCGCGCTCGCGCAACCTCGTGTCACCAACCTCACGTTCGCGACGACGCAGAGGCCGGGAACGTCCGCGTCGTCGACCCGTCCCGGCCGCTGCCGCGGTACGCAGACCCTTCGGCGATGTGCACCGAACAAGGCGTCCAACTCTGATGCACCCCCGGCGACTCGCACCGGTTACACCCCCGGGCCGCACGTCACCCGGCCCCACACGAGCGCGTCCCTCGCCGCCGCGAGGCATCCCTCCCGCACCGGCTTGCTCCCGGCGCAGGGGCGGTGCGACGCGTCCGCGGCGGCGGCGCTCGCGGTGCTCACGTCGAGCGAACGGAAGGAAGGTGAAGGCGGGCGCGGATGGGCTTGGAACCTCTCGCCGCCGTCGCCGCCCGGCAGAACAGACGACGATTCCTCTCCCGAGTGGAACCCGGGCAGGATCACGCCTTGGTGATCACGACGCTGCGTTCGGTGGGTCGTGATGTATATATATTACTACAAAGCCAGTTACAACGTTGACGTCAGCTACCCTTCTGGTCCGCGTCCCCTCCTCCAATGGATGTCCAGTATCCCCCCTCCACGGACCCCGCCCCGCCGCCCCACCCCTGGAACAGCCCCTCGATCCCTTTCCT
>JGI24540J26637_10001018_pt1 | contig 12262 bp, 14 predicted proteins | sample NorSeaMetagenome_FD_26637 | JGI IMG/M metagenome (IMG submission 26637)
TCAAGATTTTCGCTGTCGACCAACTGGAGCAATACATTGAACATGAGCGCAGTCTCATTCTCCCTGCATCCAAGCATTACATAGCACTTCTCCGCAAAAAATTCATTTTCCTCGGCATGCATTGCCTCGAACGCCTGGTGCCCAATCTGCTTCGTTTTGACTCTAATCTCCTCTGGCTTCTGTGACGAGTGAAGCGAATCCCATAAAAAGTAGGACAAAGGGAGTTGAGAATTGCGGAGAATATGGAGACTTTATTCTTGAAAAGAGCTATAAATATACGTAGTCGTGGAATTTCATACTTTACACATTAATGCATAGCCCAGAACTCGTCGCTTTGCTCCTCGCGCCCGCCACCTTACCTCCTTCATTTTGGAAGCAAAAGTTTGGCTCAATGCAGCGAGTTGCGCCTTGGTTTTCATAGGGGTCTTTAGCGGTGTTGCAGTAGCGAACAAATTGACTTTAGACATATTCTTGAAGGTCGAAGCTGGAGTTGCTTTGGGTTTTTTGGAGCTCGTCATGCGTGCCTTAAGATTCGACATAAAGCCCCCTTTCGAGGCAGGAGTGACAGGAAAGTTAAAGGACACGTTGGCATTATTCTGAAACGCCTGGGGGGAGAAGAAGGGCGACGCCCTCTTTGCGGTTTTAAGTTTAAACTTTGTGCTCAATTTCCTCACAAAGGGTTCTAAAACTTTGTAGGCCCATTGTTCCCTCCTTCTTCGCAAGAGGAGCCTTCGTTGTGCAGCATTTAGCCTTCCCGTTATATTTGATGCCACTCTGATTGCGACGCCGGTAAGGGTGTCCCCGACAGAGTTGGTGAACTGAAGAAGTTGGAGCTTTGGCTACAACAGTCGAAGCAACGAGAGGGGAAATTGGCATTAGACGATCCCGGCAATGGGCAAGTAAATATGCAGTCACAAGGGTTTCTCACCTTAAAGAGATCCTTAAAGTTCGTATTTTTCGCCCTTGCCACCACACTCTTGGGAAGTATAAGGGTAGAGACCATTGCGGGAAAGCAAAAAGGGGCGAGGGATTCAGGTGTCATTTCATCTTCGCTTGTTGAGGACAATGGCGAGGGAGAGGTCAAAGAGGATGCTGAAGGAGTTGGAAGAGGGCCATGAAAGGAGTCGGTGCACTGCAACGAACAAGTTGGTGTTGTTGGGATGGGTTACTTGATAAACATAAACGGGGTGTAGCTTTGTGCATTCCAACTCGCCTTACCTGTACAGATGTTATAGGCGACAGGAGTACTGGCGAGAGTGGCATATTTGGCATCAGCTTCAGCATGCTTTCGGCGCCAAAGCTGTCATCCAGCTAAGAAGAAAAGAAACGCGAGTTAGACGACGTCGCGAAAAATATAGTGATTGCAAGGAGCACAGCAACAAGCTAATACGCCATAAATAGGGGGAAATGGCCATCTCTTCTCTCTCTTCTTACCTCAAGCATATGGAATACCTTGAAACTCCATGCATCCTTATTCTCTTGGCCTAGAGTCTCCAGCGATGACGCAGTTAGCTTTTGGAGATATACATCAAGGTTGGGATACCCGCTTTGCCCCCCTGTGTTTGATGGCGATACTCCTAGGCTAAATCTTCCAGGAAGTGAATACCGAGTTGAGCCGTTAAGGGAGAAACGAGAGGACCCATTGAGAGAATAGCGCGATGACTGACCAGATAAGCGCTTCAAAGAAATATCGTGTTTCATTTCGTTGGACAGGTTAACAACGGGTGTGTCGGGGAAAGGAGGGAGAGGAAGCTAAGGGCGGGGGAGAAAGCAAAGAGTGATGGTGCGTTAGTTATTATGGCGAGGGTGGCAGTAACTAAAACCCGAATAAGTTCTGATAGGCAACTTGGTTGTCCGAATCACTTCGTTCGTCGCCTCTTCCTGCGCTCAACTTACCTCCTCTTCGTTATTTCTTTCCTGAAAGGTAGAGGCTGGATTGGGGGTGAACATGACCGCCTGCGAGCAAATATTACGAGGAGTTAACATTCGAGGAGAAAGGGAGAATAACAGTCGCTCTTCCACATCACAGCTCACCTTCCTTGCTGTGCCATGCTTGCCCTCTGGCGTCCCAATGATAAAAGAAGAAGAAACCGCATCACAGTTGGTCGTCCGCCCATTACCTTCCACACTCGTTGTCCGCAACCTTGCCCTCAACGCAGAAGGGGGACAGACAGTACTTGTCTGCTTCACCTTTGACCCCGATGCTGCTCTCAACTTAGTATTCTCGGCCTCTATCACAGCCAACTTTGCCCTCAACCAACTCAACTCGGAAGTCGGAGATGCGAAGGGGGGTGATATCTCAAGATTTTCTTTATCGTCCCTCTCTTTTTGTTCTTGTTGGATTATATTGAAAAAGGGGTTTGATTTTTGTTTCTCATTTGGAGCATTCAAGGCTGCGTTCATAACGTAAACTCAGTTCAGGGGGTACTTCTATATTCTTGGGGGCAGCAAAGGTAAAAAAAGAGTGCTACTTGACGATTTATTTCTATCAGCCTTCTTTTGAAAAATTACAAAAAAACAGAGCAAGGAACCAAATGGCTGGGAACTGAAAAAACGGGTTCTGGTTCCGGTCCTTGAAGAACCGGAACAGTCGGTTCTACGATTGCTCAGAACCAGTTCTTGTTTCTTCGCGGTTCTCGTCGGTCGTTTTTCGGAACCTTGGTTCCTGGTTCCTATTTTAGCTTTTATTAAGAACCAGTTCTCGCGGTCACCCGGTTCTCGTGGTTCAGCGGTTCCTCGGTATTTTCGGTTCCTCATTCCTTCAATGAATTAAGGAAATGCATATCACCATTAATCATTTATTAAATTGTAACAAAGCAATGAAATATCTTCTTATTTGGTGAAAAAAAAGGTCGTTTAAATAATTGAAACCAAGTGGTCCCGTTCGTCTGTCGAGGTCTCGTTCGTTCGTCGACGCATTTGTGTCTAAAGACGAAAGTTTCATGATTAAAGTTTGCTAATTTGTTTTGATCTCCTTTTAGTTTTTATTTGGGTCTCGTCGGGGCTCACACTCACGACTCAAATTGGCTCCACAATACAGGAAACAGAACCCAAATCAGAACTGGAACCGCGGTTCCTCGGTTCTAGGTCCTGTGAAAGAGGAACCATATTACCGAAAATAACCGGTTCTTCGGTTCTCGCGGCGGGGAACCGCGAAGAATCGCAAGACCGAAAGACCGGTCCTGGTTGTCAATTTTTCGACGTAGAACCAGAACCGAACCGGTTCCAAAATATTGCCTTGGTTCCTTGCTCTGCAAAAACATAAAATCCTCATTTGTCTGTCTTTCAATCATTGTCCACATTTCAAAAGAGAGCGGCGAGGAAGGGTGGTGGGAACGTCGACCTAAGGTCAGGGTCTCTCTTTCATCTCTAATTGTCTAAATACACTCAACTGTGGCCCGTCATATTCCAATAATCACCACTGTTTTTTTGTAAATGAATACTTTTTACACTTCTTGGGGCGCTTACGCACGAAACTTCCCTGATGACAACGTCTATGCCGTATGATATCTAACATTCCCCAATACCTGCCCATGATGTTAAAGAACACAGCACGTGAACCCACCCAGTCCTTTTCAGTTAGGACCCCCAACACACACAATGGGCTTCTGCTCGTGAACAGCAGTCACGTACACTGTCAGTGTGCTTTTTTGTTTGCGTCTCTACACACTTATCAATGGGGTTTGGGAGTTGTTGTCTCTTACCAAGCATAGTTTTTCGACGACATGAATGGGGGGACATCGATGGGGGGCATGTTGTTCTTTGGATCTCGTCCACCCAACCAAACCGATCCTTGTAGCATCGACAACCTCATCGACCAGGCCATTGAATTTGAGGTCCACCGCAGTTCCTATTGAGACCAAGGAAGTCGACCATCCGCGTGAACCAAAGGTAGGATGGGGTGGCAAGGGGAACGACGTCGTCGATCGTTGCAGGGCAAGCCATGTGTTGTGGTCTCGTGGATGGGAAGACATGGTACAGTGTCCTACGGTTCCACACTCGCACTACGCAGCCGGCACACGGCTAAACAAATGAAGTCCTACTTTCAAATCTGTGGGGGAGTTTTCTGGATTCGATTCAACAGTGGACCCACGTGTGATACTACCACCTTTATTGAACATGCGTTGCCACACATGACCAAACGATTCACGTTGGTGATGACCGACGGTGACAACAGCGTGCCGTCGCGAATTCCCAACACGCAAACTTTACTCGACCATCCGTTGCTGGAACAGTGGCTCACGCAAAACTACGACGGCACGATCGACCACCCAAAGCTGCGGCCGTTCCCCATCGGGTTCGACTTGCATACGACGCGTCCAGGGAAGAATTGTGGTGTGCACGGATTTCCGCCGCTGCTGGCCGCATGGAAGCACCCAGGCGTAGCCCGACAGAACAAGGTCTTGTTTGACGCGATGTCAATGAACGCACACCGAACCCACGCGGATCAAGGGTTGGGCTGCGTCGAACATATTCACAAACGCCGCATGCCCGTTGATACCGTGTGGGACGAGTACGGGTCGTACACGTTCGGTGCGTCACCACACGGCAACGGTATCAACTGTCACCGAACATGGGAGATGCTGTACCTAGGCATGGTCCCGATCGTCGAGCATAGTTCCTTGGATTCCTTGTACAACGGGTTGCCCGTCATAATGGTTGATGATTGGAAACAGGTGTGCGAACGCAATTTGACGGAACTGTACGAGACGGTGCAGCACCTGCTGCCCGTCCCAGAAGAGGTCTTTACGTTCGAGTGGTGGATACAGCGCCAAGCACAAACGTGACACACTCCCACCGCACGGCAGCGGCGGGTTCTCGACGTCTTCCACGCGAACCACGAGACCGACGTGCTAGTCGCACGCTTTGAAGAGTACTGGGGTTTGGTCGACACGTACCACGTCTTTGAAAGCAACGTCGCCCACCAAGGACGAGCCAAACTTGTTGTTTTGTTGTTTTGTTGTGTTGCAAAGCGAAACCCTACACTCATGTTTGTATTCACAATCGAATGGAATCATTGAAACACGAATTTGAACAAAATGGACCAATCATTTAAAGTCGGTAACGCTGTTCTATTTCGAAATCGTTTCAATAATTCCATTCGATTCTCATGTCGAATGTCGAATGTTGAATCCATGTGACATCTGATGCTTCCAAATTTTGGTTTTTCTTGCTGTAGTCCAATTTTTTTTAATCTTGGATGCATTTGATGTCACATGAATTCGGCATTCGATTCCCATCTTTAGGTCTTTTGTTCTGGATGTATGAATTCATAATTGGGTTCCTTGTCAGTCAGGTGTGTATAAGTATTGTGCACCATCCTCTCGCATCCACACAAGAATGACTCCAGCCAACGCGTTGGCAAAACTCGGCACCGGCATAGCCCCCTTTTCGAGCCTTTTTCCAAGAGTGAGCGTGGGTGCGCGACTAGTTGGACGTGATCCTGCAAACGTTTTTGAATTCCACTTGGATGATTATTTATTCAATAACAATCCAGGGCAACAATTTACATTCGAACAATCGGGGTTTCGGAACATGGGAGATTGAGTTGGCGCCACCCCAAAACTTTCTCGCGAAATGTACTCAAGAACACGTTGCAATGTGCCCTTAAAAGGTACTTTTCAAGCGACAAGGGAACAGATTAAGTCCACGCTGCTTTCCTCTTATCAAGTTCGTTATGATGAACAAAGCAAACCGAATGAAGAAGTTGACCATTTCATTGAGTGGACTTTGGGCGCCTTGCTATGTCGAAGGTAAAGGGAAATCGGAAATCACAACACATTTAAGAAGCCCGACCCGTCTTAGACTTTGGAAGTTTAACCNGGGGCGGCACTCAAGAGCTCGTTCAGCAAGGAACGCGACTAATAAAGGTTCTTTTGAAATCCTGTCTGTAAAGTTAAGCCCAACACATTGCTCCCACTTCGAAATTCTTTGAAAGTACAAACACCTTAGGCAACGTTGCAAGCGTCCTTGCCGAAGTGTGTGATCGTCCAGAGCCACAGACTCGCCGTGCATGGCTTGATGAGGAGTTGAGGAGTTGAATATCTATTTCTCCCCCGTTGTTGTTGACGAGTATGACTTGTACATCATTTTGATTAGGCAAGGCACTCGATCTCTCTAATATCGTATGTTACTGCCGCAACCCAATTACGAGTTATGGAAAGTTCGATAATCGGGTTTTGTTCGCAAAAAAAGAAAAAACATGGAAGGAATTCCATGCAAAAAATTTAAAAACAGGTTAGTGGGCGTTTTATAATAATTAAGACCAAATTTATCAATATTCGGATATGAAAAGTGTTATCAGCTAGTTATTTAGGTTAAAACGGTTTTAGAATGTGCTCTTTTGGCATAAGAATAAGACGGACAATAAAGATCGACAAGTGACAGTTTTCGCATCATCAATTCATTTTTGCGCTTCAAAATTTATCGATCACGTCAAAAGATGTTAGTTATGATTTAAAAAGCGGCGGTTTGTTTTCGAAACGGCTTAAATACTTATAAATCTGACAATCCTCCCCCGCCCGCCATAGAAGGAAATGTCAAGACTTCTTGGATACAATCAGGTCGCAAGTGATGAGAGTGGAAAGGTCGACATAGCGACAAATGGTATAAATTCTTTCGGTTCTCCACTTGTCTATGGTCATTACCAATCTTTTGATCATAGCTTTGTGTGGGTGAGTCCTTTCTCGTTGCCATCGGTCCACCAAAGCTACTACAATCCAGTTACGGCCTCTGGGAACCGAAGGCTCAGAGGTGACGCCGAGGCAATGCACAAGAGGCAGAAGGTTCGCACAACGACTTACTGGAGAAGTGCGTTTTCCTTCCCTGCCACCACGTGCAAGGGGAAGTCGGACTGAGGAGTCTTTGTGCAAGGGGTTGCAGGTTAGGAGGTTGGGATGGGGTTGGAGATTGGGCGCGGAGTGAAGGGAGGTAGGTAAAGGGATTGGGGAGAGCGAAGAAGGTGTAGTGACCTAGGAAAGAACTTGTTGAAGACAATCTCCTCACATTTTTTGCTCCGTCATATTGCTCTCTCCTTTTCTCTCTCTCTCTCTCTCATATCGCAGCTCGTGGCTGTTTTTTCATTAAAATGAAAAAATCGTGTCTAGGTTTAAGAAAAACGTTAAGTTTTATGTCGACTGATTCTTGTTTTGTTTCCACAGTTTCCTTCTCCATACCTCTTCATATCTCTTCCTCCCCACTCGCTCCAACCTCAAAAACTCTCGTCTCTTAGAATTGGCATGAAAAAAACGTCACCCCTACACCAGTCCATTCCCTCGACGGCTGCGATGAACTTCTTAATCTTGGAAAGTTCCACTGAGTCTGTGATGAACGAAGCAACAAAAAGAGTTAGCATCACATCAAACTGAAAGTCTTCTTGTAGCCCAGTTAGGCTACCTCCGTGTACCACTTTACTCCTCACTTTGCCTCACCTGTCGTGATTACAAACGCAGCATCATTGCGGTTCTTGATAGGGTTCTGGAGAATAGAATAAATACCGATCCCACTCTCTTCGCATAGCTGACCACAATCCTTGGTGATACCGTTCTGGTCCCTGTACCTTAGACGAATGTAGAATTTGCTCTTGAAATCATTCACGAACTGAACACCTTCAGTCTTGCTGTTGAAGGGCAGAGGGTTGACGTCTCCTCTGGCGACCTTTACGATGTCGTTGACGCAGCTGTTTGCGGTCGGAAACCTCCCAGCCCCCTGCCCTGAGTAGGTGCTGCTCTGTAGATTAGACGAAACAATCTCAACAGCATTGGTGGCTCCACTTATGGAGGAGAGGACATCGTCGTTGGAAACGTATGCGGGAGAGACGAAGGCGGCAACAGAGTCGTCGGAGACTTTTTTGGCGACGCCGAGAAGTTTGATGGTTCCCCCAAGCATGGCAGCGTACTCAAAGTCCTCCTTTGTAAGGTCAGTGATCCCTTTGCAAGAGATTTCATCCTCGGGGACATCTACCCCAAAGCCGAGACGCATGAGAATCTTTAGTTTGCTTCTTGCATCGAATCCTCCGACGTCAAGAGTGGGGTCGGCTTCTGCGTACCCAAGCTCTGCGAATATGAGGATGAAGGAGTGAAGAGGGGAGGGGTCAGAAAGCAGCTCGACGGTTTCGATGCGTCGATAGAGGTACATCGCCAACGTACCCGAAGCACCCTGGAGACTACACAGGGCGCGGGAAGGAGGGGACAGAGTTAGTAAATAGTTGATGAGTAAGGCCAGCTCAGCACTGAGTAAGGCAAGCTCAGCATAAAAAGGTTTCAAAAGCAATCAGCGGAGTTCACTTTTTGTTTTAGTGAATTCTAGTGCATGACGTTTCTCCAACTCTTTGCTGCGCTCAATCTTAGTGCAAGGCTTCGGTTAAGCAATGATCCAAGTGCCTCTAAGTGCTCACCTCTCATCATAAGACAAACCATTCTTGTCCATCGAAGTCAGCATATAATTGGTACAACCATTAATAATGCCGGTGATCATGCTGATTTGATCACCTACGAAATCGCCCTGCATTGAAGAGATGATGGGAATGCCTCCGCAAACAGCAGCCTCGTAACGAAATTCCACAGGTTTCTCGGTCCTCTTGTTGTTGACTTCTCTCACGACGGCCTCAATTTCTGGCAAGCATGCTGCAATTAGTGCCTTATTTGCAGTCACTACATTCTTGCCAGCTTTCAAGCTTGAAAAGACCTGCGAAGGCAAGTTGTGTAATGCATGCAATATTGGGTTGAGTGTCTAGAGGGGGTAGTGCGGAAAAGGGGCGATTCTCAAAGGCGTCGGAACTCACCACATCCTTCGCTTGAGTCGTGCCTCCCATCACTTCCACGACAGTATCAACGGCATCGTCTCCAAGAACATCATTAAAATCGTCACTAACACTGCAACCCTGAGGAGTTGCAAAATCGCGCTTTTTGGAAAGGTCCCTTACTGCTAGCCTCGATATGAAAATCTCTTTGCCCTGCGAGAGGATAGTTGGTTAGTTTCGAAAGCATTCATTACACGACATGAAATGACAAGTGTCGTGAAAAGGCATGACAGCCACGATTATCCTGAATAAAATCAAACTTCTCACCGTCATGGTCCTGAAGAGGTCCTTATTTGCCTCAACAATCTCGACGATTCCACCGCCGACGGTGCCGCCACCAATTATCCCAATGGTTTCAGTGGTTAACCCAGCTTGCAAACGCACGCATGGCGAAGTTCTGCAAAAGAAGGATTGTTTAGAGCGTGTTGTTATATATGAGAGATTGGAGTCACATTGAAAACGTCAGTTACATGACAATAGCTTTAAATCAATGGCTAGAAACCTCACAATCTTACCTCAAGCTATCAACGACACCCGAGGGGGAGGGTAAAGAATGTTCGTGACTAAGCTGCGCCCTCGGGTAAAAAGCAACCGTAAGGTGGAATAATGACGTGCATAGGAAGAGCGCTATCAAAAAATTGAATGAACTCATTTCCACAGTAGGTAAGTTTTAGATTTTTTCTAATTTAGTTCTTGTATTTTGTTACGTTTAAATCATTTTTTCCTTGTATGCGTTTTAAAACTAGCGTGTGTAGTGGAGTAATGTGTAATCTTGCTTGCTGTCGGTTGTAATCCACGAAGAGCTAAATATTTATTAAATTTTTTGACCGACACAGTTTTCAATCGTCCGTGCAACCGTCGGACAGCACGATAACGCTATTACATCCATTTTCCCCTAGGTAGCTTCCTTGATGAATCTCCCAAATCGGACCATGCTGGATTGAGGAACCTTACCTATCTGATTGTCCAACCAATTACAAAGGAATCCATAGTTCTCTGAATTTAAAGCTATTTGTGAGTTAGCTAACATTTTCCTTAACTGAAAATAAATTTTCGAGATTTCCACATTCCTTACCAGTCAACACTAGCCTTTCTCTTTGTGTCACCGCAGAGAGGCTTAGGGTTTGGGGCTGAAACCTCCCCCTGCAGTTTGAGAGAGGTTGGAAAGTCTGAAATATTATGCAATGTGACCGTACCATGCACGTGCTACTCTTCCTGTTCACTTGCTTGGGCTTCTTTCACGTACTGTATGTACAAAAATGTTAAACATTATAATTCCCAATCGTACCTGTCTTATGTCTCCTTTTGATACTGTCCCTTTCACACCAAACCCTCGTTGCCCAGAAATCCATGATCCCGAGCGTCAAGGTGCCGGTGTTTTATTCTTTGTGTACGGAAAAGACAGAAAAATAGCAACAAAGTTCCTAAAACAGACAGCATTCTGTGAGATGGTTGAGAGATACCAATCCAACTCTTCCAATAGGAATATGTACGTAATATTCTCAATATATACTTGATTCCCCAGTGTTAAGTCCCGCGTGTTTCGCACCCCCCTCTTCAATTCCCCCCACACTCATACCAGACCTTCTTGAGAGACTTGAGCTGACAGTCGACTTTGACTTCGTCTGCCGGACCCCTTTGCACCACGTGCATGGCGCAAATTGCATGTAATTCTAAGTACACACTAAACATCATGGACACCAGGAATGTTCTTGATAGAGAGGGCTCCTACTACCCGCACAACTGGATGCTTCTCTATTCTTGGAACTCAAGGACGTCTATCATGCTTTAGACACTGGCATGAGATTCATAAATGTATTGAAAATCTCAATATACCAGGGACAGACGATCAATACACGCTCTATCATGCAGTCAAGCGGTCTCATCTAACCTAAGAGTTGGCCGTCAAACGAATAATTTTGGTGTCGCTTTCGTTGAGACTTCTGCAGGTTTGGGGCTGACAAGGCTTGGAGGTCGACACAGATGATATCGCCTTGGCAACCTTGCAGGCTCCTTCACAGGGCTGTGTCAAGAGATGCGTTTGAAGTTTCGAAGATGCACCACAGTGTAGAATCTGTAACCATGATATATCAAGAAATAGGGCCATAGTAGAGTCCAGGGAAGTGCTTCCTAGTGGAGAGCTAGGACAGTATATTGACACTGTTGGGTACAATCAGAGGTCAATAGATATAATGAGCCATGGGAGAGCCCCGAATTTCGACTGGAATGAGAGCCAATCCCAAATTGCCTACAGTTGGCTTGAAGAATACGCGGGCATGAAGAGGAGGGATTGTGGGGGGTTGGGGTGATTGGAAAACCTAGATAAGAGGATAGGGAGATGGAAAAGAAGGGAGTCTTTTATATTTTAGACAGCGGGGAAAATTGTCTCGAATCTATTTGGAATTTGATTCGGCGCAATATCTTTCCTATCTCTCTCAAATGTTCAAAGTCATGTACGGTTAGCTCAGGAATATTCTTCTTGTCCTGATTGTGGACAATCAATGATTTCTTTACCTACAATCATCGATAACAAAATAAGCCAATTTTTTAGAACTTTTCTGGACTTATCTTAATAACGAACACTAGTGAGGGATTAAATTGATAAAAGATTATTGATGGGAAAAGGTCAAGCGGAAGTAAAAAAAATAAAAGGATGTTGGACTCAACTTAGCAGGGTTTTTGGCTCCTGAATGTTTCCCCCTTCCATTTTTGCGTCTCTTATCCGCCGAAACCCAAAAACTTAGAATGAATTCACCTTGAGACTCTCCATGAGGGCCTCGAGACCCCCCTGGTGGGTAGTGCATCCTTGAAGGATGAGACCGGAAGCAGCCCACATAGCAAGCCTGCGAGGAGTAGAGTTGAGTGGAGTGGGTGAGGTAAGGCGAGGTAAATTTGTAAGAAAAGTGTTAGATGGGATTCGTGAGGCAGCAGTGATGAAGGTAAATTTCAGGATACATGCGCGGTGTGAGGCTGATGCACGATCAACACGCGTCGGGCAACGTCAGGTTTGGAGCGTAGGGCTGACGAGATGTCATATTTTTACAAGATGTGCATGCATTCGATGGCACCCTTTGGAAGTGGTAACGCAGGTGATGGTACTGCGCATTCGCATACTGCTATTGTTCCTCTTTGCGCCTTTGTTAAATTTTGGCCGTTACGAAATATGTACGTGGCCGTGAGCTTTCGCCATCCTAACAAACTTACCTTCCGTTCTTGATTTCCTGGACTTGTAACCTCTTGAAGGCAGCCTCGTCTCCCTTACGGAATCCAAGAGGGTCAAGATAAAAATCTCCTGGTGCACGGTCTCCGGTTTCGCGGGCCTTGGTGACGGCAATACCACTGAAAGTTTCAATTATCGTGATCATGATCAAACCAAATGCAATGTACTGAGGGTGGGCGTTCCAAAGCTAAGTCGAGCGTGCCGAGAGTTTACACGTGGGCGGGTGTGGGTGGGAAAGGGGG
>JGI24540J26637_10001020_pt1 | contig 12252 bp, 10 predicted proteins | sample NorSeaMetagenome_FD_26637 | JGI IMG/M metagenome (IMG submission 26637)
GACCTGGGCACAGGGGTTTTAATTCTCTACTACGGCGGGACGCTCGTCATGGACGAAGAGATGTCTGTTGGCGAGGTGAGATCGATGACGTGCCACCTCTGTAATCACGGCAATCGTCCGTGTCCCTCCCCCTAAACCTTTTCGCGATTCGCTTCGCTCATCGCAGCTTGTGACTTTCCAACTTTACTGGAACATGATGAATAACGCCTATCAGAATTTGCAGGGCCTTGTCACCTCTTTCACTCGCTCTGCCGCGGGGGCGGAGAAGGTTTTCAGCTTGTGGGATAGCACCCCTGATATTGACCCCGACTCTGGGGCTGAGATCGACTGGAATGTCGAGGGGGAGATTGACTTTAAGGTAAGAATTGACGAGAAGCGAAGCGACGAGCTGACAACGTTAGCGTTGGGAGCGAAAGACGCGCCTCCTCCGCAAATACTGCTGTAAATCTCACCCACCATCCAAACCCTTTTCGCGATTCGCTTTGCTCATCGCAGAATGTTGATTACTTCTATCAAATGCGTCCAGACAACATGGTCCTCTCAAATCTGGACCTGACAATCAAAAAAGGGACCGTGGTAGGGCTCGTGGGGAGAAGTGGGGGTGGAAAGACAACACTCATCAAAATGCTCCTTAGGTTTTACGATCCAAAGTCAGGGTCCATGACCATAGACGGCCGAGATTACACCTCCCTCAAGGTTGGGGACCTTCGTTCCTTGTTCGGGGTCGTCTCCCAGGACACTGAGCTCTTTGCGAAGACCGTAGAAGAGAATATTGCTTACGGTATGGAGCCCGGGACGTACACGCATGACGATGTCGTTGAGGCGGCAAAGGCCGCTCAGGCCCATGAGTTTATCAAAGAGATGAAGGACGGCTACAATACCAGAGTTGGGGAGCGGGGTAGCAGGGTCAGTGGCGGTCAGAGGCAGAGAATCGCGATCGCTCGCGTCTTCCTCCGAAAACCGAGGATCATTCTCCTCGACGAGGCCACCTCGGCCCTTGATGAGAATAGCCAAGAATTAGTTCAGAAAGCCCTTGACCTTCTCATCAAGACCTCAAAGGCCACGGTTGTCCTTGTCGCCCACCGACTATCTACTGTAATGAACGCCGATAAGATATGTGTAATAGATAAAGGGAAAGTCTTAGAGCAAGGTGAGATTGGACGAGGAGCGAAGCGACAGGCGACGTATGGGTGGAGGGCTGTTCAGTGTCATAACTAACAACGCCTCTTCCGCTCGCTCCTCACAGGAAATCATGATGAACTCTGCGCCATGGAGGGTGTCTACGCCACGCTCGTCAATAAGCAGAAAAAGAAGCGTCAAAACGAACTGAACCAAAAAGCAGTGGATGACGACGGGAAGGCTGCCTCTATTGACGATATCAATAAGTTGCTCGACGCAACGTAGATGGACACCATTTTTTCAATCAAAATCCATTGAAGTCGTTATCCTCCTCGTGCTCCGCGCTGAAATCCCTCCCAATGCCAACATGCAGCTTTGTTTGCCCACTGTTCAAGCTAGCAATGTCTGCCTTTACCCTCAACCCCTTGACAATGAACCTGACACCAAAACCTGCCGCCGTCTTTGTCACGGCCCTCGCATTGTACATTTCATTCGCCCTCCTTATTTTGGCCTTGATATTCCTCTCCTCTGAGGCTCCTGTCCCCCCGGTGTACTTCAAAGCCCTCGAGAAGCACAAAAGGTCTCCAAAGAATATCCAGCGCAGTCCAGTGTCCCCGCCAACTCTGAATTCTATGGTGCTTCTAAAACCCTCGGTGAAGGGGCCATGGTCCTTTGGTTTCCAACCCCTGATGCCCCCCCCCAACAAGAAGCCGTTCATTTCCCGCATATGAAGTGGTACGGAACTGCCGAACCTGCGATGAGCGAAGCGACGAGTAAGGGGGGTTAGCTTATCGTGTATAGTAGCACTAGGTTCGCTCCTCGCTTGGCCTCACCCCGTAGTTAAGATGTTTTTAACTGCAAGCTGAAAGAGCCATTTGTCCTTGTCCGCCTTTATTATCGGTATCTTACTGACTGTCCCGATCTCAAACCGAGAGAACCGAGGCTTCTCGTAAACTAGGTGCTTCAACACTCTACGCGTATGGTCCGTGTTATCCCCCCCCCCTTCCGCCCTGATTCCTTTCCTAAACCCCTTCACATTCTTCAGACCCCATTTCCCGAGGCCTAACGCTTCTAGGCCGAGGCTAAAATAAGAGAAGCGAACGCGAAAAGTTTTAGGACGAGCGGTGACAAACGCTGTCGCTTCTCTCCAGCCCATTAGGCAGCGAGCTAATGCTCGCTGCCTGTCTCACCTAGGGAACCTGAGCCCCGACGAAAACTTCACCGATACCTGCGATGAGCAAAGAGACGAGTAAGAGGGGTTAGTTTGTCGTGTATAACAGCACTAGGCAGCTCGCTACGCTCGCTGCCTTCGATCAGCCTCACCCTGTGATGTCCAATCCTTGTCTTCTTGTCCCAATCGTTGTCCCAGTTGCAGGCATAGGTGCTACTCAAGACATTTTCTTTCTCTAAGAAGTCGTGTCTGATGCCCTCCATCGACGTCTGGAAGCTGTAGTCGATTCCTTTCCACCCCCTTTCCCCCCCCCTCCTCATGAAGTTATTTAATGTGAAATCGACCCCCTTCCGCCTTGAGGCGCGTAATCCTCTCATTATCTTCGTTGCGTTGCGATGAAGCGCTTCGATCCTTTTCTTCTCCTTCTTTCCTTGCTTGCCCTTGTCCTCTTCCGCCTCCTGGATCAGTTTGGCCCCCTCGTCCCCCACTCCAACTTTATAAACGAACTCGGTAGCATTGCGGATCGGGAAAGGTATGCAATTCTTGAATATACTCACGCTCGCAGAGCGTTTGCTGCGAATGGAAGGCGCATTAGATCCCCACGGAGCGCATACCTCTCCTTCGAGCCCCAAATCGCTGTTGTCGAAGATCCGCTTGATTCGGTATCCAAGGAGAGGAATTCCCTCGGCGTTCTGGGCCGCCAGCTTGACGACAATTCTACCCCCCTCGACCAAGCTGCGAAGGAGGTTCCTATTAGCGATCGACGAGGGAAGGCTGGAGCGAAGTGACAGCAGCATACCGACCACCCACTCTTACTAACAACCTTCTGCTCGCCGCGTCGCTCCTCGCCCTGCTCGTTCCTCGCATCACTCGCTCCGGACCATCGAATCCTCCCTCCTTCACCACCTTGTCACTTACCTTTCCGTGCAATTCCTTCTCACGTCCGGTAATCCGGGTGAACCTTCAAGCTGAAACTGGTATTCCCCCGTATATAGATTTTGACCCCAGTAAGGTCCATTAATTTTGAAAAATCGCGCCTGATCGTCAACTAGAGAGAGGATCTCTGACGAGACAGCATGTGCAGATGATGACAAAGTACCCCCCCCAGTCCCCGAACCCTTAATCTTACACATGGACCGGCCGTGTGTTGCAATCACCATCGTATACAGCAATAAAAATTGCGCCCTCATCTATTCAAAAGTGAAAGGGTCCTTGTAAATTTAGTCGTTTCTCATAAAGGTCCCCTTCTAACAAATTTAGTGATTGAAGCTATTCTACGGTTACTTTCACGCTTCCAAAATGCCAGACGATCTAACTAAACAGGCTATTCGGGAGAAGGCCGAAGAGTTGGAGATAGATCCCGATGAGGATGAGGAATACATGTACATTGCCCGTGAGTTCCTTGACTCGACCCTGCCAAAACCCTGGAAAGAGCAAGTTTACGAGGATCCAGAGGATGGTGATATGTACCCTTACTATGTAGACGAGAAGGGAAACAGTAGTTGGGATCATCCGCTGCTTGAAGATTTCAAGAAGAAGTTCCAGGATGAGAAGGCGAGGAGAGAGAGGAACAAGAAGGAGAAGAAATTCTCCAGGCCATCGAGTAGGGGAGGGGGTGACGATAGACGTGAGCGCGAAAGGAATGACGAAACGAGGGATGATGTAAGGGATGACAGGATGGATGACAAGAAAGAGAGGGTAAGTTCTTTCCTCCAACCCGTGGCCCTCCAACCTTCTTCCAATCTCACCCCTCGCTGCTCCTTATTCCAGCCGCCCAAGGAGGAGGACAAAGTGGATGAATTGGATATGGAGGAGTTAGACGTCGAGGACGAAGACAATCTTGGGGAGGTATCCCTGGAGGAGTCTGCGGTCCTTTCTCCCCCCAAGTCCTCAAACCTGGAAGATTCTGACTCCTGGTCTGACGTCAAGAGCCCTGTCCAATCGCCCTCGGAGACAAAGGGTGTCAAAAAGATGAAGGGCCAGTACCTTGACGATTACATGGAGGATCAGGACATTGGAGGCAGGAATGACGTGAAGTCTTCGTCAAGGCAGATCGACTCTCGCGCCTCTTCCCGCAACCTAGACTCCAGGGGTTCAACCGGCTACGATACCTTCACCGACTCCGTTGTCGACGAGAAGCACGAGAGAAGGTTGGAAAGAAAGAGAGAGCAGAGTGGACGCCGTTCGGACAATAATCGCAGCAGAAGGTATGCAGATGAGGACAGCGATGAATCACCCCCTTCCAAGGCGTCTTACCGTTCGCGAAATGACAAGTCTTCGAAATCTTCACTGCAAACTCTCGTGGAGGAGCCTCCGGCACCATCCATCGCCGATCCCTCTGTCAAATACAGTTCCCTGAGGCCGGAGGATTCAGTAATTACGGAGATGCGGAGGAAGAACGTAGACTTGGAAAAGGAGGTTGAAGAGCTCCAGGATATTGTGGAGGATTGGCGGATTCAGAAGAAGAAGTCGGAGGTCCTGGAGAAGGCGACCACTGAGGAACTGGACAGAGTCAAAAAGGTGCTGCGTTCTATGACCAAGGAGCGGGATGAGCTTTCCCACTCGAACGCCCTCTTGACCTTGAAGCTGAACAAGAACGTAGCCAACGGAGTCGTAGATGAGGAGGGGGAGGCTACCCCAGTAACAAAATTTGAGAAGGTGAGGGTGAGCGAGGAACGAAGGACGGGAGGAGCGAAGCGACGACTGTGTACTACTACAGTACAATAACTAGTAACCTTCCGCTCGTCGCTTCTCTCCTCGCCTCACCCATAATCCGAACACTTTTTGCGATTCGCTTCGCTCTTCGCAGGAGAATATTGAAGCGGCTGCTGGTGCCAAGGCGAGGAGGGAAGCGGATGAGGTTTGGGAGGGGAAGGTTTCTAAGATGAAGGAGTCTCACACCGAGGAGATGGCCAAGTTGGAGGGCAAAGTTGCTGCTCTCAACCTTACCATTGCGACGGAGAAGGAATTCCGTGTCTCTGAGGGTGCCAAGACCTTGCATGATGTAGAGCTTCAGCAGGGCCAAGTCAAGGATGTTACTCAGCTCGTAGGAGAACTGAAGCAGAGGCTTTATCGCGCCGAGCAGGAGCGGGATTCGGTGCAGAAGCGCGAGGCTGAGCTGATCGCCAAGGCAAAGGTTGCCATTGAGGCGAGGTCCAAGTCTGAGCTTGATCTGATGGAGATCCAGGATACCGTTCGGGACGCAACGTCCAAGGCCGATATTGCAGGTGAGGGGCTCAAAACCGCCTCTTCCCAAATTACGGCCCTGGAGGAGACCATCCAGAAGATGAGGTTTGACAACATTTCCCGTGAAAAGGAGCGCTCGGCCGAAACCTTTCTCCTGAAGCGTCTTCAACTCAAGCAAACGTACGAAGACGATGAGGTGGCCTTGCTCAAGAGTGCCATGGAAAAGGCGAAGAGGTCCGCTGCTGAGGCAGAGAGGGAGAAGGTTCAAGAGGTAGCCGAGGTCAAGGGAGAGATTGAGGCGGTCAAAAGGCAGCTCGTCGTGATTGAAGGAGACGGTAACGAGAGGTTTCAGAGAGCGGAAAGCGAGAGGACTGCCGCAGAATGGGAGAAGAAGCGCGCAGTTGAACACGCTGAAGCAATGGAGAAGGCCAAGAAGAGGGAGATGGAAAAGGCGCGCAAGGCTGAAATCATGATGCATGACTTGGAAGACCAGATTGTCGAACTTAAGAGGGACATTGCAGCTACCAGGGAGAGAGGCGATGAGCAGTTAATCGGGTACAAGGAGCAGCTCCGAAGGAGCAAGAATGAACTTGTCTCTCTGAGGGAGAAAAAGACAAGAGTTGAAAAGGAAATGGAGGAAAGGGTAACGATGGCCAACGTCGCTATAGAAGAAGTTAAGAGTGAGGTCACAAGAAAGGTTCCCCAGCTCGCTGCCAGCGCCCTGAAGAGGGCAGAGGACGAATGGAAGAAGAGGATTGATATTGAGTCGCAAAGGTGCCGGGATGAGCGCGATAGGTACATTCAGACTGCGAAAGGCAGCGTGCTGCAGCTCGAAAGAAATCTCGGAGAATTCAAGAAGGAGAGGATGGAAATGGAGGGCGTCGTGAGGCGGTTGGAGAGGGAGAATGACGAGCTCAGGGACACAAATTCGAGACTGGAAGGTGATTTGAACACAACCGCCAACACTGTCAACACGCAGTCCATGAGACAGCAGCAAAGCGGGGCTTGGGATATTCCAACTCCTCAGCCACCTCCGCCTTCTCAACACCTTTACAACAGTCTGCAGGAGGTTGCTGCCAACGCCACCCTCACGACTTTGCAAGCACAGCTGAGCATCATGCAGTCCCAATGCCGAGACCTGCTTAATTCGACAGACTTGGCCCCAACCTCGACGATCCCTCTCGGAGTCAACGACCTTAACGTTACGACGGTGACAATGGATGAGGACGTAGAAAAACTCTTCAGCAGCCCTGTGAAAAAGAGTGGCTCAAGAAAGGAGAGGGTCACCTTCGACGAAGAGCTATTCAACAAGTCGAGTCATGAAATCAGCGTCCTGGACACAAGCAATGTAAGCATGGGAGGAGGAGAGGAGAGCATGAACAGGAGCGGTTACCTGGGTAATTTATGGAAGGCGCGTTATGGAAGAGGGGGGGGACCTAGATAAGGGACCAATATAAGGACCTAGACAAGTGCTTTTTGGTTTAGAAATTATATATTCTTAGGATATGGGGCCCATTATTATGTGCATCATGTACAGGAGTTGCCGACCGTTATGGAGAGCTCAGCTAGAAGGCTCTGTCATACTCTACGAACTTGCGAAGAAGAGTAAACGAAGTATATTTGGACGGCGTAAAAAACAATATTAATACCCTGTTTGCATACATAACAAACAAAACAACAATTTATTCCTCTGTTAGGGTTCCTCTTGTCTCAGGACCTCGCCAATCTTTTCGACGCCTTGAATAAACTCGGATGAGTCGACGTCGTCGTCGTCGATCGCGTTTCCTCTATCTCCGTTGTCATCGTCGCCATCTGTCATGAACCTGCCCAAGTCCCGAGATGAGTTCCCCATGAATGCGCGTTTGATGACCGAATCTATTCCTCGCTTTTTCGTATTTTCCTTTTCCTGTTTCGAGGCATATTTGGCTGCCTTAACGGCCGCTTCCATTACGGACGCCGCGCCAACATCCCTTCCACTAAAGCTCTTCCTTCTCATCTCGTCAGCAAAGGATGGTCTCCTGCTGCCTGAGAAGCTGCCCCTTCTGCTGCCGTTACCACCTGCACGACCACTTCCTCCTACAATGTCTCCACTATCCCTGGAAAAGCTTCCCCTCCTGGAAGGACTCCTGTCGAGACTGACTCTCCTTGTCTTCCTCAAACCCTTTCCGTTGAACCTCAACATGTTGAAAGCCTTGGTGATAACGTCCCTGGTCAAGAACTGGTCGATCCTGATATTGAGCACATTGTAAGGATCGGGGTAAAGCTGCGCTCCAACTGCCATCAAACTTTCTATATACTCAGCATACACCATTTCATCGTCGTCCCCGGAATCAACCACGGTTGCGGCCCTTCCCGCAGTTTCCATTTCCTTGATAAGCTCTTCGTCGTGTTGCACGTACGCAAAGAGCACCCTCACGGCCCTTTCGCTAAGTAGGGGGCCAACTAACTTGAATTCCCTCAAGCATGACACCAATTCGTTGGCGTTCATTGTGTCGAGGTTTCCGAGACTTTCTAGGCTCTGGTCGTCAGCGGCGTACTCCTTGTAAATGATCTCGGTATTGCACCTGTGCTTTTTTTGTACAGCTTTGCACTTGTCTCCGGCAATCCTCTCCCTAAAGACGTCAATATCAACACTGCACGCATTGGGCAAGACATCTTCGTTGAGCATCTTGGTCAGGCGCTGCGGCCATGATCCCTTGCTGTACCTGTGGTGGGCAAGCCGGGCAATAAACTCGACGAACTGTATCGGTTCAAGCTCCTGTGTTACGTGCCTGACCCTATCCAAACCTTTTTTGCTGTGGTCAATGGTGCAACTCTGAAAGATCAAGTCGACCCTAACACTCGGTAGAGCTTTCCTATCCTTCTGGAGTTTGCAGTCCTTTACGAATTTCCAAGCCTCCTGGTGATCGATCTCGGTTACCCCACCAGTGTCAGCGGAAGCGGCATAAAACTGAAAAATCCTTCGCACGTCCCTTATCCTTGACTTGAGGATTTTCTTGAGCTCGGCACAAGTCTCTTCTTTCTCGGCCTCGCCAATGATTCCGAGCCTACGGAACTCGTTGTCGACTTGGTCCTTCCTGACTGTGGTATAGGTTCCATCGTCAATGTCCTCCTCAACCCTCACCTTCCTGGCCAGAATGGTGGTGCATTGCCCCTGCCAGCACACATTGATGAGCGCATTGCTGAATTTTCTGTACCGCCTCCTGTCGGTGTACGCCCCCTGTGTAGTAGACGAGCAAATGTCCGAAGCTCCTTTGGCCATGCCCGTGTACTTTGCCATCCTTCCGGCAATCTTTCTCAACGAATTGTGAGAATAATGCCAAGGGGTGTACGTGAGCATGTTGCTGACGTCGTCCTGTAGCTTTCCCCACGCGAATTTCACCTTGGATTCCATGGTTTCCCTGAGAAAAGCATCGACCCCATCAGCCCCGATTCCAATACTATGGTAATGCCCAAAAAAGAGCTCGGCGAGGAGGCAAAAAGATCTAGTGACGTGCTGTGCTTCCTCGTCAACGTGCACCCTCATTCCGCAATACTGGCTCATTTGGTGGATTATCACGCCGGTCTCCTCCTCCTCCTGCTTCTTTCTTTTCAATTTTTCTGTCTCCTTGTGAAGGAAAGATTCAGACTTTGGGATTGTAAGACTCGTCAAATCGTTCAAGGTTATATAGCGGCCCGTTCGGGGCTTGCCTCGGTACCTGCAATGAAGATAGACCGCCTGCGCGGTGTTCACATTTTTGTGCTCCTCGAGAAAGTCGGGCGGAAGTCCCCTTGCATTCTGCACGTGAATCTGAACGTATGGCGCTCCACCTAATTTCGCAAGAAAGTTCAGCATGTGCACGTAATTATCGCACGACTTCATATCATCAAAGGTTTCGAAAACCTCCCGGACAGGAATAATATGTTCCTTCTTCTTATGTTTATGCATATGTTGGTGAACAATGTGTCCGGCTTGATCGTACAAGGGAATTTTTTTGCGCTTTTGACGATCTTTGGCAGGTTTATGCACATTTTCGTCGCATTCGCTTGCGACCTTGCCCTCTTCTAGGGTCTCCTTTTCCCCCTGAACATCCTTATCATGCTCCTCGGGATGATGGCCATCAACGATGCCCATATTCATAAGGCTGTAGTTGACAAATTTTCGAAGGATTTTCCCAGCTCTTGTATCGAGAGGCTTAAAACAGGGCGAGTATTCCCTGCTCTTGATCTTTCCTGGCCTCCAGGAATAAATTTCATCCTCAACCTCCTGGCTCCACTGGTCCTCTTCGCAATACTTGAGGAAGGGAAGGGGGTGGCCGTGTTTGAAACTGAAGAGTTTGGCAAGGCGCAAATTTGCAAGTCCACCGCTTGTCAGGTCTTCGACGCTGGAGTCCAGAGTTTCAACAAAGGAATCGCTGGTTATCGAGAGGCATCGTCCCAGGCACGCTACGACCTTCCCAAGAATTTTCCTTTGCCTCGCAGGCATGTGAAAGATCGCCAGCTGCGTCTTCAGCTCTCCCTTAATTTCGTCGTTCTCTTGCCTGAGCCTCCTGACTTGTTTGGAGAGGTTTTCGCACTTCTTGATTTTTACCTCGGTCACCTCTTTGAGTTTTTCAAGATCCCTTTTCGTATCAGACCACCTCGACTTCTCCCTGAAGGCTTTTTCCTTAAAATACCACTCCTTCCACTTCTTGAACACCGTCTTGGGTTTCAACGAAGTCATTTGAAGCAAGTACTTCCCCATTAACATCCTCTTTGAGTTCATTTCGATCTCGGACCTCCATCGATAAATAATGTTCCGTAAGATGTGTTTCGCCCACTTATCACAGGCCCTGTTAAGAACCCTAGCCTCCAGCTCCCTTTCATTTTGAAGTTTCTCCAGTTTCGCCATGAGCACAGGCCTGACGGCAAGCTCGCCTTTCAACTGGGTGTAATATTGGTTTGCAGTGTCGAAGTGGGTTGGGAGCTTGATCAACTGTTCAAGGGAAGGCAGAGGTGTTGTTTTGAACGAAGGTACTACGAAAACAGATTTCATGATCATTTCCACAACTCTTCGAACTCCTGGTGCCACTCTGCCCATCCTCCCTACCTCCTCACACATGTGCATCGCTGCGATAGCTGCAACAGCATGATGCGGGTGAAGTCCTCGAGAGCAAAGGTGCGATGCTTCGCGAATTTTCATATCAGTTCGTATCGAAAGTGAGTTGTAGTCAGATTTATCCTCCCAATATTTGCCAACCCACTCTCCCAATTTGGGAGATTTCGAAAGAGAGCTCTTAAGTGTGGTCAGTTGCCTTGACTCCAAATATGGAGTAGGATGCTTCGAGTGCAAAAATAGCTTGGCGTGTTGGGGTTTAAAGGCAGGAAAAGGGGAGGAAGAGGAGGAGGACGACGACGATGACGAAGACGATGAAGAGGTCGTGGAGATAGATACACTGCACGAGTCGTCGTCGATGTCCTCTTCGTCGCCCTTAATTCTTTCCATCCTCCGACTGTCCTCCTTGAACCCGCGAAATCTCGTGAGCAGACCGCTCCTCTTCTTCTCTGCGGTCTTCTTGCTGCCCTGGATGGCAGCCCTTCCCCTTAAAGCTTGGTCAGGATTCTGTATCGCGACTTTTATGTTACGTCTCCTACTGCCGTTCTCCCCCCCTATGACTTTTCTATTGCTAACTTTCTCGAGCGCGCTCCTCTTTTTCCTGAAAAGGAAGGCCCTTGGGTCCTGCTCGTCGAGATTTCTCATGGTTAATTCGTAGTCGTTCCTTAAATCGGTACTTGGCGTTGAGCGAAAACGGATGGGGTCGGATGTAGGATTGTAAACGGCGGAAGAAAGGAGGGAGGTGGAAGAAGAGGAAGAAAAAGATGCAGTCGAGGGTTGGACTGTGCCGCTGCGCAAAATTTTCGCTCGCTGTAGCAGAAGAAGGCTACCAACGCCTTGAGCTGTTGCAGGTCGACGCCGATGGGTCTGTGATATCAATACAGGGCGAGAGGACAAAGGACGAGAAGAACAATAGAAAGACTTATTGTGCTTGGACTTGGACATTCGACTCGAACTCTTCGCCCCGGAGCGCTTTGTTTGTGCTATCCTGGCTCGATATTTCGACCATTTCGGAGTCGCCGTCGTAGAAAGAGTAATATTTTCTATGACTGGTTTGATTAGGACCTCAACTGAGGGAGGAGACCTTGGTTTTAATTTAGGTGTATTCATTATATCCTCGGGTCTTTCTATGTTGGTTGATACCCCTAGCCCGCGATGAGGCCTCGCAGGGGTGGTAGGAGCCATTGTGTTTGAATGTTAAGAGGCAGAATGGAATGAGGGCGTGGACCAAGGAGGGTATATATAATTGGCTGAGCAACAATTTGAATGGAAAAGAATACAGGATGGTGGTTTAGAGTGTGTGTGTTGGGGAATATGTGCTTATTAACGCCGCAAGCTGCCTAAAATTGGCCCTCAAGGTCCCCAAAATTACCCCAACCTGCCTATTCAGTTAGTTAGAACCCAACCAAGGTAGTGGTTGATAAAAGCTACGCGTCAGCACAATGAACTCGACCGTGGAAGTTAAGTCTCCCGTAGGCTCGCCCAGTAAACCGGTTGGGCGAAAAAGCAGGGATAGGCTGATACACAAAGCCAAGAAGAAGCGGAACAAGAAGAGGGGGGATGGTGAGAGTGTTGGGAGATCGATCGATGAGGATGGGATGCCTATCGAGATTGAGGATGATGAGAGCTCGATCGCTAGCAACCAGACACTGGATCCTTTGGTTGCAGGGGGTAATGATGGGGGGACTGAGAGTGTCGGGAA
>JGI24540J26637_10001025_pt1 | contig 12235 bp, 8 predicted proteins | sample NorSeaMetagenome_FD_26637 | JGI IMG/M metagenome (IMG submission 26637)
CTCCCTCCCCTAGTCATCTCCTCATCTCAGGATGTTCAACAGGTCGCAACAAATCCAGACGAAGAAGCAGGAACTCATAAGGAAGCAGCACGAGCTCGAGGCCGCCATGAACACATTTAAACCCCAGATTTACACTTCGCCCGGCCACCGCGCCGGCAAGATGAAGACGGAAACGTCTGGGAACGTGTTCGAAAGGTTGGACAGGCGCGCAGAGCAGATGAGGAAGAAGAAGGAGGAATTCGCCAAAGAGCTCACCGAGCAGCAGTGCTCCTTCTCTCCCAACGTCAACAAGAAGGTCGGGAAGACCGGCGTCAAGGTTGGCCTTCGTAGACTTTCCCTTAAGGACGACAAGGCACACCACACACCCAACAAGGTCAACACCAAGGAGGTGAGACCGGACGAGGAGCGAAGCGACGACCGTAGACTACTAAATCACAATAACGTGGAGGAGCGCAGCGACGATAACGTGTCGCCTATCTATCTTCAAAAAAGAACCTAAGCACAATTAACTAACAACCTTCTGATCGTTGCTACGCTCCTCGCCACCCCTCATTGCAGCTGACCTCCCGACTTTACAACCTCAAGCACCTCGAAGAAGTGGCAAAGAGGAAGGAGCAGCTGAAGATCGAGTATGAGACCAAGGACTGCACGTACCACCCCAAGGTTGCCAAACCGAACAAGGATGTGACCTACGGTGTCACCACAACATCATTATCCCTCAACCTTGACCATTCGGCCGAGTACACCGGGAGCCACGACGATATGGTACCCCACCCCGATGAACCCCCTCCCGCCGCCCCTAACTCGGGAAGCAAGCAGGAATCTGCCTGCCTCAGGCTTTATGACAAGGCCTCTTCGCAAAACAAGCAGTTCGAAGCCTGGCGCGAGGATGCAAAGACCAGGAACCTCACGGAGTGCACGTTCTCTCCCAACCTCAGCGAGAGCGCCAAGAAAGTCCACAACAAGTTGGGCCTGAGGGTGGCCAAGAATGTTTTCGAGAGACTTCAACAGAAGGAGAAAAAAATCTTCTACAGGGAAGAGGACCCCAACTTGACTTTCAAGCCCAAGATCCTTGAGAAGACAATCGTCGACCCTGACTCGGAGCTCGCCGCCTTGACACACATGCCCCTGGAGGAGCGCTTCGACAGGCTCTATCAGCAGGGCGTCGAGAGAATTGAGAAGAAGAGGATGCTCCCCAAGGACGAGGAGGCGGCATTGCGCAAGAAGCTGGAGGACAAGGAGCTAAAGCAGTGCACCTTCAAGCCACGGACTACCTGGAAGAAGGTCTTTGGGCACAGCGTGCAAAGCTACGATGGGGACATGGAAGGGATAGAGAGTTTTGAATTTACGGAGAACACCGATGATTTGGATTTCGGCGACGAGGAGGACTTCGAGGAGGAACGCGGGGACGGAGAATCTGAGGAGGGCCTCGAGGAAGAAGTTGAGGGGGAGGGGGAAGAGGAGGAAGGGGAGGTCACAACAGGTCTGACCGATATCCTCGGAGAAATGAGGGAGATCGCAGGGAGCAACATCGAAGACGAGGGAGCGGTTGAAGTAGGAGGAGATGCGGTGGCACTGGCAGAGGAGAACCCAGCCTTTGACCTTCTGGACTTTAATTACGACGACAATTACCAGGCCTACGAAAGCAATTCCCCAGCAGGAGGAGACGACACGAGCGACCTATTGAGATCCGAAGTGGCCGATCCCCGACTGTCAGAGAACACAAACGAGGGCAAGATATCACCGGGATCAATTGACATCCTTGGAGGAGGCCTTGAAGACCATGAATTCCATTTCGGGGACGACGAAACTCAGATAGAGTTCGACCACATCAAGGACGCGGAGCACAGCAGTCACCACGACTTCCCAGCACACACCGAGGAGGTAAAAGTGAACCAAGTGGAAGAGGAGGTGAACCCCTTCTTTTAAACCAACGACAACGACAAGAGTGTAAACTACATTTTTTCTCACCGAACCGCAACCGAAAGCTATATATTTTCCCGATCCCGCAACCGTCTGCACATTCTCATTTTTTCTCCCCAACAGTTCTCTTCCAAATTCCCTTCTTATCCTCCCATTCCACACCCGTCACCACCCCCATATTTCCTTCCCGACCCCCTCCTCTCACTATGCCATCTCGGCGCCGCTCGAATCCTCCCGCCGCACGAGGCTCACCAGGCAATCCCCTTCTGGCTTCCTCCATCGACCCCCAACCCTACTCTTCCTTTGAAAACCTCATATCGGTGTTCGAAAGGATCGAGAAGGGCGAGGAGTCAACCAATTTGTCATCTTCTCTCAAGAACTTGACTTTGAAGCTGTCTCTAGGTGTCAAGGGCCCGGAAAAGGATCAGAGGGGGCGTAACAGTGTTTCCAACGACTCCAGGAGGAGACCCAAAACGACAAATTCGGTGGCTTCCGGTTGCCACAAAGGGTTATCCATCACGACCAACGCATCACAGAGCGCCTTACACTCCCAGTCTATGCAGCAGCTTCCCAGGATGTCTTCCGCTGCAACTCCTTTCCGACCAGGACCTGGATCTCCTTCTTCTCAACAATCTCCGCTCAACCGACCGTCCGCTACAGCGGCGAACTTTCGTTCTTCGCCTCTGATGTCCCCCGAACCAGATGAACCTCCGGACGCTCTGGACCTCTTTGAGGACGATGCCCCACAATCTCCTTCTTCTTCTCAGTCTTCCACTGCCTCCCCAACTATGCACTCGCCGACATCCACCTCGCCTCCGGCTCAGCTGCAGCTACAACAGCAGCAGCAGTCTTCCTCGCCGAGCGCGCGCCCGTCTCGAAGGCGTTCACAGTCCGAAATTACCTCCAATTCCTCCCCTCTACCTCCCATCATGCAGGCCCTCAACTCCACAGAGGATGAGTACACCTCTGAGTTCTACGGGGATATACTGAACGCCGACATATCATCTTTATACAAAACGCTCGACAAGCGCGCGCGGACCGTTCACGGGACTCGCAGGGCATCCACGGGACTGATTGAGGTAAGGCACATTTTAAATGTGGCCACCTTGCACGATAATATGACTAACATCACTCCCCGCGAAATCTCCCCGCTTCGCCCATCTCAGCCCGCTCTGGCCTCGGTCGCCGCACAGAATGATTCCTCTAATCGCTTCAACATGTACACCCACACCATTGCTGAGGCGCGAGTGTTAAAGAGCAGCCACGGCTCTCGCGCCGTCAGAACTGCCGGCCAAAAGAAGAGACCGTCTCCCTACGATACCACAACGAAGACGACACTTAAGCGAACGAAGGAGGAGAAGAAAGTGGAAAAGCCGAGCACCGCCGCGGCAACAACCAAGAGGATCAGATTCGTTGCTCCTTCAGACACCGACGCAAATCCTAGTGCCTTTTCTCGAACGCTACTCAGGCCTGCCACTTCCGCCTTTGATTCTTCCTCCCTCCTCTCCAAGAGAGCGCAGTCTCCCTATCACGAGATGAACGCCCTTTCGTCGGAAAATTTTCAGCTGAACAGGATGCCGAATAGGAGCTCTTCGCCCACTCAAAAGCAGAGCGACATCGCCCCTCGTCCCAATACCGTTTCTTTGCTTTCCAGGGCCAGGGACAACGTGGTGGTCAACGAAACAACCAAGGCCATGAGGGACTCCAAGATCTCACTCGTGAGCTCTCTCAAGGATGAGAAATCTGCCGAGCGATCCCTCTTTTATACCGAAGTCAAGAATGTCGTGGATTATAGAAAGAAGCTCCCTCTCGCCTTCCTAGCTTCCAAGATGCTCAAGAATGGGCGGAGAAAGACTAAGAACAAGAAGGCAGCAAACAATGACGATGATGCTTCAGTCAACTCCATTACTTCCTACGCGTCTTCGACATCCCTGGCCGTTGAAATGGAATCCGACGACGTTGAATTAATGAGGCTTGCGGTTGGTAAGGTCGTCGACGGTTTCATGAGGATGATCCTCGAGTATTACTCGGAAGCATGGAAGTCCTTTCTGCGCGTTCGGGACCATTCTAGGCAACTAGAGTGCATAGCAAAGGCCACCCAGATTCAGTGCTGGTTCAGGGGTATGTGGGGCAAGCTGGCAGTGAAGCGCAGGAAGGAGGAAATCAGGCTCGAAGAGGTGCGCCAGGCTCGACTCAGGGAGCTCGAGCGCCTCGATAGAATAGCAAAGGCAACGAAAATAGAAGCTCTAGGCCGTCAATACAATACTCGGAAGATGTATCTCGACAAGCTGAGAACAATCGCGGCCGCCATAGTTATCCAGAAAGCGTGGGAAAGGAAGAAGGTCGTTGACAAGGGTATGGGCGAGGTGACCAAGTACTGGTTCAGGCAAGATAGCGCCCTTATAATCCAGTGTGCTGTGCGAAGCCACAAGGCGAGGTTGTTAACCTCGCACCACCGTAGGGCCAAGAGGCACACGTATTTCGACCTACGCTACGCCACGATGGGGAGTGTAATCAGGACGAACTTTGAGATGCAAGGAGCGGCGGCCAAGATCCAGCGCTGGTTCAGGAGGCTTCCGTACAGAATGAGGATCATGACCTTTCGCCTCAAGCTCCGCAAAGTTAAGATGATCCAGCGATGGTGGTGGAACCAGAGGGCGAAGAACAGCACGATTGCCAAACTTCTTGGTTTTAGGGCCGAAATTACCAGGAGAGAGAATGCAGGCTTCAAGATAACTCCCATCGTCCGCGGTGGGATTGTCCGTCTTCACATCAAGCGGATAAAGCGCGAGGAGGATGCGGTCCGCCAGGTCGAAATCGACGCCGTACGCTTGGAACAGAAGCTTGCCCACAAGGCCGAACGCAAGAAGAGGCACGCAGCGCTCGACAGGAACAGGGGAATATTCTCAAGGTTTCAGAACACGATGCATTTGGACGAATTCAACCCCATCATCATGCAGAAGCACAAAACAGCCGCGATTGTGATCCAGAAGCACGCGAGGCGAATCCTCGCAGTGAAAATTGCCGCAGATTTGAGAGTGAAAAAGCTAAAGCTCTCTGCCATTCGACTCCAGCGCAAGTTCAAGCATTACACCTTCAAGAAGGCAAGGTGGAAGGCAACGGTGGCGCTCCAGATGCTGTGGGTGAAGGTGAAAAGGAGGAGGGCCATGAGGCACAGGCTCATCATCAAGATCCAGGCCGTTTACAGGGGCAAGAAGGACAGGGAGAAGGTCAAGGCATTCGTCGCCCTCTGGAACCCCACCGCTGTTGTCTTGCAACGCTGCGTTAGGGGCTCCCTGGCAAGGTTGAGGATAGAGAACTTCACCCAGAATCTATACTGGATGGCCGAGTTTAAGAGGAACGGGAAGCTCCTGTACAATATTACCTTGGACGAGGAGGTCAGAAGGCAGATATTCTACCACACGACGCACTACAGAAATCCGAGTCACGAGGCAGAGATGCAGTTCATATTCGGGCACTATTGCAGCTACGGAGACAAGAGTAACCACGAGCGGCTCGGTGTCAATATGTTCACCAAGTTCATCAAGGAGTGCGGTATGATAACCAAAAAGATGAACCAAACTACATTTGAGCTGCTGTTCACCCATGAAATGGGTCACGACAACCACTTTATCAATTACAAGCAGTTCATCACCCTTTTGAAGGCGATTGCGGAGCAGAGGTATCCCAAGGTCAACGTTCACGGCACCATGGGGACTTACAAGGGCCCCAACGCCAGGCTAATGCACATGCTCGAGGCGGATGTCCTCAAGGTCAAGGAGATAAAGAGGTTCCTCAAGGACCTCGGGGCTGAAAGGGCCGAGATCAGGGCGAAGCGTAACATAGTCTACTGCTGCGAGAAGGTGAGGCAGAGCGAAGAGCAAAGGCAGCGAGCTGCCTAATCCTGATATTTCGATAAGCTAACCCCTTACTTGTCGCTTCGCTCCTCGCAGATTCAGCATACTTGGAGGGAATCTTGCGCCAGGTCCGAGTGGGAGACAAAGTTCTTGAGCACCGAGAAGGCCTTGTCCGGGGCTAAGCGTCTCAAGGCCCTCCAGACGATCCAGACGTCCTGGAGGGCTGCCCTGGGAAGGATGTATATGAGGAAGATTGGCGTCAAGCTCTATCAAAAGATCATCGACGACCACCACGGGGGGCAAGTTTACTACTACAACGTCAAGACCGGCAGCGCGACTTGGAAGAAGCCGATATTCTTGGGCAAGTATGACATTGACAATCCCATCAAGCTGCCAAGCGATGACAGGCTTTACAAGAAGGTCTGCGATTACTGCGGGATCACAGCCGCGACATGGTTCGACATCACGGGCAACGAGAACTTCTGCGAGGATTGCAACGAGGTCGTCCACAGCAAGAACAACAAGAGGGACAATGTTTGCGTGAGGATCAGCAATTGCATCCAGTGCGAGTTTCAGGTCGCCACGAAGTTCTGTGTTCAATGCAAAGACCTCTACTGCGACACGTGCTACTTCGATCAGCACAAGAGGGGAATGCTTCAGAAGCACTACTACGACAAGGTCCAAAGCCACTGTGATGTGTGCAAGAAGTACGTGGCCTTGCTCAAGGTTGACCCTGGAGACAAGAGCTATTGCAAGGTCTGCTATAAGAAGGAGCACCCGTGGGATGTGAGGTTCGAACAGGACAACGCTGCGAACGAAGGCGTGACCGTGAGCCACTATGCACACCAGCCGGCCGAGGTCCACGCCTACTACCAGAAGCTCGCCGAGGAGGAGAGGAGGAAGGTTCTGGAAGCTGAATTCGAGGAGAGGAAGAAGGTGATGGATATTATTGCAAGGGAGAAAGCCGTGCGTCTTATTCAGAGGACGTTCAGGGGAATGAAGGGGAGGAGGAGGGGCGCGATCATCATGGCGAGCAGGAGGCAGACGAGGCTGCAAAGGGAAAAGGACGAGTTGGTAAGGGCAAGGCTAAGCTATCAGCTAAAGCTGGTGTTCGGAAACGCTCCCAAACTGCCCAGTGACACGACCAAGGAGAAGGTGCTCAAGAGGTTCCCCATGAGGTACTACAAGCTGGTAACCGACGTGGTCCACGGGGACTGGGAAGGGAGCTGGCAGCTCGTTGACGCCCACGAAAAGTTCCTCGCGACACACAAGGAGAGGGTGGGTTTCAGGAAGAGGCTCAAGGAGAACACAGTGATTGTGGGCTACTTGCTGCTGGCGCTTTATCAGAGGAGAAGGGTGAAGAGGCTACTGAGGAGGAAAGACAGGGCACAGGTGAAGTACAGGAGCGCAAGGAGCGCCGTTGGGTTCGACGCCAAGAAGAAGGAGGAGCTGAAGATGGAAATGAGGAGGACCAAGAACAAGTGGAACAAGGGACAGAAGAAGCACGAGAAGACAAAGGAGAAAGTGGAGGGGAAGAGACAGGTGATCAGGGACAGGAAGGGACCTGAGGGATTCGAGAAGAAGATGAAGCAGGTTAGGAAGGAGGGAGTGAGGCTGCAGTGGAGGAAGAAGGATATCAAGTGGAAGCTCCAGCAATACAGCGACGTGGTCGTGCCGGAGGACGAGGCCGTGGACGTGTTCAAGAGCAAGATGCTCGCGATCGGAAGCAGGATTAGACTGGGAGATAAGGATAGGCACGGGTTGAGGATGGTGTACATCAAGTCTCATCTGCACAAGCTGACGGCATGGGACAAGATCCAGGTGAGGCAGCGAGAGAAGTGAGCTGCTGCCTGTTGCTGTTCTTTTGAGGACGCTAACCCCCCCCTACTCGTCGCTTCTCTCATCGCAGGATCGCATCAACGCCACGATCGACCCCGACTCTCAGAAGATAATCCTGCAGAAGCGCAAGGACTTCCACGTCCAGTGGGATAATAAGCACCTCAAGGTCACGAGGCAGTGGATGCACGAGATAGCCGGGGTGACGATTGGGGAGGACGGCGAAGGCGAGGGATGCATAGAGAGCAGTGAATTGTTCCTCCACAAGATGCCGAGGGAGCTGTGGTGGGCCAAGAAGAAGATCAAGGGGAAGGAGTGGATGAGGAACAATGCGCTTAGCCAATTCGTAATTGGAAGGACGTTCAGGTTTCTCGGGAGGGTCGTCAACTTGTGCCACGACATGTCAACCAAGTTCGACGAGGATAGCTCTACCACGACTGCTTTTAAGAGGAGGCTGGCGTACTACAGGGCAATGCAAGAGAGGGTTCTGATGATGAGCAACACGGTGATTAAGGAGAGGGCCAAGGGTGCCAGGAGGAACAAGTTGCATAAGATGTTCGATGCCTTTGATAGATTCAAGAACCAGGCCAAGATCGAAGCCAAGCAGCTGCTTGAAAGCCTCATGAAAAAGAAGAAGGCCAAGGTGATCGACCCCTTCGTACAGTGGGACGCAAGCGAGGACAAGGCCGAGATCAGGGTCAACTGGACGGAGGAGGGTGACAATACCAAGAACGTCAAACTAGGAGAAATTAAGTGCGACGTTGATGCGCCAGCGAACGTTGCGAGGGAGTATTGTAGGAGATTCTTGAGGGAGGAGCTCAACAGTAGGGTCGGGGAGAGATTTTTGTTGGTTGCCAAGGGGGAGGGACTGCCTATATTGGAGGAAAGCCAGAAGAGGTGAGGAGGGGAGGAGCGGGGGGATCGAAGCGAAGCGACGAGCGCACATTGCATTGCGCTGTTACTAACAACCCAACCCACCCTCATATTCGCAGAATCGGCCAGCTGGCACCTCAGAAGTTCAATGCCGAGACCAGGGAGATCGAACACACCCTGAATCTGACCGCAAACAAGGACACGGAGCTCGAGCCTTTGCAGATCCCAGTGATCAAGAGCGAGGACCTCAAGAGACAGGAGGAGGAGATGAAGAAGAAGAGGCTTTATAGCCTGGCGATCGAGGAGAGGAAGTACAAGGAGGTGGAGATGAGCGATGAGTTGAAGGAGGCGCTTACGAAGGAGATGGCCAACGCTGGTTTGTCCGAGAAGAAGATAAAGAAGCTCTTCAGCAGGGAGGGGAAGCTTATCAGTCTGCTTTACAACGATATAACGAGGAACATGGAGATGAAGAGGAGGAAGAAATTCAAGACCATCATTGACGAGTGCCTTGGGATCGACACACAGGGAGAGCACAATTTCAAGATTGGGGGAGGGGCGCAGGGGGCGAGCGAAGCGAGTCCCGATGGGGACAAGCAAGCGAACGGAGCGAGCCCGGGAAAGACATTGAGTCCCAAAAAAGATAAGGAAGGGGAGGAGAAAAAAGGGAAGGAGGAGGTTGAGGAGAGGAAGGTTGAGGAGCAAAAGGTCGAGGAGAATAAGGAGGAACTGGAGGAAGAAGACTGGGACGATTATCCGGACGTTGGAGCCGCTGATGCCCCCAACGCTTGGGAAGAGTACAAGGATAACCAGGGATATAGTTACTACTACAACTCCCAGACGGGCGAAAGCCAGTACGAGGTACCAGAGGGGTGGCAACAATAAAGGAGATGGAAAGTGGATTGTTTGTTTTGTTTTAAAGGCTGTGTTCTTTTTCTATTTTCTCGACAACCTCGCGCTCAGCTCCACTCCTTGACTCGCTCCTTGATCCTCTTGACAACGTCAACCCTTTTCATGCTCTGCGTGAAAAAGTCTCCAAAGCTACCGTCGGGCTTGACAAAGTATATCACGATGCTGTGGTCGACGAGGTAGTCGCCATCGATCTCGTCAGCCTTGGAAATGTACACGCGGTAGAGCTTCGCCATCTTCTTTATCATGTCGTGGGTGCCAGTAAGATACGATATTGAGGGGTGGAAATCTGACGACGAGTTGGGGGGATTAATTTTTGTATAGAATAGTATCAGACAGCGGACGTCCCCCTCTCACCTTCCTTGTATTTGATAAGATTGTCAACGCTGTCCCTTGCCGGATCAACGGTAACGAATAGTCCCTCAACCTCTTCGATACCTGCTTTTTTACAGTCCTCCAACACCCCGCTTAGCTTGCGAAGCTCCGAAGGACAAATGTCAGGACAGTGGGCGAAACCAAAGTACAACACACACCATTTACCCTTGTACGATTCCTCAGTCACAAACTTTCCAGTCTCCGTGTCCACCAGGGTCCACTACCGAGGAGCGAGCGGCGGTGAGGAGCGTAAGAGGCGTTGTTATTTGGCACTGGACAGCCCTCCGCTCCTCGTCCAAAGCTCACCTTTCCACCAAGAAGAGCCTCCCCTACAGTGGTCACCTTGGAGGCTGTGTTTGTTATCTTTGATGTATGTTCTATGTTATAGTATGCTACAGAAGTGAACGCAACAAAGGAAGTTAATAGGAGCATGCGCCATGAAACCTGTGTGGGGGTGTAAGAGAGTTAGAATGGGGATCGAGTCGAGGGGTAGTTCTTTATTTCTATTATATTTCTATTATAAACTTACTGGAGCATTTAATTGTGTTGGATTTGTCTTGCTTAAGTATCTAATTGTCGTGGAAGACCGAAGAAGAGGGCGTGAGAGGGCTCTGGCAGGAAACATATTAATTTGGTTGAGCAATTTTGTGAACTTTACCAAATTTGACTGCTTAGACGTATTACGATTGACATTTAATTAAAAGACAAGGATAACAAGTTAGGTTAATAGGTTGATAGGTTGATATTGAGGTCCTATTAAGGTCAATAGAGTGAATATGGGAAACCCCCCCGGATCAGCCTCCGTTGCATTGCTTCCTCTTTTACCTTCACTGCTAGGTTGGTTTGTATTTTCGTCGCTCCTATCATTATATAACAAGTTTATATTTGGGACGAGAGGTTTTCCGTACCCTATCTTCATGGTGAGTGGAGGAGGAGCGATGAGGAGGATGGGAGGGAGGAGAGTGAGGGGGTGTGGGGGTGTGGACGAGTAGCAGGGCGAGGAGCGAAGCGAAGAGTAGTAACTTATTAGGCATTGCGCTATGCTGTATAAGATCGTCGCTTCGCCCCCCCCCCTTACCTCTAATCATCGCTTCGCTCCTCTCTCACACCAGACTTCTTTCCACTTCCTCCTACAATGGTTTGTAGGGTACTACACGACTACCCGGTACCCTTTAAGATTTTACAACCTCAACGTCTCCACCATGACCAATCACACCACCTCGTCAGATATGGACATGTCAGACAGCAATGGCATGAAGGTGAGGGGGAGCGAAGGATGGCTGGAGCGAAGCGGCAGCATTAAACACGTACAGTCTACTGCCAACATAACTAACAACCTTCAACGCCTCGCTTCGCTCCTCGTCTGCAGTCCATGACGAGCACACCGTCAAAGGCTATCCGGGATCCCAAGAGACCAGACCCGCCCAAGTTCCTCAAACCCCTCATAGACTTAACCTCATCCGTACCGCCCGTCACACTTGACTCCTTCAACCACATCTCTACTGGTGGTATCTCCGTGTTCCCCCTAGTAACCTTTCTAGCCATCTCCATCCCCATTGGCCTAACATCCTCCCTCGACATATCCCTCTCCAACGTGTCACTCTCCCTCATTACCCTCTCGACCTACGTGATGATAAAGTCCACGGTCCCCCTGTTTGTTACGGTCTTTGCAATCTGCATGGGGATAGAGAAATTAACAACAGGACTCGTCGCTGTTGTCGCGCTCATCAGCCTTGGCGAGGTTGTCACGGTCAGCGGCGGCAAGGAGGACCTGCCCGTACTACACAACGCAACCGAACCAGGATCCCTAGACAACGGAGGAAATGACGAAGCGCAAGCATTCGGATCACCCCTCGGCGTTGCACTATGCCTGGCGGCGAGCATAGTAAGCGGTTTGAGGTGGACGCTTGTGCAGTTCCTCCTACAGAGCCTCCCCTCCCATTACAGGACTCCCATGTGCACTATCAGGATAACCGCCCCCACCATGTGGGTCTTGACCCTCGTCAGCAGCATGATTATAGAAGCGCCGTGGACGATCATCAACACGGAGTACGCGGAGGACGGTGGCAAAGCATTGGAAACTTTCATGGTCGCTTTGGCGGGAGGGGTAATTGCAGTCATGATGATCATGTGCGAGTTCGGGCTTATACTCAAGTCCACAGCCGTCGTTATGATGATCGGAGGGGTTCTTAAGGAGCTCCTCACGATCGTTCTTGGTGTTATGGTTTTTGGGGATACCCTGACGGGGAGGAACCTTGCTGGGTTCGCAATCGTTTTATGTGAGGCTGAGCGATGAGCGACGGACGGCTGGAGCGAAGCGACAGTGAACGCATAATACTGCCTTCTTACGTAACGAACAACCTTCCACTCGTCGCTTTGCTCCTCGCGCCCATCGCAGTTGGAGTCGTGCTATTCAAGGTCAGGCACATGGGGGGGGGGGATAACGTTGGAGGGACGGACGGGGA
>JGI24540J26637_10001026_pt1 | contig 12228 bp, 10 predicted proteins | sample NorSeaMetagenome_FD_26637 | JGI IMG/M metagenome (IMG submission 26637)
ACATTCAAATAAGGGTCTAACTTTCTTAAACGAACTGAAAATCCGCGGGCTTGTAGTAAAGCACCCAAAGCAGCGGATGCCAGCCCTTTTCCTAGAGAAGAAACAACACCACCTGTTATGAAAATGTACCGAGCCATTTTAGTGATTTCTCCCGTCAATTTGTTTAAATTTTACTGTTAATTTAACAGCAAATTTCTCTACCATCACGGGAGTTAACTCTTATAGGATTCGCGTGATATCTGCAACTCATTAAAAGTTTATTTTTGGTAGCTTTATTACTTTTAACAATAAATTATTGAATTTATTCTGATTTTGGCGGTGTTAGTGGATCATCTGTGCTAGACGGTGGAAGTAGATCGTCCCCCAATGGTTGTGTTTTGCTATCTTCGCTACTTTCTGTACCTAATCTCTCAATTACACTATCTCCTTGAGAGTTTTTTGCAGCTATTATTGTTAGTGTAAGAGAGGTAATTATGAATGCAATGGCAAACAACCAAGTGACTTTTCCCAATGCTGTTGAGTTTGGACGGCCAGAAGAACCACCACCACCACCACCTATACCAAGGCCACCACCTTCTGAACGCTGCAGTAGTACTATTCCTATTAATCCAAGTGCCAAAATTAAGTGAATAACTAATACAACGTTTTGCATATTATTTTCCTAAGTCGTTTTTTGTGCTAACTAATCAAACATTCACACCTTGTCGACGTCTATTTAGTTCCGATTTCATTTACAAACAAGGTGTTCATTTAACTATATTTTTGTAAAACTACATATAATCAAAATAATAATGGTTTGAATCAATTTTTTAGTCTTATTATAGTAGCGACCATTTAGGTGTTTTAGAGCTTTGAATGATGCTCTATGTTTGTGAAGGATCCAATTAAAAGGAATCATAATGGCAAATGTTGTAGTTGTAGGCGCTCAATGGGGTGATGAAGGTAAAGGTAAGATAGTTGATTGGTTATCTGAACGAGCAGACGTAATTGCTAGATTTCAAGGTGGCCATAATGCTGGGCACACGTTGGTTATTGATGGTGAAGTCTTCAAGTTATCGTTGCTCCCTTCGGGTATATTGAGAGAAGGAAAGCTTGCGGTTATCGGGAACGGTGTAGTTTTGGACCCATGGGCATTACTAAAGGAGATTGAAAAAATTACTCAACAAGGTGTTAAAGTTTCAACGAATAATCTTGTTATTGCTGAGAATACGCCTTTAATATTACCGGTTCATCAGGATCTAGATAAAATTAGAGAAGATGCTGCAGGAAAATCAAAAATAGGTACTACTGGTCGTGGAATTGGACCAGCATATGAAGATAAAATTGGCAGGCGGGCTATTCGATTGGCTGATTTGGCCGATATAGTTACTTTAGAGACTAGAATTGAAAGGTTGTTAGCTCATCATAACGCTTTGAGGATAGGATTGGGTGTTGCCAAGATTGATGGAGAACAGCTGAAGAAAGAGCTATTAGAAATAGCTCCATTAGTTTTGAAATATGCTGCCCCAGTTTGGAAAATACTTGATGAAAAAAGAAAAGCAGGAAAGCGAATTCTTTTTGAAGGTGCACAGGGGGCTTTGTTGGATGTTGATTATGGAACTTATCCATATGTCACGTCATCGAATACTTTATCTGGTATGGCTGCAACGGGAACAGGATTAGGTCCAAATGCTATCGGGTTCGTATTAGGGATTGTTAAAGCTTATACAACAAGGGTAGGCGAGGGACCTTTTGCATGTGAACTATCTGATGAAATTGGTGAACATCTAGCAACGGTTGGACGGGAAAAAGGGACAGTTACAGGAAGAGCGCGCAGATGTGGTTGGTTCGATGCTGTATTAGTAAGGCAGACATGTATACTTTCGGGCGTAACGGGTATTGCCTTAACAAAATTGGATGTGCTTGACGGTTTGAAAGAACTAAAAATTTGTGTAGGCTATGAGTTGGATGGGAAAAAATTAGATTATTTACCAACCGCTTCAGATCATCAAACTCGCATAAAACCAATTTATGAAGTTATGGAGGGGTGGGTGGAAACTACGGCTGGCGCACGTTCTTGGGGAGAACTACCAGCATCTGCAATAAAGTATGTTAGAAGAATAGAAGAACTAATTGATTGCCCCGTGGCAATGCTTTCAACTTCTCCAGAACGAGATGATACTATTCTCGTTACTGATCCATTCGTAGGTTAATATTTATGTCTTATAGATTACGAAGAATTCTTTCCGTTTTTGTTTTACTAATAGCTTTGCCTATATATGTTGTAATAGCAATTTCTGTTATGGCCTTGTTTGAAAGGCCACCAATAATAATTGAATTACTTATTTATTTAGCTCTTGGAGTTGTTTGGGCTTTTCCGTTAAAATCAGTATTCATGGGTGTTGGCCAAGAAGATCCTGATAAAAATCTTGATTGAAGCAATGTTTTATTGAATTCAGAGGCTAGGTCAAAATGAATGAAGTATTTAATTTTAAGCAGAAAGGAATTACCTTTTTAGGAGGTGGCTTGGTCCAAAATAAGGATCTGGTAGTGGCTATGAAATTAGCGCCCAACTTGATAGTTGCTGATGGCGCAGCCGATATTGCAATAAGAAATAACGTTATTCCATATGCAGCGATTGGTGATATGGATTCAATATCTAAAGAATTTTTTAATCAAAATCCCAGCGTAAAAAAAATGGAAATTCTAGAACAAGATTCAACAGATTTTGAAAAATGCTTGAGAAAAGTGAATGCTAAGTTTGCAATAGCTATCGGATTTTTGGGTGCCCGTTTGGATCATGAGTTAGCCGCGCTTAATGCCATAGCTTCTCACAACAAATATCCAGTTTTGTTAATTGGTGAAGAAGATGTTATTTTTTCCTGTCCAGATATTTTAAAGTTATATCTACCTATCGGTACACGAGTTTCTTTATTCCCTCTAACAAATATAAGCGTTTCAACTGAAGGGCTCTATTGGAATTTATATAATGAGAAATTATCACCACTTGAAAGAATTGGCACTTCTAACATATCTAGCAATCATCAAGTTAATGTAAAAATCGATAACCAAGGTTTATTAGTTATTTTGCCTAAATTATTTATCTCTAACGTTTTGGATGCTATTCTTGGATAGATTTAGAGATATATCGTTCTCTGTAAATTACGTAAATACCTGAAGAAATTATTATAGCAATTCCTAAGAACGTCCAGTTATCTGGAAAATCTGAGAAAAATAAGTAACCAAAAATTGTTGCAGTTACTATTTCGAAATATTGTAGGGGTGCTATTACTGTGGCAGGCGCTAGCGATAAAGCAAACGTAATAAATAAATGAGCGATTATTGCTGCTAGACCAACTCCCAATAGTAACCACATCGATTTTATAGAGGGAACTATTGGATCTAATAGACTGATATTTGTTCCATTCGCCGAAATTATTACTGGTAATAATAAAATTACAGCAGCTAATGCAGTATATGCTTGAAGAGTAACTGGTTTCATATTTTGCGCCATATTTCTTGTGAGAAATATGTAGAATGTGAAGCTGAAAGCAGTAAGTAAAGGTAATAATGCTACACTTCCAAATAATGAGAAACTTGGCTTAATTATAAATAGAGCACCAAAAAACCCAATCAAACAGGCTATTAATCTTCGATAACCTACTGTTTCCCCTAAAATTACTCCTCCTAGCAAGGTAACCATAAAAGGCTCAACAAAAAATATAGCCATTGCATCTGCTAAAGGCATATATTTTATGGCTGACACAAAAGAGCCGGTACCTATTAATATTAAAAGTGCTCTAACAAAATGTAATCTTATTTCTAGTAGATTTGGTTTGTGCGCCCAGGACATAAAAAAAGCCACTGGTAATAAGATCAAAGCTTGCAATATAAAACGTGACAAAATTATTTGCCCAATTGGAACTTCCTGAGCAGCCAACTTCGCAAATAGATCAATTAATGGGCCTATTATTGCAAAAGCCAACATTAATGAAATTCCGAGTGTTACAGACTTAGTTTGTTCCATCAAAAAATAATGTCCAAAATTTTAAGTACTTCTGTTCTATTTACGACTGTTTTTGAGGAAAAATTCTTTGTTGATACCATAGCTTCATTAATGTTAAATTATTGACTACTTCGGATATCAATTTTTCTTCAGTCATTGGGTTGTTGATTGCTTTTTGCTAAGAAAATCAATGAAACAAATATTATTAATCCACCTATTATTTCAAGTTTTGACATTGCTTCAGATAAAATTAGCCAAACCCATACTGGACCTAAAACACTTTCTACCAGCACTAATAAGCTAACTTCGGCAGCAGGAACAAATGGTGTCCCTGTGGTGACTAAAGTAATCCCCAATCCAATTGTGAATGCGCCCATAAATAAAGATAAGCTTAGATCATAGGATGAGATAATTAATCCTTGTCTGAAATAAATTGCTGCCAAAAATCCAATTAAACAGGCAAATGCTCCTCCTAGAAAGGTTCCGCCTAATACATTTTCTTTTGCGCTATATCTAGCAATAACAAGTGCTAAAGCAAAGAATAGCGCAGAAAGTAATGCAAGAAAATTCCCATATGTTTTGCCAGATATGATTCCATCATTGACCATTAGTGCCACGCCAAAAGTAGCAGCGATCATAGTAAACCAAACAATTTTCCGAGGCTTTTCACTCAACCAAAGCCAGGCAATAATAGCAGCTAAAAATGGTGTAATACTTAATATAAATAATGTGGAAGCAACTGAGGTATAAAGCATAGAAAAAACGTAGGTTGAAAAAGCTAAACTTAAAAATACTCCCATTGCTAAATCAAATTTATCTAACTTTTTTAAAAAAACTAGAGGATTTGATTTTGTAATAATACAAGAAAAAATTATAACAACTAAACTTATGGTAAGTGAGCGGTAAAACAGTATTTGAAACCCTGTTGCATCTACTATCAAACGCATAATTAAACCTACAAAACTCATGAATAGGCCACCAAGAAGAATAGTAAATGTAGCAGATTTCCGTGTCATTATATGTCTTTTTGAAAGTTCTTCTAATATGGTCTTATTGTTTATACTGATAGGTTGTCTAGATGAATCTTTAATTCATATTTTCTATAGAAGTGCTTGACCTCTTCGGTGAGCGTGAATAAAAGCGCTCAACATTCAATTTGTACGAATGTAAAGATGCGCGGTTGTAGCTCAGTTGGTTAGAGTACCGGCCTGTCACGCCGGGGGTCGCGGGTTCGAGTCCCGTCAACCGCGCCATTTTTTGGGTTAACCACCTACGATCATCTCTAGCTAAGCATCTGATATCACTCATTAATGTAAATCTAGCTGTGCTTTAAGTTGACTATATTGAAGGCCAAAATGCAGACCAAATTACTGAGCAAAAGTATTAATAACAATTACATCAATTATATTATTACATTGAGAATGGTATCTTTAAACCTAAATTGATGGTGGTAGGAGCCATACCTTTTCCTTTAATTGAAGCTAAATACCCCAATCCCGCACTTAACCATATTCTTTCAGAAAATTTATAATCTAATTCTAGCTGACCACCAGCCAATAGGCCTCCTTTGGTTTCCACTCCACCACCACCAGCAGCTCCAATAAAAATTTCAGGTGATAAATTCCAACTATTGGAAAGCGAATGACGATAACCTAATCCTAATAATCCCAGTGCATAACCACCAGCATCACCTAACATTACCGTCTGGGCCTCTCCTATTAAATAAAAATTTTCATTAAGAAAAATATCTAATGACGTAAAATTCAAAACAGGATTTGCTTTACTTTGGTCACCAACTTTTCGAAATTCTAAATTTGCCAACTGGTAACTAAAACCTGTTGAATATTGGAATTTTTGACTTCTCTTTGGTAAATTTGGTCGTTTGAATACGTAAGAAGTCCTAATATAAGGAGAAAGGGCATTAAAGCTTCCATTAAATGCAGCAAGTGATTGAATACCTAGTTCTATGTCTACTTTTTTACTTAATGGGATCCTGCCTCCTATGCCTATAGCTCCAAGAATACCAGGTCCCGTGTCAATATCTCCACCTCCACCAAAGCCTAAAGCAACATCTCCAAACATTTGAAAATTTTGTTTTTCCCAAATTCCCCTAGTTCCAAGCATAATATTCATATAACCTTCCCCATCACCCATAAATGCACCATCACCAGAAATAAAGTTTTCTCTATTTCCATTAGAGTCAAAAGCTATTTCTATACCAACTAATGAAACATTCCCTTGTTGTGATTGAGATCGGGAAACTACTGATCCTGGGATATTAAAAGTTCTAAATGTTGGTTTTATTGCGAGAATATCAAACAGCTTTTGATTATTGTTTCCAAACTCAGTAGCCAATCCATCAGAAAGGTAGCTAAAACCTAGGCTAAGTGCAGCTGTTTGAATAGTTGATCCTTTAATATAAATATATGAAATGCCAGTTTCCATTGAAAGCGTTGGAGTTAAAAAACTACTTACTCCAGCATAAGTGCGGGTCATCAAGCCATCACCAGGAACTTGTGACGCTCCTCCTCCTCCTCCCAAAAAAGTAGATAAGTTCAGAAAATTATTTGATGTGATTGGATATCTTTTCCCAACCTCATATCCCCAAAAAAAGGCCCCTCCAGCATCACCCAATGCAGCCGAATAAATGCTCTGTCCAACATAATAATTATCTTTCATTTTCCATAAAGCGGTTAAAGAATGGAGGCCTTTAATTGTTGATTGATTGGAGTAGAAGGTATCTAAACTAGATCTAAGTTCAATTTCTTCTGCATTAACCAGCGCTGTAAAAAAAACAATTAAAGTAAATAATAAAATCAATATATTTTTGATAAATTTAATTGTTAAAAATATTAAATTAAGACACATTTATTATCATCCAAATGAAGCATAAAGGTTAATTTTAAAACTTAAAAAAATGTTTAACCATAATGAGTTAATGGTGGAGATGAAGAGAATCGAAAGGTATTTACTATTTTTTAATTGCTTCAGGGCTGATACACTAGACTTAAATGAGTTATAGGTAAATTTTCGTTCTACTGTTACAACTCAACCCCAAATCTCTCATCTGTATAGCACCTCAGCTATACACATCGTATAAAGCCTTTCAAGTATTACATGAGAGCTATTTTAAAAGTCATACCTATGGGTAAAGCTTTAACGTAAATTCCGTTATAGCGTTCAAGCAAAATGGACTCAGTGACCCTTAGAAGGTGTCACTCAACACGACTTTTGCAAGTCTTACTGTCTAATATCTGTATTACTGACCAAGATGTGCCTTATTATGATGATCCAAGGTATACGGTATGTAATAAAATAAAAGTGTTACATTAAATGTGACGCATAAGAGAGGCATNAGTTGCACGTCAACTGCGCAATTTTTAGGTTACCAACTGAGACATTCTCAAACAAATTTTTTGGATAGTAGTTATTACTGTTTTCTGAAGAAAGAGATCAAAATGAAAAATGGTTTAGTAGCCAATCGCAGCTGGCAAAAACCCTTATCTTTTAAGTTTAAATGGTTTTTAGTTAATTTCTAGAGTTTGTTTAATATGTGGTTGGCTGTCTTTAACTGTTTATAATGTTACTATAGCATTATTATAAGTGTGGAGAGAACCATGGTAAATATCAAGTTAGCAATTAAAGAAATCAAAAATGTTTTGGGTGATAGAATAAATACGTCTAAAGCAATTTGTGATATTTACGGTCAAAACGAAACATATTTTGATCATATGCCACCAGATGCAGTTGTCTATCCTGAAACAACAGATGAGGTGTCTAAGATTGTTAGTTTATGCGCAAAAAATGATTGCCCAATCGTACCTTGGGGAGTTGGAACTTCTTTAGAAGGACATGCGTTGGCTCTTCGGGGTGGGATAACCGTTGATTTATCTCGGATGAATAAGGTGTTGGAAGTCAAANATGAAGATCTTTTGGCAATAGTTCAACCTGGATTGACTCGTGAAGAATTAAATGAAGACCTGAGAGCTACTGGTTTGTTTTTTCCTGTGGATCCAGGTGCCAACGCTACTATAGGTGGAATGGCGGCAACGCGTGCTTCTGGAACCACAGCGGTTCGATACGGAACCATGCGAGAAAATGTATTGGCTATGGAGGTAGTGTTGGCTGATGGAAGCATTGTTAGAACTGGTACTAAAGCGAAAAAGTCTTCTGCCGGTTATGATTTAACAAAGCTTTTTGTTGGTAGTGAAGGTACTCTTGGAATTATTACTGAATTGACAATAAGCTTGCAAGGAAAGCCTGAAGCAATCGCTGCTGGGGTTTGCGAATTTCCCTCAGTCGATACGGCTGTAAGTGTTGTTATATCGGCAATACAAATGGGCATACCAATGGCGAGGATAGAATTGATTGATGAGATTTCAATTAGAGCAATTAATTCGTATTCAAAATTAAATTATCCTGAAAAACCTCATCTATTTATGGAATTTCATGGCTCAGATGTTGGTGTTAAAGATCAATCAGAAAAAATGGCTGAAATTATCGAAGAGTTTGGTGGTGGTCAGTTCAGATGGTCGGTAAGGCCTGAAGAGCAAAAAAAGCTTTGGGCTGCCCGTCATGAAGCTTACTACGCAACAAAAGCATTTTTTCCAGGAAAACTTGGAATGTCTACGGATGTATGTGTTCCAATTTCAGAATTGGCAAAAGCTATTACTGATACACAACGTGATCTAGAGAACTTTAAAGTAGTTGGGGCTATCGTTGGTCATGTTGGAGATGGCAACTTTCATACTTTGATGTTCTCAGATCCGGATGATCCCAGTGACTTAGAGCGAAACAAGATGATCGCTCATCGAATGGCGGAACGAGCCTTGGAGGTTGGTGGCACTGTAACAGGCGAGCATGGGATTGGGATTGGGAAAATGAAATATATGGCACAAGAACATGGCGCAGCATTGTCCCTAATGGTTAATTTAAAGCGCAGCTTTGACCCTCAAAATATTATGAATCCGGGAAAAATGGTTAATATAAATTAGTGTGGGTGAAGTTTGATAAATAGATGTGTTCAGATAAGTATACTTGAAAATATAAATTATATTGTTAAATATTTGGCTTTAAACCTAATGGAATAGTGGGTGTCCAAAATGACAGATTTTGATTTAATCTTGAAGGGTGGCCATATTATTGATCCTGATCAGAAAATTAATAGTGTTATGGACTTAGCCTTTAAGGATGGCAAAATAGCGGCACTTGAAAATGAAATTCCTATTTCAGAAAATGTTTTGGTTAAAGATTTATCAGGCTCATTTATTACGCCAGGTTTAATTGATATGCATACCCATGTTTATTGGGGAGGCACGTCTATTGGAGTTCAGCCAGACGATTATTCTTCTAAAAGTGCAGTCAGTACATTAGTTGATACTGGCTCAGTGGGACCTGGTAATTTCTATGGCTTTAAGAGTCACATTATTGACAAGACAAGAGCACGCATTTTGATTTTTTTACATATCTCACATGCTGGTATCTTTGCATTTTCTGATAAAATTATGGTTGGTGAAAGTGAAGACATGCGATTGATGGATCCTAAAACTGCGATCGAGGTCGCAAAGGCTAATAAAGATGTAATTGTTGGAATAAAAGTTCGTCTTGGTAGGTGGACATCTGGTAATAACGGATTGGCGCCACTTGAGGTTGCGTTAGAAGTGGCTGAGGCAAGTGGATTACCCCTTATGGTTCATATTGATGAACCCCCTCCATCTTATAAAGAGATAGTTGCTAGTTTAAGAAAAAGAGATATTTTAACGCATTGTTTTCGTGGATCTCCAAATTCTCCCTTAACGATAAGTGGTGATATTGAGCCAGAAATTTTACTAGCAAGATCTCGAGGTGTTTACTTCGATATAGGCCATGGAAGCATGTCTTTTTCCTTTGATACCGCTAAGAAAATGTTGAGAAGTGGGTTTTACCCAGATACGATTTCTTCTGACGTGCATTGTCTTTGTATTAATGGGCCAGCTTTTGATCTGGTCACCACATTATCTAAATTCTATTCGTTGGGAATGCCATTAATTGAAGTGGTTAGGGCTTCTACTCAAAATGCTGCAGAAATTTTAGCTAAACCTGATTTAGGAAGCTTAAAGGTTGGAACTGTTGGAGATGCATCAATTTTGAAAATTAAAGATGGTTCTTTTGAATTTGAAGATGGTGAAAAAAATAAGCTTGATGGAGATAAGAAGATTTTAGCAGATGGGTTGGTCATTAACGGAAAATGGATTATTCCAAATTGATTTAAATTGTGGTTTCGATTTTATGCCCTGATGGATACGATAAGCGAACTTTGGTGACAAGTTCTCGTGATATAAATGTTTGTCTATTAATGATTAGCAAAGCATTATTCAAATGAGTATTAAATAAAGTACGTTCTTTTTCTGACGCATGCTCTGCTGAAAAAGAAATTGTCCCAGTACTAATAGGAATATTTGTGACTAACCATTCATTTATGCTTATTGAATTAAGATCCAGTTTTGCTAATCCAGAAGCTATTTTTAAATTTACCCACCTTTGTTCAAAAACGTAGGGTGAGCCGTTTGACCTATGAATTGTTTCCACTGTTAAGCCATCAGTTTTATTTAAGATGCTTTTCTTTGATGATAAAACCTCAAAAGAATAGATGTTTCCCTTATTTTCAACTTCTTTTCTTATAATCGGGATATCAAACAGAGCTTTTCTAATTGGGGATATGCTAACCCTAGTACCGCCTTTTCTTTTGCGATCAATAACGCCAGCTTGGGCAAGTTCTCTTAATGCCCTATTTACAGTAGCTCTTGAGCAACCTAGCTGATGTGCTAAAATTTCTTCATTTGGAATGAGATTTCCGGGCCCCCATTCTTTTGCGTTAATTCGGTTCAAAACGTTTTTTTGAATATCCTTATATGTGACCCGATTCATATATTTGACCGTATTTTTTTAATAGTTCTCATGTAGTTTTCTTTAATTTTGTCTCTTTTTATATGAGTTTTATTTTTGACAATATGGCGGCCAGCACTCCAAAGGTTTTCAATAGCGGCACTATTTGAACCAAAAATCCAGGCATCTAGTGCCATATCATTTGTTAAACTTTCTAAGTCAGGGTTTCCAATAGGAAGTTCTGCGATGTCAGCGTAATACCCTAATGCAATCTTACCCGATTTTCTTCCTAAAGCTTTAGCAGAGGAGTTATTTGCTTGTTCATGCAATACACGTCCTGTCGATTTTGTTTCGGATGCTAGGACTGCCCGAGCTTGGTGCTTCAAACGTTGCGAGTACTCAAAAGTACGCATTTCAGCCCTTAAATCAATTTGGATGTTGCTGTCGGTTCCAAAGCCGAATGAACCATTTTCTTTAGCAAAGAGGGCACCGTTAAAAATTCCATCCCCTAGACTGCTTTCTGTAATTGGACATAAACCGACCACGGCATTCGATTTAGCAATATTTTTGGTTTCTAGTTCTGTTAAATGAGTAGCATGAATTAAGCACCATCGATCATCAATATTATGGTTGTCAAAAAGCCATTCCACTGGCCTCTTGCCATAACCATTCTTTATTTCTTCAATTTCACCTATTTGCTCGGCAATATGAATATGAATTGGATTTTCAGGAAAAAGCTTAATTATTTCAGTTAACTCAGTTTTTGAAATTGCTCTGAGTGAATGAGGTGCTACTCCAAAATTCCAATCATCAAATATTTTTTCTGAGGAGAACTTAGAAAGTTGGTATTCAATGTCTGTTATATTTGTTTCAAAGCGCTTTTGCCCACCTTCTAAATTCCTGCCATCGATACCACCTTGAGAATACAAAACTGGTAGATGTGTTAACCCAATACCAGTTTCTGCCGCAGCAGCAGCTATTCGGTCGGTCATTTCAGCTGGGTTTGAGTAACGAACGCCATTTTTACCATTATGTATATAGTGAAATTCAGCTACAGCTGCAAAACCAGATTCAGCCATTTCCATCATCGCATAAGTAGCTATGATTTCTATGTCTTCAGGTGTCAAAATATCCAAAAATTGATACATGAGTTTGCGCCACGTCCAGAAGCTATCTGTTGGGTTCCCTTTTGCTTCTGTCATGCCAGCCATCGCTCTCTGAAAAGTATGACTATGCAGATTTGAAGGGGCTGGAATTAAGATATTTGTTTCAAAGCCCTGTGGTTCTGAATTTTGGTGTAAATTAACTATTTTCCCATTTTCTATGTCAATTTGTACTGAATTTGCCCAACCGTTCTCTAAAAGTGCATTTTTGGCCCA
>JGI24540J26637_10001027_pt1 | contig 12225 bp, 2 predicted proteins | sample NorSeaMetagenome_FD_26637 | JGI IMG/M metagenome (IMG submission 26637)
CTTAAACATATCACCGAGCAGGCATTGCCTATACTCGCTGACAATGTACAAGCCAACAATCTATGCAAGGAGGACATAGTGACCAAGGGTAACATGTATATTAATGTCACCTATCACTATAACAAAGAGCAGGTTAACGCTGGGGAGGTTGATATTTTCTATATCAATACCCACAGTAACACTTCTGATCCTTACACAAAGGGCCTAGGCCCAGTGAAGGAAGAGGGGTTTAGACCTGCCTTGTGTGGGTATGATCGCCGAGTTTATGAACACCCAGTTCGTAGACTAGGTGGTAATCGATGGGATGTACAATGAAAATTGTCACTCCGTTGGTATCCCACACAAGGGTGTAGGATAGCCGTGAGGCTATTAAGTTCTGGCCTAACAGCCCAGGATCCCTCCTACAAACATGTTGAACAGCAGAAGCTAAAAAGGGCGACCCTTACCTCATGAGTATACCTTTATGGTGAAGATGAGGTAAGGGTCGATTGGTACCATTGCGTATTACCATGGGTGTAACTGCATGGGTATAGTGATCGTGAAATCACATGCTCATGTAGCCACACACTAGTACGTCGGTACACCTATTAGCCAATGCACATTGTCATGAACACCTGGGAGTAAGTCCTAAATCCGAAGGATTTTACTTTAAGCATTGTTGGGTCCAGCTGTGACAAGCCCCCAAAATGCACTCCATCCAGGAGAGGTTAGTGAGTTTAACGGTCTCACACTTCCCAGGGACTATGTCAAATAGATGTCCTGCTTGTGACATCGAATGTTTGACATGGTTACGTTCATGATGATGGTGTCTGGAAGGCACAATACTGGTAGCTGTGGGGATGTGAACCTGGTTCACGGATCACCACAGGGGGGGTCCGCAGATATTGTACCAGTTCCTATCACTACGCTGAGCGCGTGGCCATAGGAGCGGGGGACAAACAATGCCCGTCAGGCATTGTACTGCAGACAACAACCCGCCAGTACCCCAGGTCGGTATGTGGTACGTTTGCCGGTGTTGCTGATAGATAGAGACCCGCCGGTCAAAACTGACGGCATCGGTCTAAACTATGGCAGCGGCGTTCGAGCAGCACGGAATACGAGTGTTCTCGAGATAACCGTGCAACCGCGGCGTACCATATAAAACTGCGACACCCTTGCAGCTCGTTCTCGGAACGTGGTTGCAAGGGAGTCTTACCCACCCTGATCTTGCTGCCGCCGCCCGGGTTCTTTTGTGTTTGCGTGCGTTGTCGCTGCCTGCTTGTTGCCTGCCCGTTTCAGCGAAGCGAGCCGAACCGAGCGTCACGCCAGCATGAGCCACGCGACACCGATCGTGAGAGGGTTCGAGCGGCACGACCCATGTGCCGACTCGTCCCATCGCGCCATTGTCACCCAGCTTATCGACACGATAGGAGGGAATGCGAGTGCGTGGGCCCTTACGCAGAATACTGTCCTAACTGCGGTTATGGGATTAGTTGAGGCAGTATATGCTAATGCTAAGGCTAACCTCACCCTTGCAGAGGCTCAGTTCGCCCCAGAGACTGGCAGCGAGCTGCAGCGAGTCGTCAAGACCCTGACGACGAAGGCCTCTGACCAGCCTCCGCATCTTAACCCGATGACTAAGGCTGGCCAGAAGGCCATTCGTAAACTAGCCCTATCCTTACCCAGCCTAATAACGAAGCACACCTGCAAGCAGGTGACTGATTCGCTAGGTGCAGCTGCAGCGCATGCGAAAGCAGAGTGCGAAAGCAGGGCATGGGTAGATATGTCTAGTAGGGGTCATCCTACGGTGTTTGCGGACGCTGCAGAGATCAGGAAATCGATTCCTGAGCTCAGCAGTGCAAGCGCACCTGAGGATTTCCTGGCCATGCTCANTGAGCATGACCAGGANGGTCAACTTTCNNTAGANTTGCAAGCNGNGCTACTGAAAACTCTGGAAGCCAAGATGGCTGAACAGATTTCAGCCGCTGAGCGAGCTCGCACGTACAAGGAAAAAGTNCANNTAGAATACGACACTGACACTAGATTTGTGGAAGAATCTGCGAATAAAATTCGCAGCTTCACCGCGGAACTAGAAAAGTGTAGCGTAGATGAAGATATCTCCCTTAGGAAATATTTGGCGGAAGACAGTGCACACCATGAAGCTTCATGGTATGCCACTGAAACCGCTAAAGGTTTTAAATATATGAGGGAGCGTCTTAAGTCAGAAGAGAAAGAGGTCATTCGAAAGACTGAACTCTATTTTGACCATGCAGTCACTACTACAGCCACTGACAGTAAGAAGAGTAAATTTGAAATTCTAAGTCAGTGGTCTAGTGGGGACGTAGGTCAAAAACAGGTTGAGAAATTCGAACAGTACCGTCTCAATCGGGGTGCAGAGATGTGGGCAATTATGCCTGATTATCTCTACATCCTGCGAATGGTAGACAGTCAAGGAGTAGCCCCCCTAATTAAAACTATTTCGAACTCAATGTGTCGTAATGGTACTAAGGCGGGGGATTACAGCGAGACTGTACTGCATTTTAGAGAGAAACAACTAGCGTCGCTGGCCGATGCTTTNAAAGCATCGGTCCCAGCACAAGTTTTCTCTGCCCTCACTGGGTCGAACACTTTTGGGGACCATCTGCAGTACGAGCTAACGGCTGACCCGAAAGATGGCATTGCCATACTTTCGGCCGGTATTAACATGTACTACAGGAGGGGTAGGAAGGAGCAGGCCGCGATTAAAACCCGTGTCTATGCCCTGACCGAATCCTTTGGACCCACTAAAGGTTCGCCTCTAACGGCACTAGGCGTGTTGAGGGCTGAGCTCCAGCTCTGTCAAGAGCTGGGGATCCCTCTCGCGTATGACCGNCTCATGGCCCCAATATGCCGTGAACTCATAACTCGTTTTCATAGCATTTTTGGGTCTGAGGGGAGTACAGGCCTTCAGGGTGACCTTAACCTGCCTGACCAGCCTGATGATGCTGGGCCATCCATGTTGGAGGTGGTTGCCAAGATCCAAAGGATCATAAGCAGCCAGCCCNACACAGAATGGTCTACNGCACCTCAGCACGGTGGTGCTGCCCTAGCTCAGCCAGCCAACGAGGCAGGTGCTAAAGCTATGATGGCAGCAGCAGGTGTAAGCTTAGCTAAGCTGAAAGCCTTGGCTCCTAGCCCTGGTAAGGGGAAGAAGGCTGGAACTAAACGTCCAGCCAAATCTGACCCTTCCCATGGAAAAGGAATCAAGGATCAGCTGAAAATGCTTAAAAATGTTAAGCCTAGTACCATGAAAGCCCTAATAGCCTGTGCTGCCCAGCAGCAAACAGGCAAGGGTGGTACTCAGCCTGACAGAAAGGGGTCGCCAGATGGCATCTGTTTGCATGTTGGATGTAACAATCCAATTCAGGATGCGAAAAAGCATCCTGAGTGGAAACTCTGTTCGACCTGCCTCATGTCTATGAGAGGCGAGGATGCTCCAGCTCAACTAAAGCTGAAGCCACCGTTTGGTGTCTGGAATAACCATCGAGTCGCGAAGGACTTCGCCTCGAATGGTCACCCAGATGCCAAGCACGCTTATGCCGCAGTCGCTGGGGAGTACATCGCAGCAGGAACGATGCAGAAAACTTCCAAAGGCAAACTTAAGAAAAAGAGAGAGGAAGGATCGGCAAATAGTGCACAAGCACTACTTACCGAACCAACCGATCTAGTAGGGGTAGACACTACTGAGGTGGAGCAGAAACCCAGCAAACGTGCACTGAAGCGAGCCAAACAGGCCGCTGCTGCTGCCGCGCAAGCTGATGTCTCTGCCGACACCACGAAAGTGCAAGCCCCACAAGGTGCTGTAGCAGCACCACCAGCCAAACCTCAACTCGCGACAAGCGAGAACACAGGTGGAACTGATGGTTTGCTCCAACAGCTTGCTCTCCTTAGGCAGGCACAAGGCGACTTCGGTCGTCGTGCCACTCAGCCTACTGGTGGCGCTAGGCATGTGCAAGGCAGGGCCTACATGGCGACAGGTACCCAGGGTACTCAAGCCATGCAGGGACAGCCAGCACAGGTCCAGCAGAACCAGGGGAGGGTGAACCCTAACCCTAACCCTGACCCTAGCTACCAACAGCACAGGCAAAGCATCGTCATGGACAATGTCCCGTGGCAGATGCAACACCTGTGGCAAGGTAGGCAGGGATCGGCACAGTTCCCTCTCCAAGGGCACATGTATGCGATCCCAGGGGGAGGGGTACCAGGGGTCCAGTGGCGTCCACCCACGTACCCGAATGGCATACCATGCCAGTTCGGGGGGTCCGTGGCACCACACTCGGTAGGGGGGTCCAAGGGAACCCACCGTCCTGGTAGATACCATCCCTANTCCCAAACCACCCAGCNGGGTGGGAAGGGACGAGGGAAAGGTTCCACCAAGAGGAAAGGGAACCCAAAGGCAGGTCAATAGGAACCTGGTTCCTGTTGTCCAAACCCTCGCTCTGATATAGAGATGCCAGCTGTAACAAGAGAGTCACCTCTTGCACAGATTGATATCGATATAGACGAACCGAATTTCCCTATACCTATTCATCATGTCCTAGCCACTAATGAGTCAATCTCAATAAGGCTAGAACATTGTACAGCCAATGTTTCGAATTCTTATGCCACTTGTGTCGATGAAATGTCGATCCTTGGGTTAACCCAAGGGCCAATATACATCGATCACAAAAGGCGAAATAACAAGAAACATGCCATACATTTTAACGAGGTCAATCCTCCCAGATGTGGGCTGTACACAGCTACCCAAATAAGATGTGCAAGACACACTGAAAGAGCAGAGGTCAATCCTCCCCCTTCCAGTGGGGAAGCACATTTTAAGGGTACGCCAATCGCGATGAGACTCTCAATGAGCCTCATGGCGGCAGGTAAAGCTGGAAATGAAAAGGGTAAGGACAATAGGAACGATAACGAGAACTATAGAAACCCAGATGACGAAGTCACGGGAGACATAGTTGAGTTCGTTGATGTTCTCCGAAAGGAAGCCAAGGGCAGGCGCAAGCCCCCTAACTCCCTTCCGAAAGAAAAGTTGAACGCAGACCCTAAGGGCACGACCGTCAATCGTGACCTTGTAAAAGGGATACTGAGGAAACTCAGGGACCGACACACAGTCGGCCACACTAAGGAAAAGTTCTTAACAGCCAGCACGAGCCCTGCCTACACTGTGTTTGAGAATGCCACTGGTGGCGGACTCGACACAATGGCAGCAGGGCTAGCGGGTTTTCGCCATACAGGTGGAACAGAGGACGTTGACACTCCCCTCGGACACGTGAAAGGCGAAATGTTTGAGGACATGACTTTAGGGGCAAAGTGTTGGGGATCGGTAAGAAGGTGGACTGAGTTCATAGGTGAGTACAAGCAATTGTACCCACTATTGAACTACATGAAAACTGGAATGCCATGTACCAACCATGCCGCACTAGGGGACCAATCAGGGTCTGATGGTATTAAGGGTGGGGACTTGTTCCTACTCCAAGTACCCCAGATCCTTGCCATGCTACCAGACATCTTTCGCATCGAATTTGTACCTAATGCACTTAATGTGCCTAAGTATGATCGAGGCAGAGATGTAAGACTAGTCATGGTTGGACTCCGACCGCAATATAGATTATTTGTCAAAATGATTAACGTGTGGGAGTTAGGTGACCCCACACATCGCCAGAGAATCTTCATAGTCGGACTGAGGAGATACACAGTGCCTGACACTGTGAATTTCCATTGGCCTCAGGAGATCTTTGGCGACCTCGTGCACCCTGTAGCGAGAGACATTGCTGTCCCCGATGCAGAGGTGCCGGAGTGCTACAAACGTTTTGGAAAAATAGATCTAGTTGCACCACACCCTAACCCTATACCTGGTAAATTACTTACCATAGGTTATAATAATAACACTGGGGTTGACACACGTCGTTTCAGATCTGGACTGTCGTTCAACCCTACCAGGGTTGACAGTTGGGAAGGAAATTTTGCGACTGGTCAGACAACGAACGGTGGAGCGGTCAGGCCACCATTAGATTGGAGGCCTGGCCAACCACTGAACGAAGTCAGGTTAGGGCTGATAGCAGAGTGGCTTCGTGGAGCATCCCTAGATGAGTTCTCTTATCTAGAATGGTCCACGAGATTCCTCGACACTGACGCCACTGACCAACTCAGAGATCAGTTCATTAGGGAACTAGTCAACATGGGTGTACCCCTGTGTACTAGCCTAGCGATTGATCACAGTGTAATGGCAACTCTGATGGAGGCAGGCATAAACCCTTCCCCACCAGACATGCCACTAGAATCGTCAGTACAGTTACTCGACCCCAACAATGAGGATCCCCTCCTTAATAGGGACGATGTTTTCGAGGCACATTTTGCCGGCGAAGTGCTAGTAGGCTCAGCTGACAGTGCACTANTATGCACAGATGCTCAGCTTACAGCACTAACTGGTATAGCTGACTCTGGTTGCACTGAGTTGTTAATGCACAACTCTATCAACCATTTACTGACGAATAGTAAGCAGTCGAACATATGTTTTAAGACTGCTGAAGCTAAGTTTTTCAAGGCTGACCNCTCAGGTCGCCTGGCACTCACAGTCATGAACGTGGAGGCACAGCCTTCATGTGATGACTGGGTGGACCTCAACTGGGATGTGGTAACAGCTTCGATGGGCAACCAGAACCTCTGGGGCCTAGCGCCACTGTACCACAAAGAGGAACTTAATGTCTCTCTTCAGCACCCTGGGGTACATGGTAGCTTTACTGGGCTGTGGCGTGACAAGTCACGACACAAACCAGCACTGAGAGTACCCATGTCAACCCTACCGGATGGCAAAGGGTGGACAGTGGTGTACATCATTCGGGACCCTAGTCACAATGATGATACACATAGAGCACGAGTGCGAGAAACACTAAGGTTCGAGCGTGAGAAAAGGGAAATTGTAACTAACGATTACCCTGAGTACAACGCCAACCAAGCTAGCACTGTTATGTCATACCACTGGGCCTGCACTGCAGTGACCCAGCAGTTGACACAACGGGTAGAGGGGGAAAGGGACATTAGACCTGCGTTTACGTACGGTGGTTCCAAACGCCTCAAGGCAGCGTCATGGAAAACTCGTCACCACGACCATGGCCACCTTGGGGAGCCCCATGCACCATGTGTAATCTGTGACATGTTCAAGGGACCAGCCATGAGAGTGCCAAAGCACACTTATGGCAGGCCTCGAGAACATAGGCCAGGGTACTTATGGTACATGGATCTCATGACATTTCGACACCGATCAGAAGAGGGTTCGAAACACTTGCTAGGCCTAACTGAGGGAGGACCCTCAGGAGCCGTGCAATTGATTCCGATCGTCTTCAAAAGTGACCTTGTGTATGAGATCCACAGGTGGATTGTTTTACTAAGGTCTCACCCAGCCTTTGTAGACATTCACTATGCACTTATATCTGTTATAATAACAGATAACGAGTCAGTTTGGTCAGAGGAGGCTAAAGATTTTAGAATCATGCTTAGCAGCATAGCCACGAATTGGGCTGACCTTCGCACAGGGACTGCACAGGACACAGCCCAGTACCAAGGGATGGATGGTGGAACCATCATCCCTGGGAAAGGTGTGGTCTGGGCGCCAGTGCGGCCAGCCGACGAGGACAGGGTAGCGTACCCTGCCCACGGTAATCCTCAGACAGGGGTCATGCCTGAAGTCATACGAGGTCCCCCTGAACTGCATGCAACCTTTAATGCACGCCAGGAGGGGTCAAATAAGATAGTTCAGGCAGGCATACAGAGCATGCAGTATGAGAGGAATCTGCCACCGTCATGGTGGCAGCGCCTCGCATCAGATTGCATGTTTCTGTTGAACAGACACCCTCTACTGTCACTCGATGGTCACGTCCCTCATGGGGGAGGTGACAGGGCATCCCCGATTGAAATCCTGTTCTTAGGATGGATATCGAGGTACCAAGTGTACCGAGAACTAGACTGCTATGTCGGCTGTGGCCAACCAGCGTTAGTCCGAGTTCGGAGTACAAAAGGCTCCGACCTAGAACCCAGCTGNAGATGGGGCATATGCCTCAGCAGAAAGGGTAAGGTGACATTGTGGCTGTGTCCATACACAGACTCAAGGTTCAGGAGCAGGACCTACACAGCATACACGCTGAGGGATGGTCTCAACTCCTGGCAGTTTCTAGGGTTACCTAGCCCTGTACCTCATAAGCAGGCTAGGACACTAAGAAACGATGCTGAGGAGGAGAAGGGAAGAGACAAATGGATACTGGCCCTAAGGGAACCACAAGTCCAATTGCTCACCCTACCTGCACCAGTCAGCGAGGTGATAATGGCATTCGGGAATTCCACCCTGGATACCATTAGAGCCAAAGCACGTAAGCAAGGCAAAGACCTCTGTCAATTCTTCCCTAGCCTGAAAAGGGTAAAGGAAGATGGGACAGAGGTCTATGACCGAGGGGATGAGGAGTCAGACACCGACAGTCAAGTTGANGGTGAAGGGTCGAAAGACCTTGAACCAACAATACAGGTGACTGATCATAATGGGGTTAAGTTACCCGTTATGTCCCCNTCACAGTGCAGGGATGAACCCGTTGATCGAGGATTGGATCTCGATCAGTCCACCCATATCGATGGGGTGGATGAGGATCAAACCNTGCCTGTGGAGGGTAATTACCGAAAGCGAAAAGCCTCGCCAGCTTTAGCGGACGGTANATTACCAACCTCTAAGCGTACTAAGTCCAACCTAAGCACCACTGGTGCAAAGAAAAACGATAAGAACTCCAAAGTACNAGACACAATTAACAAGAGGAAAGACACACCCCCTGTTAAGTCTGGTCGTAAGAAGAAACCCACACATGTGAGGTTCACTGATGATGCCACAAACATCCCAGTGGATCCACCAGGTGTGGAATTTGGGAGTACCTTACCGGGACAGAAGTACGATAAAACTGTACACCCCTCAGAGTTTGACCTCATGGACTGCGGTATAGACATCTTTATGGATCCTGAGACCCAGGAGAAAATTGATGTAGCCGAAGAACGTGAGGCCAAACGAGAGGAATCCGAAGCGTTACAATACAGGAAATATGGAATAACTACATGTGGCCACCACCCATGGAGTTATTTCTGCAAAGCCATGCATAATAAGCTTGGCATGCTACCTGTAGACAAACGCAACCTATATAGAATATGGCTACTCACCAAAACACAACGTGACGGTGAGGAACCTATCTATGTAGAAGACCTACCTAGAAAGGAATGCGATAGTAGCAGACCAATCAAGGAAGGTCTCTTCTTACCCTATCCATCAGGACCTCATTGGGAAAGACTGCTGGCTGACAACCAGTACAGTTCGACCCATAAGGAATTGATTAATGATGAGGAGCTAGAAGAGGAAGCAGCCTACTATTGCCGTGCAGTATATGAGCAAGCCGTATCCAACGGTGCGCCCAAAATACAGCAACTGGGAATAGCGATGCTGTCAAAGTCAATCAGTGAGGAGGAAGTGCAACTCATGTTTGCAGCCCTCAACACTAACATCATGACTGATTTAGTCAACGAAATCAGTAGTGATGGTAGTGCAACTGATAGACATGCCACAGCTCTGTGTGCATGGGGTGCAGCGATGTCGTCGATGGAGGAAGGTAGGCCACCTGATCCGAAGACAGTCGTGGCAGCCCTGCTGCAAGCAGATGCTGAGGACTGGGCTAGGGCTTTACACAAGGAGATGGATGGGCTCGATGACCAAGGTGTGTTCTCACATGGACACACCATGGCTGAAATTCGAGCCCAAGGCATCCGCGGTAAGCCCATACCCTGTAGTGTAGCTCTGACCTACAAGTACAAGGACGGTCTCCTTGAGAAGCTCAAGGCCCGAATTTGTCTTGCAGGGCATAAAGGTAATGTGACACAAGGCATCCACTATACGGATGTCTTTGCAGCAGCACCTGTAGAGCACACTGAAAAGGTACTCCAGACTATGATGGTACAATTCCATCTTGAACGGAAAGCCTGGGATGTTAAGATGGCATACACCTGGGCCCCACTCCAGGTGGGGCAAAAGGTAGCCGTCTTATATCCAGAAGGATTCAAACGACCACCCAAACCACCCTTAACCCCTGGTGGCCCACCACAAGAAGTCTTCATGATATTGGAGAAGAACTTGTATGGTATGCCATCAGCAGGTAGGGGATGGTCACAGCATAGGAACAAGTTCGTACATACACGTTTTAATCCTGGGTCAGGAACACCTGACTCAGGACAATGGACGTGCCACCGAACAATAGCTGATCCTTGCCTTTGGGTTATAGATCGTGTTGTAGACCCTTCACTACGTAAAGGTCCTAGGGATCCATTACATGGGGATACTGACCTCAACAGAGCACTCTTTGACACACCGAGGACATGCCTGAATCTACCAGACAACATCGAACGATCCTGGGTGCTAGTGCACACAGATGATTGTGATGGGTATGGTACATCTCTAGAAGTCCTAAGTGAGATCATGCAGATTATGCATGAAGAGTGGACTGTGGAAGAAGTAGACTCAGAGGTTATCCTAGGAGTAAAACGTACTCTTGACAGGTCCAACCCTGATAGTTGGCATGTCACACTTACGATGGTTCCATACATGGAAAACCTAATCGTACTGTGGGAGAGTCACATAATAGAAGAGTTTGGTGCCAACTGGGCCACCAAGGTCCGTAAAACGGCCTGGCCAGATGGAGTCAAACTGTCCAAGATAGANCCAACCTCGCCTGAGGAACAACAACGTAACCTCAAACGGGGTTACATGTCCTTGGTGGGTGGGGTACTATGGGCTGTAAGGCACTGCTTCCCCATGGCACTGAATGGATGCAGTCAGATGTGCAAGCTCATGTCAGTCCCAACTGACAGAGCTTTCCGATCTGGACTGCACCTGTTGATATACATGTATCAACACAGGCATGAGGGAATACGATTCTCAGAAACAGCATCAACGCTGCGCGCTCACTGCGATGCAAGCAATGATGCTGACTGGGATGGCAAGTGCAAGTATGGTTTTGTAATCTATTGGGGTGGACCCCTGATTTCAAAATCATCCAAGCTCGCACATGTGGGTCTGAATTCGACATATAACGAATATCAGGCCCTCACACATTGCATAAAGCATGTGGTGTGGCTACGTAAACTCCTTGTAGAGATGAANCTTAAACATATCACCGAGCAGGCATTGCCTATACTCGCTGACAATGTACAAGCCAACAATCTATGCAAGGAGGACATAGTGACCAAGGGTAACATGTATATTAATGTCACCTATCACTATAACAAAGAGCAGGTTAACGCTGGGGAGGTTGATATTTTCTATATCAATACCCACAGTAACACTTCTGATCCTTACACAAAGGGCCTAGGCCCAGTGAAGGAAGAGGGGTTTAGACCTGCCTTGTGTGGGTATGATCGCCGAGTTTATGAACACCCAGTTCGTAGACTAGGTGGTAATCGATGGGATGTACAATGAAAATTGTCACTCCGTTGGTATCCCACACAAGGGTGTAGGATAGCCGTGAGGCTATTAAGTTCTGGCCTAACAGCCCAGGATCCCTCCTACAAACATGTTGAACAGCAGAAGCTAAAAAGGGCGACCCTTACCTCATGAGTATACCTTTATGGTGAAGATGAGGTAAGGGTCGATTGGTACCATTGCGTATTACCATGGGTGTAACTGCATGGGTATAGTGATCGTGAAATCACATGCTCATGTAGCCACACACTAGTACGTCGGTACACCTATTAGCCAATGCACATTGTCATGAACACCTGGGAGTAAGTCCTAAATCCGAAGGATTTTACTTTAAGCATTGTTGGGTCCAGCTGTGACAAGCCCCCAAAATGCACTCCATCCAGGAGAGGTTAGTGAGTTTAACGGTCTCACACTTCCCAGGGACTATGTCAAATAGATGTCCTGCTTGTGACATCGAATGTTTGACATGGTTACGTTCATGATGATGGTGTCTGGAAGGCACAATACTGGTAGCTGTGGGGATGTGAACCTGGTTCACGGATCACCACAGGGGGGGTCCGCAGATATTGTACCAGTTCCTATCACTACGCTGAGCGCGTGGCCATAGGAGCGGGGGACAAACAATGCCCGTCAGGCATTGTACTGCAGACAACAACCCGCCAGTACCCCAGGTCGGTATGTGGTACGTTTGCCGGTGTTGCTGATAGATAGAGACC
>JGI24540J26637_10001028_pt1 | contig 12220 bp, 12 predicted proteins | sample NorSeaMetagenome_FD_26637 | JGI IMG/M metagenome (IMG submission 26637)
ACTTTTAAGGGAATTGGGTATTTCCAAAGCCAATAATTATATTTCAAAATTTGGTTTTGAAAGAAATAGGCTTCCTAATGACTTATCTTTAGCGCTAGGATCAGGCAATTTTTCTCCTGCAGAAGTAGCTAGATCATATGGCGTATTAGCAAATGATGGATATTTAGTAGATTTATATTATGTATCAAAGATCTTAGATAGAAATGGAAATGATATCTTTACACACAAAGATATAACTGAAGACCAAGAAATAGACGTTACATCTAATATGACGGCATTTCCATGGTTAAACACTTTAGAGCTTGAGGCTAAAAAACCTTATAGCTTGTTAAATAATGTACCTAATAAAAATAGAATTATAGATGAAAGAGTTACTCACATTGTTAAAGATATTCTTAAAGAGCATACGCGAAGAGGCTCGACTGGACGTAAAACTGGGATTTTAAAAAGATCAGATATTGCAGGAAAAACTGGAACGACCAATGATGCTAAGAGCACATGGTTTTCTGGATTTCATGAGGATCTAGTTACAACTGTTTGGGTCGGAACTGATGACTTTACCTCACTTGGTGATAACGAATATGGTTCAAGTATTGCATTACCCATATGGGTTGATTATATGAGTTTAGCCTTAGATTCTCTTCCTGAATCAAAGATAACAATTCCTAGTGGCATATCTTATGTAAAGGTCAACAAATCAACTGGGGAGATAGCAAATCCAAGCGATAAAAATACATATTTTGAATTATTTCTAAACGAAAATATTCCTAATTAATCTTTAAAAGTGGCTAAGACTGCTAAGGTCCATATATTTTCAGAATAACTTGAAGGAGCCTCTTTAAATTTAGATCGAATATATCTAGAGACAGTTCCCTCTAACAAAGTAACTATTAGTTGAGCAGATATTCCAGGTTGAGCAATAAGCTTATTAGCATCTGCAGCAAGTATTTGTTTAATATTTAATTCTAATCTTTCAAAAAATTGATTCACCGCATCAGTTACGTTTTGCTCATCAGAACTAAGCGCTTCCCTTGATAAAATTCTTGCAAAACCTTTATTTTTTTCAAGAAATATAATAAAAAATAAGAAAATATTTTTTATCTTCTCTTCAGAATTTAAATCTGATTTTTTAATCTCAGCACATTTAGAAAAAATAGCATCATCACAAAATCCAAAAAGTTCAGAAAATATCGATCTTTTACTAGGAAAATGTCTATAAAGCGCAGCTTCAGTTATTCCTGATTTTTCTGCTAAAACAGCTGTAGTAACTTTTGATAAATTTCTTTCTTCTAGAAGTCCAGCTAGTGATTGAAGTATTATTTGTTTTCTATCGCCTTTCAATTTTTAATAATAGTTTTTATTCATTCTAATGCATAGTTGGATCAATTTCAGGACATATTCTTTTAAATTCATTTATAAAGTTTTCCTGAATTTTTTTGAGGTCATCCTCACTATTTCCTTCAAATCTTAATACTAGTTTAGGTGTTGTATTCGATGCTCTTAACAAACCCCATCCGTTACTAAATTCAATCCGCAAACCATCAATTGTTATTTTGTTTCCATCTAAAGAACATTCTTCGGCAAACTTTTTAACAACATCAAACTTAACATCATCACTTGCATAAATATTAAGTTCAGGCGTAGAAAATGATTTTGGTAATTTTGAAACCATATCATCTATCGAAGAATCTGATCTATTAATAAGATCTATTAATCTAACGCCGGCATAATGACCATCATCAAACCCATACCAATTATCATTAAAAAAGATATGACCACTCATTTCTCCAGCAAGCAAGGCATTAGTCTCTCTTAACTTATTCTTGATGTGAAAATGCCCAGTAGGAGACATAATAGGTTTTCCACCATTCGCTATGATGATTTCTGCAAGATAATTTGAACATTTCACGTCAAAAATAATCTGACCGCCAGTATTTTTAGCCAATACATCTTTTGCTAAAAGCATCATAATTTTATCTGGAAAAACTACATTACCTTTTTCAGTAACTAATCCAACTCTATCCCCATCTCCATCAAATGCCAAACCAAGATCTGCCTTTTCTTTTTTTACTGCTTTAATTAGATCTTGAAGATTTTCAAGTTTTCCAGGATCAGGGTGGTGATTTGGAAAATTTCCATCAATCTCAGAAAAAAGATTAGTTACATTACATCCTAATCTTTTAAATAATTCAGGAGCAACACATCCAGCTGCTCCATTTCCACAATCAACCACAACTTTTAAATTCTCGGGGTGATTTAGACTTATTTTTTGCAGAACATCATTTATATAATCTTCAATAATTTCTGTTTTGATTATTCCTTTTTTTGTTTCATCAAACTCTGGAATATATTTAGTCAATGAAAGTATTTCAGTGCCTGAAACAGGTTTATCATTAATCANCATTTTAATACCATTATCATCTTTAGGATTGTGACTTCCAGTAATCATGATGCCACTCTTNGAAGCATTTTTTTTGGCTGCATAATACAAAATAGGGCTTGTAACCAATCCAATATTAGCAACTGAAATGCCTGAATTTGCAATTGAATTACACATAGAATCTAGTAGCACCTCTCCAGAAAGTCTTCCATCTCTTCCAACTGAAATTTCAGTAACACCTTCCTCTTTGCACTTTAATGCTATTGCTTGACCAATTATTGATATAATTTCTTCATTTATTTCTTCTGGATAAGTACCTCTAATATCATATTCTCGAAATATAGATTCAATAAGTTTCATATTCTTCCTTTAGTATTTAACTCTTGTTTGTCATAATACTTTACCTAATTTAACTCGCAAGAAATGTTTGTAAATACTGAAACTAAATTTATATGGAAAAATGGATCTTTTCATGCATGGAATGATTCAAGTATTCATATTCTTACTCATACTTTTCATTATGGATTAGGAGTATTTGAAGGAGTTAGAGCATATAGCACACCCAGAGGACCAGCAATATTTAGATTAGATGATCATACAGATAGATTATTCTCTGCTGCAGATAAAGTGAATATTGAAGTTCCTTGCTCTAAGGAAGATATTATTGAAGTTCAGAAATCTATGTTTTCTAAAAATGTTTTAGATGAGGGCTATATAAGGCCGATGATTTATCTTGGAAGCGAATCAATGGGCTTAAGAGCTACAGACTTATCTGTAAATATTGCTGTTGCAGCATGGGAGTGGCCTTCATATATGAGCCCTGAAGCAAAAGAAGCGGGTATTTCTATAATTAAATCTCCATTTTTACAATATTCTAATCCTCTATATTCTGGTAATAAAATAATGGGTAGCTATATAAATTCTATAATGGCGCTTCAGGATGCGGTAAAAAAAGGAGCAGATGAGGCTCTTTTAATGGACGAGGATGGTTTTATCTCAGAAGGGAGCGGTGAAAATATTTTTATCATAAAAAATGATGAAATATATACACCTAAGATTAAGCATTGCTTAAATGGAATAACTAGACAGTCTGTAATAACAATAGCAGAAGATTTTGGAATAAATGTTACTGAAAAAAATCTTACTTATGAAGATTTAAGTAATGCAGATGAAGTCTTTTTTACTGGAACCGCAGTTGAAATAACTCCGGTCACAAAAATTGATTCAAAATTAATTGGAGCAGGTTTAAGAGGACCAATTACCAAAAAACTTCAAGAAACTTATAGCCTTATCGTTACTGGTCAAAGCGAGCAGTATAAATCTTGGCTAACCTATACTAACTCCTAGAGAATTGGATTCTTTAAAGATACTTATCTTAAGTTACAGAAGTGCTCCATTNGGTGGCGGACAAGGTATTTATGTAAAGGATTTATCCAAGACACTAATGGATTTAGGTCATGATGTTACAGTCTTTTCTGGACAGCCATATCCAGAGTTAGATAAAAAATTAAAATTAATAAAATCCCCAGGTTTAAATTTATTTGAAACTTTTAACTTTAAAGATAGATTTTTTAAATTTATAAAATACAAAGATAAAACTACTGCTGATTTCTATGAGTTCTTATCTGTTCTTTTTGGCGGATTTCCAGAAATGAGAACATTTGGCATTAGAGCTAAAAAACATATTTTAAAAAATCAATATGATCTAGTTATCGACAATCAATCAGTAAGCTATGGCATGGAATATATTCAAATTTTGACACCACTTATTGAGGTAATTCATCATCCGATTACTATGGATTTAAAACATGAATTAGCAACAAACAAAAACCTAATTTATAGATTTTCAAGGCATAGATGGTATTCCTTTTTAAGGATGCAAAAAAAAGTAGCACCACTATTAAAAAATATACTAACTCCATCTCATAATTCAAAAAAAGATATTATCAAAGACTTTAAGGTTAAGCCTGAAAATATTTCTGTTATTCATAACGCAGTGGATTCTAGTATTTTTAGACCTTATCCCAACATAAAAAATTCACCACATAGACTAATTACAACGGCTAGTGCAGATGTCCCCTTAAAAGGTTTAGATTTTTCCTTGTACGCTTTATCTGAGTTATCTAATGAATTTCAGGATATTGAGTTATTAGTCATAGGAGCGCCAAAAGATGGTGGTCATACAGAAAGATTAATCAAAAAATTAAATCTTAATAAAAGAGTTACATTTAAGACAGGAATTACAAAAGATCAAATTGCTCAAGAATATGCTAAAAGCTCAGTTGCTATTGTTAGCTCTCTGTACGAAGGATTTGGTTATCCTGTAGCTGAAGCCATGTCATGCTCTATACCATTGGTGGCAACAGATATAGCATCAATTCCAGAGATCACAGATAATTTTGCAACACTAATTCCACCAAAAAATTCAGATGCTATAAGTGATTCAGTCAGAAAAATATTTCTTGAGCCCGATCTGTATAATGAGATAGCAGCCAAAGGAAGAATACATATACAAAACAAATTCAATTGGCAGACTATTGGTATGCAATATGAAGCATTGATGAATAAAGTGATAAAAAACCATAAACCAATTATTAAAGGCAATAATGCTAACTTTTGATTTTAACAAAATTAATATTCCAGATGGCGCAAAGGTCTTAGATCTAGGTTGTGGCGAAGGGCGTCATATATTTGGGATAATGGATAAATATCCTAATGCTTATTGTGTAGGGCTAGATCTCCATACTGAATCTCTAAGAATTGCTCAAGAGGGCGCAGAATACTTTGAATCTATATCCAATGAAGGGGCAGGATTTACTATGGCTTCTGGGTACCAAATGCCTTTTGCTGATTCTTCATTTGACATGGTGGTTTGTTCTGAAGTTCTTGAACATTTGATTAATTATGAAGATGCTTTAGATGAAATTGAGAGAATTTTAAAACCAGGTGGGTATTTCTTACCGAGTTTTCCTGCATATTGGCCAGAAAGAGTATGTTGGATGCTATCAGAAGATTATCACAATATGCCAGGTGGTCATGTAAGAATTTTTAAGAAGAAAGACGCAATTAATACAATTTCACGCCATGGTTTTAATTATATTTCTTCTGAAAAATTTCATTCGTTGCATGCTCCATATTGGTGGTTAAGATGTATGTTTTGGAAAACACAAGAAACAAATATATTAGTTAGAGCTTATAAAAAGGTTCTTGAAAAACAAATCCTTGAAAAACCATTATATCTAGAGATTCTTGATAAGATTCTTAATCCAATACTTGGAAAAAGTATTGCTATGTATTATCAAAAAAAATAATGCATATGCCAATAAAGAAGACATTTGAGGGTCTTGATCATACTCATCTAGATTTTTATAAATCATCAGCAGATTATATAAAATCCTGCCAGTCTCCTTCAGGTGCAATTCCATCTCTTAAAGGAGGAAAACTTGATCCATGGGACCATATCGAATCAATAATGGGCCTAGNAACTTTGGGACATTTAGAGGCAGCAAGGCTAGGATTCGATTGGCTAGTTAATAATCAAAATAAAGATGGAAGTTGGCACAGTGAATTTGTTGANGATAAGGCTATTCAAACAAACAAACAAACTCATTTTTCTTGCTATATGAGTACCGGATTACTTCATTACTATTTAATTACCAAAGACCTAAAATATGTTAAATCTATGTGGCCTTATGCTAGCAAAGGTATTAATTTTTCTATTGATCTTCAGAATGATAAAGGAACAATTCCATGGTGCCTTAATGANGAAGGCTTATCAGGAGATGATTTCTTAGTAACTGGCTCATCCTCAATTTTAAAAAGTTTGGAATGCGCAATTGCCTTATTTAATATTACCCAAGACGCAGATGAATTAAAGCTAAAGAACTGGCAGAGCTCTTATCTTAAATTAAAAAAAGCTATAAGAAATCCTGAAGGCTTATTTGATATAAAAATAGACAGAAAAAGGTTTTCCATGGACTGGTATTATCCAATAATTTCAGGTGCTTTTAATAGAGATGAGAGTAAAGACATTATAGTAAATACACTTGCTAATTTTTATATTGAAGGCTTAGGAATTAAATGTGTAAAAGAAGAGCCTTGGGTAACGGTTGCTGAGACTAATGAGTTTGTGATTGCTGCAGTAAAAGCAGATGAAATAAATTTGGCAAAAAACATATTTTTAGAATCCTTAAATATTTCTGATGAGGATAATATTCCATACATGGGATGGCAGTATGTTGAAAATATTTTTTGGCCAGATGAGAAGCCATCATGGACTGCAGCTGCTGTAATATTAGCTGCTGACTCTCTTTATAAATTTACAGATGGAAGTAACCTATTTATCGATATGCAAACTAAAAATCTTTAGTTAAGCACACTATCGTATCTACTCGTTCATATAATTTATAGCCATCATTTAGTGCTCTTTTATATATCTCATATGGCGCTTGACCCCCAAGATTAGGATCTTCAAAAATATCATGGATCACAAGAGCACCTCCATTTTTAATATGAGATTCCCAGCTTTCATAATCAAGAGAAGCAGACTCTAATGAATGGCTCCCATCTATAAATACCATCCCAAGATTCTTATTCCAACCCTTAGCAACGCTAGCTGATGAGCTTACAATAGGTATTACTGAGTCTTCTAGATCAAAAATTCTTATATTTTTTAAAAAAAGTGGAAATGTATTTACTGTTTTTAAATTCTCGTCATAAATCTCATAATCAAAATATTCTTCATTAAGCTGGTGTTCTTCTGACCCCTTATGATGATCAATAGTAAAAACTACTTGATCTTCCTCTTTAGCAGCCAGCCCCAAATATATTGAAGACTTCCCACAAAAACTTCCAATTTCAAGTAATGGGCCTATCTTTGAAAATATTTTAGCCCAAGCCATGAGAGCTCTACCTTCATGATCAGGCATAAAACCTTTTATATTTTCAATTCCATTTAAATTAATCATTTATAAAAATTATCCTTTCCAAGAGTTGACTTGAATCTGCGATGTTGCCATAAATATTCATCAGGATGAAGTTTTACTTTACTCTCTATAAAATCATTTATTGATTGTGAAAAATTTATTGGCGAACTCTTGTCACCAACAAAACTCTCTAGCGAAAGAATCAAAGTGTTATCTTCTATATAACTATTTAAAAAATATGTTTTACATTTTGAACTTTCAACTATTTTATGCGGGGCTGTTATGGTGGCAGCATCATTTCCAAAGAATTTTATTATTTCTGATGATTTAATTCCGTAATCCTGATCAATTGCATAAAGCACAGTTTTACCTGTTTTTAACCACCGAATAAATTTAATGGGCTGATTTTTATCAGCAGAACCCTGTAAACCTTTCAATCTTCCTCTAGACTGGACTGAATCAAAATAATCAGAGTTATGAACTCTTTCTACTCCATACACAGGTATGTTCATTCCTAGGATTCTTGAGTCTAACTCTAGATGCAAAGAGTGTTTAAATATAAGTAATACACCATTACCTTCTTCTTGTTCTCTAACCAAACTATCCAAGCCTTTAATAGAATATTTTATAGATCTATTGATCCTTTCATTAGACCAGAACCAGGCTATACCAGTCGTAATAATAACCATTCCAGTATTAAGTATATTTTTCTTATGAATCTTTTTTCTTTGATTAGAATTTAGATCTTTAAAGCAAAGATTAATATTTTTTTTACTGTATAAGTTTCGTTTAATAGGAAATATGTAAAAGATCATACCAATTAAATAACCAAGAGGTTTATGCAAAAATCTGGGAAGACCGACAAGCATCTTCCATAGATTAATTATTATTATTAATATTTTTTTCTTCATAGCCAATTTCTTCCATGTATTATTACATGTATTAATTTATGAAACTTTTTTTATACAATCTAATACTGCTCATACTGACGCCAATCTTTGGCTTTAGGATATTGTATAAAAGTTTATACGATAAAGACTATAGATCTTACTTTATTGAAAGGTTTGGCAAAACAAAAATAATTAGTAGATCAAATAAAGCAAAAAGAGTTATATGGTTCCATGCAGTAAGTTTGGGAGAGGTGATAGGTTCTGAAAATATCATTCAAAATTTGCTAAATGATGCAGATATTGTTTTAACTGTAACAACTCCAACCGGCTTAAGAAAAGCAAGAGAGCTATATAAGGACCGTGATATTGAAATAAAGTATGCTTCATGGGATTTTTATCTCTTTGTATTCAATTTTATTAACAAAACTCAACCTGATTTAATAATAGTATTTGAAACTGAAGTTTGGCCTTCAATGATAAGCATTGCTTCTAGAAAAGATATACCTGTAATTATCTCAAACGGAAGAATGTCAGAAAAGTCTTATCAATCATACAAAAAACTTAGCTTTTTCTCGCGAGATACATTTCAGAAGTTAACACTTGTTCTAGCTCAATCTTCTGCTCATGCATCTAGGTTTATGGACCTTGGAGTTAAAAGTGAATCATTAAAAATAACTGGATCAGTTAAATATGATTTAAAGCCATCCAAATCTTCACAAAGTCCTGATATTCAAAAATTTGTAGTTAATAAATTTATATTAGCTGCAAGCACACATAGTGGAGAGGATGAGATTATTTTAAAAGCTTTTACTAATATCACTGAATACTCTCCAACTCTTAAGTTGGTAATTGTTCCAAGGCATCCAGACAGAGCGGATGAGATTTACCAGATGGCTAAAAACAAAAATATTTCAGCATGCATTGAGTCTGAAGGTATAAATTCTGACTCTTCAGTATTGATTATAAATTCTATAGGTAAAACCTCTCAGCTATATGAATATGCAGAAGCAGCTTTTGTTGGAGGCACCCTGATCGAAAGAGGTGGGCACAATATTATCGAGCCCGCATTCTTTAATTGCCCAATTATTATTGGCCCATCTATGTTTAATTTTGAAGCTATTGCAGAGGATTTTATAGAGAACAAGGCATGTCGAGTGGTTTCTGATCATAAAAGCTTAGCAAATACATTTACAGATATTATGCTTAATGATGTTGAAAGGTTGTCTATGACCAATTCTGCAAGCATGGTTATTGAGAGAAACAGTGGAGCATCAGATCTTCAGCTCTCTGCTATAATTGATGCACTAAACGGAGTATAGAATGAAGTTAGTATCGGCAATTATTAAACCATTTAAATTAGAAGAAGTTAGATCTGCATTAGATTCTATTGGAGTTTCCGGAATGACTATTTCTGAGGTAAAAGGTTTTGGAAGGCAAAAAGGTCATACTGAGCTATATAGAGGCGCCGAGTATGTTATTGATTTTTTACCAAAAATTAAAATAGAGATTGCAGTAACTGATGACATTTTAGATAAAGTTATTGATGCCATAACCTCAGCAGCATCTTCTGGAAAAATTGGGGATGGAAAGATCTTTGTTAGCCATCTTGAGCAAGCTATTAGAATAAGAACTGGTGAGAAAGACGAAGACGCTATTTGAATTTAATCATAAGAGTTACAAGATAAAAAATCTTAAAAAACCAGTCGTATTACTTTTAGGCCCTACAGCCTCTGGGAAGACTGATCTGGCATTAAATCTTTACTCTGAAATTCCCATAGAAATTATTAGTGTAGATTCGGTTATGGTTTATAAAGACTTTAATCTAGGTTCTGCAAAACCTAGTCTAGAAATCTTAAACAAATATCCTCATCATCTAATAGATGTCTTAACACCTGAAAGTATTTATACAGCTTCAGATTTTGTACAAGATGCAATAAGACTCATTGAAGAAGCTCATCAAAAAGGTAAATTACCGGTTCTTGTCGGCGGGTCTATGATGTATTTTCAAAGTTTATTAAAAGGACTTGATGACTTACCTACAAGAAATGATCATTTTAGAGAAGAGATGAAAGCAATCAAAAAATCCAAGGGAATAAATGTTTTATTTAATGAACTAAAGCTAAAAGATCCAGACTATGCGAACACTTTAAAGGAAAACGACTCACAGCGGATCATCAGGGCCTTAGAGATAATCCATTTTTCAAAAAAATCTTTATCATCTCAGCTTGGAAGATTTTCCAATAATACTTCTCTAGATGGTTATCATGTTATTCAATTAGGAATCTTTCCAAAAGATCGTAAGTTATTACACAAAAGAATTGAGATGAGGCTTGAAAAGATAATAGATGACGGTCTTGTAGATGAGACAAAAAAAATTATTCAAACTTATAATATTAAAAATGATCATCCTGCTTTAAAGGCAATTAATTACAAACAAGCATTAAGTTTTATAAATAATGAATATGACAATGAGACCCTTTTTTTAAAAGCTTTGTATGCAACTAGACAATTTGCCAAAAGACAAGTGACATGGATGAGATCTTGGGATAATTTAGAGTTATTCGATATAAATGAAGGGCAAAAAATATTAAAAATGATAAAAAATACAAAAGAATTTCAAAGTTTTCTTTAATTATTAAATTTAATACCCAAATAGACTTTATAATAATAAAAAACAAACAGGAATTTAAAAGTGAATTGGGATAATCAAAACAATAAAGATCCATGGGGCAATAACAATAATAATGACGGCCCGGATTTCGATGAATTAATTAAAAAGTTTTCTGCAATACTTGGAGGAGGCAATAAAAATTCAAATGGCTCCTCATCTGGTGGAGATTTTAAGATGCCTACAAAAAAAATCTTTGGTTATGGTTTTTTTGCAGCTGCAGTAATATACGGATCTCTCTGTGTTTATCAGCTAGATTCTTCAGAGCAATCAGTGGTTCTAAGATTTGGTGAATATCATAAGACTTCAGAAGAAGGTCTTAACTTTATGCTTGCTGGGGTTGATGAAAGATATATTGAAAATGTAACTCTTACTAGAAGATATTCTCAGTCTGCAAATATGCTTACTAAAGATGAAAATATTGTGGATGTAACAGTTTCAGCGCAATACAGAATAGCAAATCTTAAAGATTTTGTTTTAAATGTTAAGGATCCAGAAGCTAGTTTAAGACAGGCCACAGAAAGCGCTTTAAGACACGTAGTTGGTGATAATACACTTGATCAAACTCTTACAGTTGGAAGAGAGAATATAGCAATACGAGTTGGAGAAAGATTACAAAGTTATCTCGATATCTACCAAACAGGATTAATAGTTCAGCAAATTAATATTGAAAAAACAGATCCCCCAGCAGCGGTTAAAGATGCATTTGATGATGTTGTTGCAGCTAGAGAGGACAAAGAAAGGCTCCAGAATGAAGCTGAAAGATATGCTTTAACAATTGTTCCTGAGGCAAGGGGTCAAGCTCAAGCTAGAATTCAAGATGCAGAGGGTTATAGGAAAGAAGTAGTATCAAATGCAGAGGGTGAAGTTGCAAGATTTGATAAACTTCTTGAAGAATATGAAAAAGCTCCAAAAGTTACTAGGGATCGTTTATATATAGATGCGATGCAGTCGGTACTTTCAAATTCAACAAAAGTTATGGTTGATGTGGAAGGTGGAAATAATCTTCTATATTTACCTTTAGATAAAATTATGGAACAAAATAAAAAGAGTGAGGAAGACTAATGAATAGATCTACAACCATAACCGTACTAGCAGCTTTAATTCTAGGAATTACCATTAATAGTGTTTTTGTTGTTAATGATAAAGAGCATGCCATTGTCTTTCAGTTTGGTGAAGCTATTAGGCCCGACGTCCCTAAAGGTCTAAACTTTAAATTTCCGATAATCCAGAACGTTAAAAAGTTTGATTCTAGGCTTCAAACTTTAGATGAAGAGCCAGATAGAATTCTTACTGTTGAGAGTAAATATCTATTAGTAGACTCTTTTGTAAAATATAAAATTACAGATGTTCTAAA
>JGI24540J26637_10001029_pt1 | contig 12218 bp, 10 predicted proteins | sample NorSeaMetagenome_FD_26637 | JGI IMG/M metagenome (IMG submission 26637)
GTTAAATGCTCACAAACATAACTCAATAAATTTTCAACATAACTCTCTAATACAATCATATAACGCTTATTTGTCACATCCCCTCCACTTCTTATACCTCTCCCCCCACTAATCTTCCATTAACTTTCGATTTTTCTGTTGATTAAGACAGTTTCAAGAACAGAAACTCGCACCACTCGTAGGGGCTGGTCTATTAAAACTTAACAAAAGAAACCTCTTCGTTCGCTATACATATCATGGGTCGTGTATCGAAGTACAAGAAGCTCAAGGCTGTCGATCCTTACAACAAGTCCAATGCTAAGGAACAACTTGTTGGAGCACTCCGAGGGAAGAGTCGACCAGGAAGAAAGTCTAAGCGCTCCACCGCAAACTTCGATTCGAGCGCGTCTGGTGGTGATGATTTCACGATAGATGAGGCTGGTAACATCATCATGAGGGGGGGGCTGTCAAAGTCGAGCAGCAAGAAGTCAAAGAAGAAGGGTGATATCTTTGACGAGGTAAGAACGTGGGTTAGGCTGGAGCGAGGCGATATCAAAGCATTATACCGTCTCCTCTATATAACTTCCACTCGTCTCTTTGCTCCTCGCCTCATCCCGTTGCTAATAATTCTCCTCTCTTGCCCCTTCCATCGCAGGCTGCTGAATCTTACGACCCCCACAAGCTCGAGACTCTTGACGCTTACCTCCAGAAGAAGTCCATCGTCGGTGACATATACTCTAAGGCGACTAGAGCTCAGAAAAAGTCATCCAAGGGCCAAACGTCTGGGGGAACAACCACAACAACTACAACCGCCCCCAACAAGCTTTTCGCGGCCAAGCAGCCCCACGAGTCGATGCGCGCCTTCAACAAGAGAATCAAGGAGGAGACCAGAAAGGTTCTCAGAGAGGACATGGCGAAGCCGGTCATGAACGAGAGGAGGAAGGATTACCTCACGGAGAAGAAGAAGAAGAAGAAGGGCAAGGGGAGCAAGGGGGTGGGAGTGGGGGGGCTGAAGACAGACGTGAACGGGGAGTACTACTACAGCGACTCTGGGGATGAGGAAAGGAAGGGAGGGGACGAGGTCGAGTTCGGGGAGCAGGCAGAGGCCCCGCCCCAACTCAAGGTCGTGCCAAGGATGAGAAAAAAGAAGAGGGTCGCTGAGGAGGAGGTGGAGGAGGAGCTGAACGCGAACGACGCTTGGAGGAAAAAACAGAAGGTTCGAAAGGAGGTAGAGATGGACGAGCTCAGGAACAGTGTGGTGCAGCAGTACAAGCTACTCAAGCAGAAGAAGAGGATGGAGCAGTCGGGGGGAGGGGGGAGGAACTTGTGATGAAGTGGTAAAAGAAAGGGTTTGTTCGTCTATTGTACAAAATATAATTCTCCTACTTCTCTCTTCACTCTTCACTCTTCCCCTCACTCATTCGTTTGCTGCCTTGAGCCTAAAGTGTAGCACAAGGTCCTTCGGCGCTTCAGTGGATCCCCCAACATAATCCCACCTTGTCCTGTGGATAAATGTAAGGTTAAGCTCGTCTCCCATCACGCCGCCCTTGCAGAACACGGCGATGTCACGGGCTCCGCCGTCACCCTGGAGCTCCAACTTTTTCTGAATGTACTTCTTGACCTGCAGGATCTTCAACCGTCCCGACGTTCTCAGGAAAGGTTTTATTAGCTTCGGCAGGCCCAGCGAAGGGTGTGGGAGGTCCGAGTCGGGGCACGGCATGAGCTGGAAGTTGAGCTCGTCCTTCTGGGGCTCTGGAGCGGCCTTGGGCTTCTTGGCCGGCGCGGAGGCGGGGGCGGGGGCGGATCGAACGTCAGGCTTACGCTTGATGCCCCTGGATGCGTAAAAGGTCGCCTCCTCCTCATCATCCTTCTCCACTGCCTCCGGGAAGATCTTCTTCACTAGATCTTGTATTGTGCGGTCTGCGAGGATCGTGGTGGAGTTGGTGAGGTTGATGGGCGTCATGCACGTCGGACATGCGGGCTTATACGCGCGGAAGTGCTTGTAGAGGCAGGAACGGCAGAAGGTGTGGAGACACTCTGTTATCGTGGCCGCATGTCTGAGGTATCCATTGCAGATGTTGCAGCAGAGGTGGGAATTCAGGGTTGATACACAGAAAGTAGCATCGCCATCCCTAAGAGAAACGAGCGGTGGAAGGAGGGCGGGGCGAAGGGGGAAGAATGTGTAAGGACACTGAGGACCGGAGAATGCTGTCGTGGTGCTCCTTCATTCCAACGTTCTATATACTCACTTTACGACAGGATCAATCGGTGCATTCGATACGGTTGTCGTTGATTCGCCTACAACTTCCGACATGTTTGTCTTTGTTTACACTAAAACTATGGATTTGGGGGAAAGCCACGAGGGGTGTATGGATGTGAATCAATTTTTGAGCGTTTTAGGAGTTTTAAAAGAATGTTGGAATGTCCAGAGGGTTGATAACGTATCGATTGTCGTATTAAGTATATATATATATAGTTTCGATACTAATTATATAGTGTAAATGTGCTCTGAAGGTGGCAACATAGAGGCCTCCATAATCTCCCCCTTTCACCCCACAAATCTTTATTAATATGGAAGATAATGAATCTCCACTACCTCCTCAAGTACAAAGATCGTAAGTATTACACATTCACGTCATTAAAGTATCTAAAATCCGTAAAAATGATACACCCGGACCAGTTCCCCTTCTCGATCCCAACTCCCTTATGCAATTTTCCAGCCTTATCGTTCCTATTTACCGTCATCGTTAAGATTTTTGTATCAATTTCTAATGTCCCCCCCCTTTTTTATCGCACAGTCTCGGTGATCGTAGTTATGACAAGAGAAAGAATGCGGCCCTTGAGATTGAGGCTCTCATAAAGATCCTCCAAGATTCAAAGTCCACGGCTCAGATAAATCAAGTCATCCACGTGCTATCGAGGAACTTCGCGACGAGCCCGAACGCGAACCACAGGAAGGGGGGGCTTATTGGTATTGCTGCAACTGCTATTGGTCTCATGCAGCACACTCGTCACCACCTTGACATCCTTCTTCCCCCCGTCCTCCACTGCTTTGACGACCCTGAATCCAGGGTCCGCTACTACGCCTGTGAGAGCCTCTACAACATAGCAAAGGTGGCCAGGGGCGGCATCCTAAAGTACTTCAACAGCATATTCGACGGACTCTGCTCGCTCTTCGCAGACGTTGACGTTGATGTGAAGAACGGCGCCAATCTGCTGGACCGTCTGATCAAGGACATTGTAACAGAGTCCGAGGTCTTTGACGTAGAGACTTTCATACCCCTACTCCAGAAGTACATCAGACGCACCAATCCCTACATCCGGCAGCTTCTGGTTGGATGGATCGTCGTGCTCGACTCCGTGCCCGACATCAACATGCTTGACTACCTCCCCGACTTCCTTGACGGTATTTTCAACATGCTTAGCGACGGGAACAGGGAGATCAGGCAGGCCGCTGACAGCGCCCTCGGGGAGTTCCTACGGGAGATCAAGACCAGCAGCGTCGTGGAGGTGAGGCCAAGCGACAGCAAAAGCGAATACATGACGTATACTACATAACTAACAACCTTCTGCTCGTCGCTTCTGCTCCTCGCCCCGCTCATCGCAGTTCGGTCCCATGGTTTCCATCCTCGTCTCCCAGTGTCAGTCGAAGGAGCGTCTCAACCGCCTGACGGCCATATCTTGGCTCTCCGAGTTCATCAATCTTGGGGGGGACTCCCTGCAGCCCTTCTACGCTAGCGTTCTGGGGGCGATAAGCGCGTGCATCAGCGACTCGGAGGTTGAGATACGGCAGGTTGCGGAGAAGACCAACGACGAGCTGCTTGCGCTTGTCAAGAGGTCGCCGAAGGAATTTGAACTCAATCCGCTGCTGCAGACTATCATGGGGGAGCTTCAGTCAAGCTACGTCCCCACCAAGATCGCGGCTCTCAGGTGGATAAACGCGCTCCTGGAGAAGGTCCCTGAGAACATGAAGCAGTACATCGATGACCTGCTCCCTGGGCTTCTTAAGACTCTCTCGGATGATGCTGACGCCGTCATCCTCCTAGTCCTACAGGTCCTCTCCAGAATATCCCTTACGGCAGGAGAGTTTCCCAAGGTTCTCAACGCCATTCTCCAGCTGTTCGCCACTGACAGGAGACTCTTGGAGGTCAGGGGATCCCTCGTTATCAGGAAGCTCTGCGTGCTCCTAAACGCTAAGAGCGTCTACATGGAAGCATCCCAGGTACTGGCAAAGAGTGAGGGGTTCTCGCTCGAGTTCATATCAACAATGGTTCAGACGCTCAATCTTATCCTTCTGACGGCACAAGAGCTCCAGGCTCTCAGATCCCTTCTTAAATCCTCCTTCAGCCCCAACGCCCCCAACGAGGACAGGCAAGTGTTTGCGGCCCTCTTCAACTGCTGGTGCCACAACCCCGTCGCGACGTTCTCGCTCTGCCTCTTAGGCCAGGCTTATGACCTTGCGTTCTCACTGGTCAAAAAGTTCTCCGACGTCGAGATATCAGTGGGTCTGCTCATGCAGCTCGACAAGCTTATTCAGCTCCTAGAATCACCTGTCTATATCCACCTCCGGCTGCAGCTCCTCGAGGTCGAGAGGCCCCAACACAGCCTCCTCCTCAAGGCACTATACGGCCTCCTCATGCTTCTCCCTCAGTCCACTGCCTTCAGGACACTGAACGAAAGACTTTCAACCGTCTGCAACCTAAGAGACAACCTCGGGGCGGCAACCGGGGACAAGAAGGAAATCAAGGAGGCCAGAAAGGCACTCGCCGGGACGCCCATCGACCACCAGGCGCTGCTAGGGGAGTTCCAGAGAATCACAGAGAAGTGGGCCCTGCACAGACAGTCACTCATCAACATGCTAAGCCTTCAGGATGAAAAGAAACCGCAGTCGGGGGGGGCGAGCTCACGGTAGCGGAGCTCACGGTAGCGAATATTATAGTATGCCAACGATAAAATATGACACAAACGCTTCATTAGAAAACGCGAATAAGTTTTAGTTGAGGGTCTTGGCTTGGAAGCCCAGGATTTGACTCCATTTTGTTTCTGTTGCCTGATATCAAGGCGTTTCATTTCTTCTTCCCCTTCCCCTTCCCCTTCGAATTCGGCGTCGCCCTCGAGGACCCGTGGGACTGTTTTGCGGCATTCTTGCTATTCCTAGCCGGAACTTTCTCCGCCACCTTTCTCTTCCCCGTGCTTTTTCCCCCAGTCGTTGCGGTCTTGGTCTTGCTGGTCTTTTCGAGCACCTCATTGGCGTCGGCGTTATTGTCAGGATCGTCGTGTACCTCCTCGGTTACGATGACGCGACGGGGGTGGCGGATCGCTTTGCTCTTGGAGGGTTGCTTCTTCGAGGAATCTTCGCTGCATTCTTCCCCTTCCCCTTCCTCCCGGCCTTCTTGGTCGTGGCGCTCTTCTTCTCCTTCTTCTCCACCGGGGGGCGTGGAGGGGTGATGAGTTTGAGGGCGTCGCCAACCTTGGCGTCGGTCTTTGCTTTCTTGACGGCATCTTTGTGGGCTACTTCGCACGCGAAGTAGCTTGCTGGGGACTCAGGCGGTTTCAGCGGCTTGATAGGCTGCACTTCGTTCATTAGCTCCGCCTCGACTATCTCGACGTATGTCTTCAGGTCGGCGAAGGAGAGGGGGCTTTTGTCATGATTACTGGAGCTGCGATGAGCGAAGCGAAATACGGAAAGGTTAGGGGCGGAAGCGAAACGGATTAGATGTTGTCCTCGGTCTGAACAAACTAGTACACAAATTTGGCGTTAACTCGGCGCTCCACTACGTCGAACCAACTCACATGGTAGATCCGGCACCACGCATCTTGTTACATGCAATGCAAACGAACTTCGTATTCTCCTCCTGCGCAAAGGGGCGGGGATGGGGGAGGGTTGTGATCGAAAGCACGTGTAGTAATGAGGAATTCAGACTCACTCCGCTCTTCTCAATACGATACGTTGTAAGCGAGAGGAGCGTTTGTGATCAAACTTACGCCTTATCTCTTAGGATGGTAGTGCCCCGCTTGTGCGCCTTTATCATCTCGGAATCGGAGGCCCTCGCGTTCTTGTTCTTGGAAAGCAAACCAAGGGTGTGATGGGCCATGCCCATGACAGTCTTGATGGAGAAGGGTGAGGGGGGAAAGCAAAACACCAGTAGTAATCAGCATTGCGTATTACTCAACTGGGTGCGGTGCCCTGGACCATCGCAAACACGAAGGCGACCGCCCTCGCTGTCTTCGCTATTGAAGGTAGCGATACAGTACGAGTTGATAAGGAGATTTCCGCGGGTATCCAGATAAGCGCCTCTATCTCCATCCCCTCCTTTCCCCTTAATAGCCGCCCTATCGATTGAATAGTGGCTGTTCAGGAAGCCCACCTCACATGCAGCTCCACATTGACACAGCACCTCCTCGTCGTCCCCCTATTTTGCGAAGGAAGAAGGGTTAGCAAACCCAAACACGTACTGTACATGCGTTCCTACTGTCGCTACTCTAGGGTATCTGGTGGGATAAATCCCCTCTTGGCATCTGCACGGCGGTGTGATCTTAAAAATGACTTCAAATGTTTGACGAGACGATCACTAATGGAGGAGTAGTCTTCGCCGTATTCTTCGATCTTCCTTGTTTAACAGGCGGAGCCCGACTCAAGGAAGTCGTCGAGGAGATGAAAATGTCAGGGCTGCCTGCTGACGGTGTCGGCCCTGTGGGTGATGGTTTGGGTTATGGTTTGGGTTAGTTGGAGCAACAAAGACAGCAAAAATCAGCAAAATCAGCAAAAATCTACCTCCAGTCACCCTTAGTCTTGAGATGTTTCTGATTTGTACGCGATGTAAAGACTGGGGAATTTGGTCTGAAAATTAGATGTGATTTATTTCCGGGTATTGGTTACTGCCCCAAGGGTTAAGCGCGTCGTACCTCGAGCTATGGTTGGGGGGCAAAGTGATTGTTAACGACAGATGCTGAACAGCGTCGCGTGACTCTCTCCTGAGAATCCCCCCTCAAGGCCTGCCCCATCATTAGGCTGCTCGTATTGAGGCTTGGTAGCGTCGGGAGTGATAAAGGTATCGACGATGGTGACCACGTTGACTTATATGTCGTGGTAGCGCGTTTCTGTTCCGCTATCTTCTGTCAACTCAACAGGAGGAGTAAGGATTGGAAAAGTCGGCGACGTGACCTTCCCCACTCCGTTAACCGGCAACATTTTTATATCGCGGGCCTATAAACAGAATGAGATGCCGTTGTATCAATCAGTTTTTAGTATTCTAGAAATTTGAGTCTCGTAGACGCCGTCGTATCAATCAGTTTTAGTCTCTGGAAATTTGGGTCTCCGTGGTTTGCAATTGCTTTTCTCGCACTTGTTAACATTATGTGTCAAATTGACACAAAACCGACCGAGACTAAGGTCATGTCTGAACCCGAGCCGCCTTTGATCCCGTCCAAGCTAATTTGGTTCACCGTTAACTTGATTGGGGGTTTAGCCTGCTCCCAACTTTTCCCCACCATTATGTCCGAGGATGTTTATCACGTCTTTGAGGAGATAATTGCCGTTCTGACCATGACCGCCTTGAGTTTCATCATGATCAACGTCGGATACGATTTTGATATTGACAAGGCGAAGTGGAAGTCTTACATTAAGGACTACCTAGTCGGTGAGTTGTCAGATGATGCCTGGAAATTGCAAAAGTATTGGCCCTGCACGTGGTGTGTTGAATGTCGTATGGGATTTTCGGACTAGATCATTTGTGAATTTTTATTGCTCGTTGCAACCTTGACGTTTTTTCCCCTCTAAAATCGCCCCCCCCTCCCCCACACCCCAGCCATGACTGCTGCCGGCTTTCCATGGATCTTCGTCGCGTTGTGGTTTGTGTACCTTGTCCCTTCTCCTCTTCCCTGGGGTAACGCCCTCCTCGCTGCTCGCTTTGCGGCACCCACTTCCGCCGGAATTCTCTTTTCGATGCTCGAGGCTGCAGGAATGAAGGAGACTTGGCTGTTCAGGAAGGCGAGGGTGCTGGCCATCTTTGACGACCTCGATACTGTGCTGCTAATGATACCTCTCAAGATCGTACTGGTCGGATTCAAGTGGGAGTTGAGCCTGGAAATGATTGTTGTTTTCGGCTTGCTGGTTCTCGCATGGGTCAAACTCCACGAGGTGCAAATACCGTGCTCTTGGAATTACACTATTCTCTACTCTGTCATTGTAGCAGGCTTATGCGAGATAGTCGCCTTTGCGTCCGCCCACGATGGAGTTCCCATGGAGGCCGTTCATCTGGAGGTGTTGATGCCGGCCTTTGTGATTGGGTGCATCACGAGAAATCCTCATCTCGAGAATGGAGATCCTCACTTGAACGAGGACCCGGAGGTGCCCAGGAGTCTCACGTCCTTCGAGAAGAACAGGGCACAATTGGCGAACGCTTCTCCTGGCGCTCTTGCCCTCCGAAGGCACGACGAGGGCGGTGACCGTCCCTACAAGCCTGTGTCGCGCGAGTCCGTGAGGGTCTTGCAGGAGGTCGAGGAGGAATGGAACGCAGAGGAGACTGCCAACACCGTCATCAGCGCATGCTTCATGGTCCTCGTCGGGTTGAGCATGCCGCAGCTCTTTGGCGGGGACAATTGCGACTCCGGCGGGGGGCACCGCAGGAGGATGATGGGGGGTGGGCTTGCAAGCGGAGTTGCAAGAAAGATCATGGGCGACGAGGGAAATATTTTAGTCGAGACCCTACCAACCAACACTGAAGGCACAAGGTACCTTGGTGATGGGGTAGAGGAAGGAGAGGAGCACCTGCAAGTCGGTGCACTGGCCTTTCACGTAGTTTGCGTGAGTCTCCTTATGGTGATCGGGAAATTGTTTCCGATCTGTTGCTATAGAGAAGAGGCGAACATCAGGTGAGAGGGGGGGGGTGGAGCGAAGCGACAGACGAAGTGAGGCGAAGAGGCAGCATCACACACCCCGTCGCTATAACTAACAACCCGTCGCTCTCACTTTGATCGTCACAGGACGCGCCTTGCCTTAGCCCTTGGCATGTGCCCAAGGGGAGAAGTGGGTGCTGGAGTCATAGTTATAAGCATCGCCTTCGGTATCTGCGGCCAGTGTATCACCATCGCCGTGCTATGCCTCGCCCTGAACCTAATCATGAGCTCGTTCTTCATCCTCGCCGTCAAGCAGCTGCTTGTCTACGCTGACTTGGACGACACCAAGCATGGTGTTAGCAGGGACCCAAAAACCGGAGAACCCGTGCCTCTTACAATGGTGGCTGTGGAAATTGCCCAGGGATACGTGGCGACCGAAAATCATGAAGTAGACGTCGCACTCGAGAAATTTGAAATCAGAGTCTTGTGAAGTGCGCGTAAGAACAACAATACATTTTGCATCGAAATCAATGTGATTTTTATTATCAATGCGACTGTTTATTATTAAACGGAACCTGCTGTCACGCTGCCCTGCCTTCAGTTGGGCTGTGGGAGAGGATGTCAGTGGGTGAGAGGGAGATTTCACCGGAGGGGGGGATGTGAGGGAACTTTGGGAAGGGGGGGCGAGGGAGGTACGGTGGGCGCGGTGGAGGATCATGTGAAAGAGCTCGAGGAATAGCGGTATAAGAACGAGGAATATGGCTATGAATGTAATTTACCAGATGCTATCAGGTGCCTTCCCCCTTTCCATGTTTGCGAAGAGGTAGAGATTGAGGAGGAAGGAGAGGCCGAAGAATGCACCTTGGAAGATGAGGCGGCGGGGGAGGTTGAGTTTGATGAGGTCGTTGGCGGTGAGGGTGGTAGTGGAGAAAGGAGCAATGACGACCTTGGCAAGCATCATGATGCTGAGGAAGAGGCAGATGGAACATTGGGGCATAAGAACTCCAGTGCATTGGTGATGAATGTTTTTGGTGTGGTTTAACAACTTTACACAATTAATGGTGTCCATTGAGAGGTATATCATTTGCGTGATTGAGGTGATGCCGATTGTGATAATGCTAAGTAATTGGGGCTTCTGTACAGCTTAAAGTAATTGGGGCATGATAAACCTATAAATTTACGATAAATAAAAAACGGCTCACTTTATGTGTCATAGTGACCCCTTAGCTTCCGCATACAACAATCGTTAGCCGAAAGGGGAGGAGGTGGAGGGCGAAGGGAGGTTGGACTCAAGCTTCCCAATGCGGTCCTTGAGGGAGGCGACCTCGTAAGCATAATGTTCCTTAAGTTGGCCGTGGTCGTCTTTCAACTTATTGTATTCTTCCTTAACATTACTGAGGTCTTTAATGTGCTTCTCGGGGTTTTCATTTTTGGCTTTCAAGGTACATATTTCCTCGGATTAAGCATCAACCTTAGACTCTACAGTAGTAAGTCGGGATAAGGTTTCTTTTAAAGTATTTGCGAGGTCTGCAATGTTGTCTGTTGGGTGATCGTCGTTCATATATCCTGGGGGACTTGGCCTGACTACGGTAGAAACGGCGTGGGTATGAAATGAAAAGGTAGCGCCGTGTTTTGATGGTATATGGACTTAACGCGACGTCGATATGAGCGTTCGTATCGTCAAATAACGAGTCAAAATGTTAAAGTGATTTAGAGGGATTATTTGTGTTTCAATGGATATATTTTGGAATATATTTTTGATCAATATATCACATTGGAAAGTTGTGTATAATTAAAAAAAATCAGTATTTTTGAGGTTTAATAATTAATAATAATTCATTATTAAATTCTATATTATTTTATGTAATAATATGTATAACACATATATTTTAATATGATACTATATTGTCATTTGTATATTATCTTGATAGGTCAAATTTGACGAAAATTAAAATATACATTGAGGTAATTTTGAGGATTCATAAATTGTAACAGTGATGCATGTAGTAAAATATTGATATAAATTACTATTTGTAGTTTATAAACAGTGACTTTTTGCGATAACGCTTTTTCGAGGATAGCCTTTTTTACTGCTTCATTTACAACCCTTTAAAGCTATGCTCCGTTTCAATAGTCATCGTTAGATTCGATCTTCTACTTTTTGTCACACTTTTTTCAAATTAGGCAGAATTTCGTGATAAATGGCGACCCCTATGATCGTAATTTCCCTCGCTTTGTTCGGAACATTATCCTTGTGAGTATAGAATGCCTCAGACTTCACCTTTACAATTCAGCAGCGATCGCGTAAATAAACAGGTGTCAAAAGAAGAATTAGGCGGCAATCATTATCCTTAGATATTGAGTGTGAGGATGCCCCAAATGTCGATTCCTCCAGCACACAGTAACGACTCAAGGATAGTTTATATCATCCTTGCCACCAGATCACCGTTCGTTGACCCATGTTACTTATAGGATGTCCTTCCTCAATCACTCACCCGCTCAACCCTCCCCTCCCCAGCATCTTCTCCTGGATCGCGGCCTTCGGGCCCTACGTGGAAATTAGCGCTACGCTCGGCAATATCACCGTGAAGTTGTCGGAGAATATGTGGTCCAACTTCTGGCCTGACGACAATTCTGGCTTTAACACCGTTCGCGCATTCTAAATCCTCCTCATCATCTTCACATTCCTCTCCATGGTAATTAGGTGAGGCGCAGCGAGTGCATGGCGTGAGGATCAAACCGACAACCGCACCAACTGTCGACCGACTAACGACCTTCTGATGCTCGCTTCGCTCATCGCACACGTCGCTCATTGCACGCTTCGCTCATTGCACGCTTCGCTCATTGCAGTTTTGCCTCCATTTTCTTGTCACCCTCTCCGGTCCCCAAAGTTACTGGAATTTTACCGACACCATTTCTTGGATCTCTGCGGTGGTTGCTTACGCTGTCTTTTACGATAAGTGGGGAAACACGACTGAGTACATTGGCTACGGCTGGGCATTTACTGTCATATGCTTCACTCTTTCCGCAGTCGCGTGGTTGATTGCGACCTTGGACTTTGTAACTGGAGAAAAATCCGCACCCCCTCCTTCGAATAAAGCAGAGAGCAGGGTTTCAGAGCCAAACCGGTCTCTGCACGTTTAAGGGCCAGACCGATCTCCGCACGGAAGACAGCTCGAATGGTACGATTGATGAGATGGAAAGATGAGCTGGGGGGGATCACATCCCGGGATCAAGGCCCAAAAGTACGCTTGGCCACGCGTCGACCACACAAGCGCGCAATCTCAGCCTTTGCATAATTAACGAAATCACCGCCGTCATCATTGTTCTAAATTAACAACTACTTTATTCCACCCTCCTCAATCCGTCTCAAAAAAAACTAATTCCCAACGCACTTTTCA
>JGI24540J26637_10001030_pt1 | contig 12216 bp, 17 predicted proteins | sample NorSeaMetagenome_FD_26637 | JGI IMG/M metagenome (IMG submission 26637)
TTTAGAGGGTGTTTAAGCTTGAAGGATAAAGAGCCGAACGTTTCCGATGAATTCTTCCTCCGAAAACCTTCCTAGAGTACCTTCCTCTTAATGACTTGGTGGCCCGGTCAAGGGGGCGAGTGGTTAGAATGATACCTGAGGAGAAAGGGAGGAGAAAGGGAGGAGAAAGAGGAGAAATTTGTGAGCAAAGGCCGGTGATGTTGGGAGCATTGAGGGTAAGATTTTAACCTCTTATGATTCGTAATTGAATTAAATAAAGTGATATATAGTATACTTAGACTATAGATTGATATTAGAAATAATTATGAATGATGAAATATTGCGTTGGGAGGAGATAAAAGCCTACAAAAAGTGAAAGGTGGCAGTAGTGAAGTCCAATTGTTTGTGTTTCAAAGGTCCTGCGTGTTATACTGGACTTGATTTTTCTTTTGCTTTCGCCGCCCTGCATACCGCGGTGGACGTGCGTATACTTATACTTATTGTATGTCGGTTTTTGGTCAACTTAAGAATTCCCCCACCTCCCCCCCTCCCTTTCCCCTCACCCCTGCCCTCAAAACCGTCATGAAAAAGTATCGCCTGTGCGCTACCTAGTTGATATACGCTGTGTGTATGCCTGTGCGATGGTACTGTACAATCGCTCCCAGGAAAGGTATTTCCCTTCTTTCATAACCCTTCTACCTGGACATGAACCTCTTGTGGTGCGCTGGGCGTAGAACCTTGAAGCTGCACTTTAAGTCCTCCCCTACCATCATCATGGCCCCTGCGTTGTCGAACTCTCCGCAGTAGTTTGGAGCGCTAAAAATGGTGACAAGGCTCCTGCGAAGTGATGTGGTGAGGCGAAGAGTGGGGCGGCGAGTAGGGGGGGTTAGCGTATTATATTGGACAGCATCAGGCAGCGAGCGGCAGCAAGCGAAGCGAGTTGCCTAGGGCAATGAATTATCTTGGCCCTGACAGCTTTTCTGGTTCGCTTCGCTCGTCGCATTATGCAGCTCGATTCGCTCGCTGCATTCCCTCACCTATTGGCCTGAAACTCGTAGCCGTCCTCGACAACCTGGTGGGCGCGGCAGATGAGGTCGAGGTCGTGTGTCTCCAAGAACTCCTCGACGACGTCGTGCCCGAAGGTGTAGGAGACCCCCCTGGCGTTCCTCCCCCAACCCGAAATGGTGGGATCCGGGTCGGCCCAGAGCAAGTCGCAGAGGAGACCCTCGTCGGGGACGTCCGTAGGTCTTGGGATTTCCAAGATTTGTCCGAGCCTTTCGAGGTCGGGGGAGATTCCGCCGTGCATGCAGATAATCTTGTCTTCGACGACCCCCGCCACTGGCATGCAGTTGAAACTATCGGCAAAGATCCTCCACAGCTGCAGGGGGGGTGGGGGCGAGGGGTGAAGGGACGAAGAGCGGGACGAGGAGCAGGGTGAGGAGCGGAGCGACGAGTAGGGGGGGTTAGCGCGTTGAACAGAACAGCACAAGGCAGCTCGCTGCCTTCGCTCCTTGCATCCTCTCACCTTGACGCTGTACCTTCTCTTGCACTCATCGTAGAACCCATAGATCCTGTTGAGACTCGCGCACTCGTGGTTCCCCCTCAGCAGGAAAAACTGCTCCGGGTACTTGATCTTGTAGCATAGGAGCAGGCTGATGGTCTCTATACTCTGCTTGGCCCTGTCGACATAGTCCCCGAGGAAAATGTAGTTTCCATCTGGGGGGAAGCCTCCGGTTTCGAAAAGGCGGAGGAGGTCGAAAAATTGCCCATGAGTGTCCCCGCAGATGTGAATGGGCGCTTGCACCTCCAGAAGCATTGGCTGGGAGCAGAACACCTCTCTCGAGGCCCTGCACAACCATATTATGTCTTCCTCAGGGAGGTTCACCTCGGTTCCTGGTTTACTATTCTTGACGGAGATGAGTTTCTCGATCGTAGCGTCTAGGTCGAGCTCGTTGCCGCTCATTTTTCCTTTCAAGTATATATATTATACTGTGTAACAACAACTTACTCCACCGTTGTTGGGGAAATTGGATCGTGGCAGTTAAGCTGTGCTTTAATCAGCGAAGGGGCGGGGGGTCCGTGGAAGCTAATCAACTTGCCTGTTGCCTTAAGCCGAAACAACGATTGTCCTTCAACCCTTCCTTTGGGGTTCTAACACGTCTCTAACACTGCCGGGGGGTAGTTGGATATTGGCAGGCCTTGTCTTAAACGTTTGCCGTTGTAAACGTTGCCTTTCCTCTATTTTTAGTCTAATGAGACGCAATGTGTGTGGTTAAATACAGATACAAAACGGGAGTGGTGGTTGACTTGGATTGAGCTTCGTTCACTGATGGATTGAGCAAAAAGCCGGCTTGGAGCTTGGAAGGAAAGGTGGACTTTTGAGATTTTGGATCATTTCACTGTCAAACCCTTCATACCCCACATGGAGGGTGATACTCGGCACCATTCATCGTCGGTGTTCGAGAGGACGAATTCGTTGTATGATCCTCGTCAAAGCCTCAGCCACAGACAGGAGGATGATGTGCTTCCAAGCTCCCCTGCCCCCGCCCCAAAGACCTCCCCAATCCCCCCATCCGCCCCCCCGTCCGCTTCCTCTCTTGGTATCGTCCCCTCCTTCGACTGCCCAGTCCAATCTCTCTCATCTTTCTTTCTCGTTTGCGCCTTCATGCTCACCATGATTCATCCCTTCCTCTGTTTCTACACTGCATTCTACAGTAACGATTATATTGGGACGCACCTGATATGGATGGAGTTGCCCCTAACTGCTCTCACAATGTTCCTAACGTTTGTGATGCAACCGAAGAAAAATTCGACCTTCAACAAGGTCTTGCTTGCTGTGCACTACTTTACCTACACAGTGCTGTCAGAAATAATGCGCTGCGTCTGGGACCCAAGCGTCAAACAGTTAATATTCTCTATAGGTCGATCGATCGCCTGGACGATGGTGTATCGAATCTTGATGGAGGCGAGGAGGAGGTGAGGCCAAGCGAAAAGCGAAGGACGGCTGGAGCGAAGCGACAGCAAAAGCATTATGCCACCTTCCTACATAAGTAACAANCTTCCACTCGTCGCTTCGCTCCTTGCCTCACCAATAATCTCAACCCTTTTCGTGATTCGCTTCGCTCATCGCAGGGTATCGGAGATGCCCCCCTCTGCCCTCTCTTCGTTTCTATGCCATCGCGTTCTCAAGGAGGGCATCCTCGCGGGGCTTGCCCAAGTTCTCTTTGTCCTGTTCGACAGTGTGCGATGCGAATTTGAGAATGGCTGGGAAAACTGCACCAGGACACTCGCGTCAGGGAGCGGCTTGAGGTGAGGCAGAGTGAGGAGCGAAGCGACGAGCTAACAGCGCCATCTCTAGAGATAAAAACTACACATGCTCAAACTCCCGTACTCAATGCGCCTCCTCCGTAACCACGGCTATGATTCTCACCCGTCATCCAAACCCCTTTCGCGATTCGCTTCGCTCATCGCAGCGCCCTAATTGTACTTTTCCTTTGTGTGAGAATATGCGCTGGAATCCCTCCCCCCTCCCTCCTCAGGGAGCATCTCATCCCGTCTCATAGGTTCATAACCATGGACCTTACAAAGAGGGAGCGGCTCATGGCGAGCATCGTAGGCTTCTCCCTCTGTTGTGGCCTCTACCTTCTGGGAAACTACGGAGCGGAAGGCGAATTCGCAACGGAGACGGAGGTGAGGGCAGGAGGAGCGGGCTGGAGGAGCGAAGCGACGATTGCTCATCTCGAACTTCCTTAGGACTCGCTCCACTCGTCCTATAACTAACAACCTTATGGTCGCTCTAGCTCATCGCCACTCTGGCTACCATTAACCTTGGCTTCCTCTCATCCTGTGCTGTTTTCATCAACAACTTCGCCATCATAAACAAGAAACTGAAGATGAACCCTTGGGCCAAGGAAGCGATCCCAACTCCACCCTCCGCTCCTCCTCCCCACATCTTGAAGGGCTCCCCCTACATGTTTTGGCTCACGACCCTAGCCGTCTTCGTCCTGCAATGCCAGCACCTCGTTCTCGCGTTCTCCCTCCAACTCGAGCTTATCACTTCAACGGCATTCCTCGTCCCCATTTGTTGGGTGCTTGTCATAATTGCCATACTCTCCGACCCTCGCAGACGCGATAGGAAGTACAGGATTATGCTTCGGGTTCTCTTTCTCTCCTATGCCTTGGTCGGAGAGGTGCTATACTCTATAATTTCCGCTCGACTTTACTGGATTAAAAGCGGGAGCCTATGGTGGTTTCTGGGCTACGTTGTAAGATTTGGTTTCGAGTGCGTGCTTTTCTACCAGCTGCTGAAGATGCGCGCAAAAGTTGGCCGCATGGACGATGCGGACGTTTCCGACTTCCTAACCAAGAGCCTTTACGGAGGCGGCTTCAAAGGTGAGGGGGGGGGTGAAGGAAGACTGGGCGGAGGATGTTTCGGTGCCATAACTAACTGAACTTTCCCTCATCGCAGCTCTCGGTGCCATCCTTTTCGTTAGCTTCAGGGCCATCAATTGTATCATCGAAAAGGGTGCCCAACAGTGCATCAATTCGTCCACAGCGGCATCAGCGTTTATCAACGTCAGCATCATCATCCTGTGGATGATCTCATTGGTCGTGTCGTCCCTCCCGTCAGTGTATAGCCAGAAAGTCAAGTTGACTCTCGAAAAGCTCGCCCAGCTGAACCTCTCCCCCTTGCGGCGTGTCGAAGCTGTGTGCCTTGTGGCATGTGGATTCTGTGGGTTAGTACTGTTCTCTCTTGTGAACTCGAAGAAGGGATCACACAGCCAATTCTTTGTGAATTTGTTCGGGGGTACTGGTACACTCTCCGCGACTATAGCCTTCTTCATCGAGTATAAAGTGACGCGAGATATGGCTAAGCTGATTACTCGCGCTCACTCTTCCGACCAGGGGCCTGTCGTGATCTTGACCGAGGAGCCAATCGATTATTGTCATTACATTTACCACGTCCTCTCGTTCTGCCTGACGCTCTTTTTCCAGTCCCTTTATGCATTGTACGCGGCCACTGGGAAGGACTACTATTGGCACACCGCAATCCTCATCCAGCCTATGTGCGTCCTCTCCTTCATGATTGCGTTCCTCTTGCAACCGAAGAGGAATGATAAGTTTTACCGATTCGTTCTGTATGCGCACTTTTTCCAGTTCGCAGTCCTTTCTGAAGTTACTTCGAGTGTCGCGAGCTGGCTGACGGGCTGGAAAGGTGAGATCGATCAATATGCGATGAGCGAAGCGAAACGCAAAAGCTGTCGGGACAAGACGATAATCATTGCCCTAAGCAACTCGCTTCGCTCGCCGCCTGATGTTGTTCTATACAATATGTTGACTGACCACCCCCTACTCGTCGCTTCGCTCCTCACAGTGTCCTCGATGCTTGGAATCCTCCGGATCGGTTTCATTTATATTCCCATCATGTATTTTGGGTTCAACATCAGGCAGATCCTTGCCGCTGCTCCTAAGAAGCAGCTCAGTAACTACCTGACAGTGACCCTCTTGCGGAATGGAGCTGCGACTGCCATGACAATGGTGTTCTTTGCCGTAGAAACGTTCAGCTGCATCGTTGAGATGCACGACTATGAAGGTGATACCGGTCTCCTCGTGGACACGGGAACCTGCATCAAGTCCGCCTACGTCGGAATGTTCCTTAGTATCTTCCTGCTAATATACTTTCTGCACGACATGGCAGCCAAGGCAATGCCCATTTCCATACAGGCCTCCTTTGCGATCCCCCTCACAACAGTTGCAAATTTCAGCCTCAAGAAGCGCCACAAGTTCCAGTTCCTCCTCATGCTCTCTACCTTTGTTTCGGCCCTGTTCCTCTTCAGCTTCCTTGGGGTGCCAGGTGAGGCTAAGTGAGGAGCGAAGGACGGGAGGAGCGAAGCGAAGACCGTATACTACTACGGTACAATAACTAACAACCTTCTGCTCGCTCCTTGCAGACGACGACGAGGGGGTTTCTTTGGATACCTTCCTCAGTGTTGGAGGAATTGGTGCTGTCGCGATGTTTATTGACCTCTTCGTCGACCTTGTAACGCTCTCCAACAAGTACAAGACGTATACGCGACGCATTCAGGAAGGAAATTTGAGGGAGGAGGACGAGATGAGAGAATCGAACGTAATTGGGAGGAACGTAGTGGAGGAAAACATGATAGGCGGCGGTTTGTTGTAATCTGATGTTCGACCTTTTTACCATTCATCATACCAAGCCCCTGCAAACGCCGTCCAGAATATCTCCGAACACAGCCTTGTGGGTCTTGTGGATGGAATGTCCTGCCCCTTCAATGCAAAGGTAGTCGCAACCTCGCATTCTCCTCTTGACTTTCTCCAGGCTCTCCTTGTCACAGACCGTGCCCAGCATTCCCTTCCCGGACCCTGCAATCACAAAGGTTGTTTTCTTGGCAAAACCATTCTCCCGCAAGTCCTCCATGGCAGTTTCGCCACAGTCCGAGTTAAGGATCCTTTCGTACGAAAGCTGCCTCACCTGTGGGTTGACGTCGCTCCACCACGATTCGACCTCTCCTTCAAGCTTTCGTATCCTCCCGTCTGTCGCCCAGGATAGAATTCTTGACTCCTCGTACCCTGCCTTCAAGAGGGAAGCCTGCGATGAACCTATTTGTTAGTTATGCTGGAGCGAAGCGACAGCAAAGCATGATACTGCCGTCCTACATAACTGACAACCCTTCCCACGCTCGCTTCGCTCGCGCCCTTCGCTCCAGCCTTCCTTCCCTCACCTTGCAATCCTCAAAGGTGCCAAATTTTCTGTCAAAGTCCCCCAAGCCCCACGTAACATTGAAGGGTGGAGGCCTAATCTTGACGTCCATATCCTCTACCACAAGCGCCTCGATAGAGAAGGGAAGCTTCGACGCAACATCCGTCCGGCTTGCCTTGGCTGCTGCCAACATTGCGACCCTTCCACCCATGCTGTGACCGATAATCACAACCTTAGGCTTGTTTAGGCCTGAGATGGTGCTGATGAAACCTAAGACGTCGTCGGCAACGGCCTCGCTCGTAAATTGTTCAGCAGAGCCAAGGTCGCTCCCTCCATGCCCTCTAAGGTCGATACAGTACGAGGGGAAGGACCTGTGGTACGGCAAAGCCATGCTATTCTCTTTACAATCAAGAAATGTGGTCCATGTAGTGCTACTGCTATCTAACCCGTGAATGAAAAAGAGAATAAGGGCCTCTGTCGCTGTCGATTGCAAAGCGCTGGCAGTGGAGGGAACCAATGGAGGGAAAAAACGGGAATTCAGAGCAATATTGGGAAAATTCGAGAAAGCGAGGGCGGCATGTGTGAGCAGCGACGCCATCTAATGAGAAAATCAATCTTCTGTATGCTCAACAGTTTCAGGAGGCAAGGAGACCTTTGCCAAACCTCTTTTCCTTTCATTTTAAAGGTCCGGTATCGCTGACACCAACTCCCATCGGCCGCCGTCATGACAAAGAAGAAGAAATGCCGCCGACTGGAAGCCTCTCATATTTCAGAGCAGCTCTCCCCTCATGGGCATCACCACGTAACCTCCCTTGATGGGATTGATTTTATGTACGGGAAGGAAGAGGAGGTCCGGCAACCTCGGCCCCCTTCAGATTCCAATTCATCTTCTGTCGCGTCCTTAAACAAATTTCGGAGCCACTCTGTTTCCTTCAATAATTCACCCAGCCAAAGCCTCTCGGTGAGCCAGGGTCTGAGCTTGTTTTCGTCTTCCCACCTAAGTGGTACTGCGGACATACTGGCATACAAGCGAAAGCAGAGCGGGGCGGTTCCTGGGCACGACGCTGCCATAAACAAGATCATGATTCAGGAGGAAAAGGTTTTGCACCACAAGGAAGTTCACGACCATGACCTTCACGTTCGCGAGCTCCATGCGCTGAAGCTCGAGGCGGAGGAGCTGAGGTTATTCAAAAAGGCTCAGGAGGCCAAGCATAGAGAAGCAGATGCCAAGCACAGGAAGGAGGAGAAGATAGAGGTAAGATTGGAAAAGGAGCGAAGCGACGAGCTGGAAACGCGAATGCTAGCAACAAAAACCGGACACCTCGTACTTCCGTATAACCCTTCCCCCCCTCCGTAACAACCGGAATACTTCTCGTCCCTAAACCTAACCTTTTTCGCGATTCACTTTGCTCATCGCAGATGATAAGCAAAAAGGCCCACAGGTCGGAGCACACGACTGAGGAGGACAAGATCCGGAGGGAGCACGCTGAGATTGGCATCCTCAAGAGTAAGTATAAATGGATAAAGCTTATCTACACGATCAAGTTCGTCACGCTCCACTCGAAGGTCGCCAAGAGGAAATTGGCGGCCATCCATAGGGAGCAGGAAAAGGAAGACTCGAGCAAAGTGTTACAGAGGGCGATACAACAGTACCGGTTCAAGAATGAGAGGCACGATGCCGCGGCCATCCTGAAAAAATTCTGGGGGTTTCGAAATGTTGCAGTGAAGAAGAGGCGAGTGAGATTGGACAAGGAGCGAAGCGACGAGCTAAGGCAACGAGCGTAGCGAGGAGCTGTCTGGTGCTCCTCTATGTGATAAGCTAACCCTCCTTGCTCGTCGCAGGTTCCACGCCTCAATCATCCAATCGTTTCTGAATGAGGGCGAGTTCGTTCACAAATGGTGGCTGCTGGCAAGCCAAATTCGGCAGCAGGCCATTTTCCTCCAGGGGAAGTTCAGGTCCTTCCTAGCGTGTCAGAAGGCCCGCCTTTACGTCTTGCACTGCGCGTGGTACGTGGCCGAGAGACGGGCACAGGGACACAAGGACGGGAGGCTGGGCGACAAACTGACCAAGCCGAACAGGTGAGGCGGAGCGAGGATTAAAACGACGAACGACGGCTGGGGCGACGCGACATCAAAAACATTACACCGTCTTCCTACATAACGATGGTATCTTGGAGCGGAGCGACAATAGCAAACCGATTAGGCTATTCAAGAAGAGCTCTTCTACCTTGCGCTCGCTTTTTGCTCCTTGCATATACCGCCTTCCTACATAACTAGCAATCTTCCACCCGTCGCTTCGCTCCTCGTCTCACCCATAATCCCAACCTCTTTTGCGATTCGCTACGCTCATCGCAGGAAAAGGTTTGAGGAGGAGAGGAAAGAAGAATTAGAACAAATCAAGGGCGAGGGCTTGGCCGAGTCACTGGAGAAAGTCAAGATGGAACTTAACGAACACACGCTCTTGGCCACGCGGGGGGCTGCGGGTCATTTCCAAAAGGGGCAAGGTACAAGGAGGAAGACGGAGACAATAAGGAAGAAGAAGAACGATCGACTGAGCGCGAGCGGAGGTTTCGGAAAGGGAAAAGCGAAGCGGAAAGGGAAGGAGAAGGAGAAAGAGAGGGGTGGAGGGGCGACGGCTGGAGCTGAAAAAAGAACAAAGAGCGGAAAGATCATAAAGACCCACGACACCAAGGTGTCAACGAATGGAATCTTGTCTTGGATTCCTTCCGACAGCCTTGCCGTCAGGGCATTTCTGGAGGAGACAAAGTGGGAAGAGGGGGTGGAGGGGGGAGTCCCTGAGGTACCGTGGCACCTCTTTGCCACAGACAAAGGTGATAGGAATGTGAGGCCGAGCGAGGGGTGAAGGACGGCTGGAGCGAAGGACGGGAGGAGCGAAGCGACAGCCGTATACTACTACAGCACAATAACTGACAACCTTCCACTCGTCGCTTTTCTCATCGCAGGATCACCTCGTACCCCTCATCCGGGTAAGCAGGATCGACGCGCAGAGGGAATTCGAGGATAGGAAAAAGGAGTTCCTGGCACAGTCCGAAGTTGCCAGTCAAGGAATAAAGGAATTTAACATTAGCGACGTAAAGGCTATGATGTTCGGTTCTATGAGGCTGTCCGACAGGAAGGCTCAAGTGAGAAACTCGCAGATTGGAGGCAAGAAAATACCTGGGAGCACAGTCTACGTCTTCAAGGATGCCTCTCACGTAAAGTTCAATACTTGGGCGACTGCGGGTGTGAAAATCGCAGGGAAAACTAGAGTAGGGGGGGTGAAAAAGAAAGGCCCGAGTTGATGAAGAGGATGCAATAAAACGAATTCGAACAATGAAACGCGATATTGCTTCACTTTTCCCTCAACTCTCCCACATTCCCTAATTTACCTTTCTCATCTGATATATTAAAAGAACGTTGACCCCCCGTGTTGGCGCAATCTTATCTCTTGTAAAGCTCCAAACCTCCCTTAACAGCGCCCCTTTCTTACGAACAGGACTGTTTTACCCTCCACAGTTTTCGAGGTAACTCCCCCACCCTCACTTTTGGGGCCTCCTCCTCCCCAAGGTCAAAGATATGGATCAAGAGGAGTCATTTTCGCCTGATTATTCCCCCATTATGCATTCTGATGAAGTTCACAGTCCACACAGCAAGAGATTGAGGCCCTCTGGTTCTTTGGTTCTTGCCCACAAGCCCAGCTCAACACAACTTCCAGTTGCCTCTTCGATGGACGTGTATTTTACGCCAAATGGTCCCAAGAAGTACCGACCTGACAAAGCCTGGTTTTCTCCTTCGCCTTCAAGCGGGAGCCCAAGAGGGGGGGGAGGGGGGGATGGGGTTGTTTTGGAAAGCATGGTTTTGGGTAATGGCGAGGCTGCTGCTGGGGGTGGTTCTCCGTCTGGACCGAACGTCAATGTTTCTCTTTATTTCGAGCAGAACACCAATCCCTTCATGGGGATTCCTCCTCCTCCTGCTCCTGGGATGAGCTCAGCCACCACATCTAGCTCCAGGAGAGGAAGCAGAAAGGCCACCGAGCACCCACTCCACCGCTGCGGTAGGTTAAACCTGCATGTGCACCTCCGAACCATCCTTTCCGACTTCCCACAGGTGAGGTGCAGCGAAGGACGTCTGGAGCGAAGCGACAGCAAAAGCCCACCTACCCACTAAACTAACACCACCTCCTCCACTCGTCACTTCGCTCCTCGCAGCTTTCGGAGCCCACCCACTCAGGGGACTCGGACTCGCTGTCTCTGCTTGAGGTCATCAGGTGAGAGGAGCATGAAACGACAGAAATGTACTCCCCCCTTCTACTAACTCTTTTTGCCGATCTGCCGTTTCGCTTCGCAGTGGGAAGGGCATGACTCCTTTGGGCCTAGCTGCCCAGAAGGGTTCCCTCGAGTGTGTCAAGGTCCTCGTCGAGGCTGGGGCTAATATCAATCACCAACCGCCTAACGGCTCGACACCACTGATCCAAGCAGCCCACTTCGGACATGAGGAAATATGCAACTTCCTGGTTGAGGCGGGGGCGGAGGTTGACAGGCCCAACGGAAAGGGAACCACCGCCCTGATGCGGGCCAGCCAGGAGGGTAATTTCTCCATCGTCAAGCTCCTTGTCCGGATGGGCGCTTCTGTGAACTCCCTCAACAGCGAGCTCATGTCCTGCCTCATGCTCTCTTGCCAGAGGGGGCACAACCAGATCGTTGACTTCTTCTGCAGGAAGGGTGCCAACATCGACAGTCAGACGATCCAGGTGAAGTGGAGAGAGGAGCGAAGTGACGGCTGGACGTACTGCACATATATACATAACTAATACCCTTTCTGCTCTCCGCTTCTCTAACCTCAGGCTAGCACCGCTCTGATGCTCGCAACGAAGCGTGGTCACAGGTCCGTGGTCCTAACCCTTTTAAAGTACGGCGCATCAATGGACATCACCGACAATAGGCACCGCACCCCGCTGGAAATCGCGAGAAAAAGGAAACACAGGCACGTTGAGGAGTGCCTAGACGGGAATGTACAGCACATGCTGGAGAGGAGGAGGGCCAGGGAGCAAGCACTGAGGTACTACGTTTTGGTCATCAAGAGACTAGACGGCGAGGGTAAGTCAGGGAGGTTGCGGGTGTCAGATGATAACAACCTAGTCGTTAAGTTGACGTCCGAACTGCCCACCAGCGTGGTTTATCACGTTCTAAGTTTCGTCTCCCTCCCCAACGCCTGGGGTTCCAGGGTTAAGCAGTGCGGGATGATGCTGAACAGGGTGGAGGACATGATTAACGGGAGGAGTCCAGTGGCGCAGAAGACCATGGACGGACTGCTCGGGAAGTACTTTACACTATGCGAGGACATTATCGACGGGGAGGTTGACCTGGCGGACGCCCTGGAGGGTGGGGGGGTGGAGGCACCTACGGGTTTCCATAGTTGGACCGCGTGGAACCAGTGCAGGAGACAATTTAAGAAGTGGGAGAGTGAGCGTGTTTGCGGGGTCATTCTGGGATCGAAGGATGGAGAAGACGGTGATG
>JGI24540J26637_10001032_pt1 | contig 12210 bp, 12 predicted proteins | sample NorSeaMetagenome_FD_26637 | JGI IMG/M metagenome (IMG submission 26637)
TCTTGAAGTATGGAAGTGATATTTCTCGCGCTCGGGCTTTTTTCGACCAATACAGCTCAGGACCGAGTATTACCGCACTGGCTGGCTGGTATATATGGAAACAGACCCAATGAACAGAAAAAACACATCATATATAAATAAACGGGCGGGGATCATAAATAATCAACTCAATTTCTCTTCTCATCTTTTATTATTAATAAGATCATATTTATAAATAATAAGATCTTATTATTATCTTATTAATAATTATTTACATTTATTATTTATTTACGATAATAATAAGATTAATAAGATCTTGTTATTAAATAACGTTGTTTTTATTATTTTATTTGGAAATAAATCACACTTTTCATCATTATTTATGTTTCGTTGTGTACTACTCGTAAAAATGACGAAGATCGGAGATCTTATTTGATCTCATGATCTTATATATGTGATGAAAATCGTCCTCGGGATGCGTTCGTCGCGTACCCGAACGACTGCGTCATCAATAATCTTTCGTTTTCCGTTTTTTCCTTTCCAGGACCACAATCAACAATTCAAATGACTTTCGCATCTACGTTGACGGGTACGACCATTAGTAGTACAAGCTTGTGGCGCTTTTCGGACGCTCGCCAACTCCGTGCTCCCAAGGATAGACCACCCCCTCCAAGCGGAGCATTGACTGAAAATGTCAGCGATGCTCTCCCATTTCTAAGTTGCTCATGAGGCTGATTACCCTGTCCGCACTCATTTCTCAGTTCCATCAAACGTTTCAAGTTTTGCAGCGACTTTCGCCTCGAGCAGGTAGTAACCGTGCGCTTCTGCTATCCGATCCGTCATGTTTTTCTGTACCGCCTGCTCAACTTGCTTATGCAGGGTGACAAGGAGGTCCATCAGCGATGGCAAGCGAACATTTATTTCAAAGGCCGTTGCCGATGGTAGGTTTGCATGACATTAATCCAAATCCGTTTCACACAAATGTTCTTCACACTGTTTTATCTCCTCGCAGCTGCTGAGAGCAAAACAAAGGAGGATACCGCTCGGCCAGTCTACCCTTTCAGCGCTATCATCGGCCAGGAAGAGATGAAATTCGCTGCCATCATGAACATCATAGACCCAAACATTGGAGGAATCATGGTCATGGGTGATCGTGGCACTGGAAAGTCCACCACCGTCCGCTCGTTAGTTGACCTGCTCCCCTTGATTGATGTGGTCAAGGATGACCCCTTCATGAGTAGCCCAACTGATCCGAACTTGATGTCTCCCGATGTTCTTGCAGCCTTCCGTGCTGGTGAAAACTTTGAGACCGTCAACATTCCTATTAACATGGTCGACTTACCACTTGGAGCAACCGAGGATCGTGTCTGCGGCACGATAGATATCGAGAAAGCGTTGACGGAAGGAACTAAGGCCTTTGAGCCTGGCCTNCTCGCAAAAGCGAATCGTGGCATCCTTTACGTTGACGAGGTCAACCTTCTTGATGATCATCTGGTCGACGTCCTTCTNGATTCTGCNGCATCAGGATGGAACACTGTTGAACGNGAAGGTATCAGCATCTGCCACCCTGCGCGCTTCATTTTGATCGGCTCTGGCAACCCGGAGGAGGGTGAGCTTCGACCGCAGCTTCTTGACAGGTTTGGTATGCACGCACAAATCAAAACCGTCAAGTTGCCAGAAGAACGCGTAAGGGTCGTGGAAGAAAGGACGGCCTTCGACACATCCCCCAAGGAGTTTCGCGACAAGTACAAGGAAGAGCAAGATCAAGTTATTGGAAAACTCTCTGCAGCACGCACACTTCTACCATCAGTTGAGGTCCCGATGGATATTCGTCTTAAAATTTCACAAGTGTGCGCAGAGCTCGACGTCGACGGCCTGCGCGGTGACCTTGTCACCACTCGCGCCGCCCGCGCCGCCGCCGCTTACCGGGAATCCACCGAGGTCACCGATGAAGACGTCTATTCTATCATCACTCTCTGCCTCCGCCACAGACTCCGGAAGGACCCTATGGCAACTATTGATGAAGGCACAAAGGTTTTGGAGGTTTTCTCAAGTGTCTTTGGGTATGATTCAGAGGAATGAATGCACAAATAGGCTACGCTTTCGCCACAACACACATTTCGATCTACTGGCAATATCTCAATATCTTTACCAAAATATAAGCTTGGCTCGCAGCACCTTCTTGAATGCACGATGAGGAAAGAGAAGTTCAGTAGGGATCTGATTTTCGACAGGAATACATTCTGCATGTTAGATAATCTAGTAGTAATCACCATATCTCATGTTGCAAGCTAGTCATCGGTCGGTCGTCCTCATTCTGTGTTAGCAGGGCGCGTAGTTCTAACAAGTCCAGCAGCTGAATCCCATTGGTCGGTAGACAAAACAGCATCGATTGCCTGAGAATCCTTATCGACAACTTTGTCAATNATACCATATGCAATCGCGTCCTTNGCCGTCATATACATGGGACGTTGGATGTCTTTGTCAATNTTCTCCTTCGAGTGTCCAGTCGTTTGGCTCAATATATCAACCATGGTTTTCTTTTGCTCCAAGACCTCCTTCCACTTTATGTGTANTTCAATAGCCTGCCGCTGACCAGTTGAGGGCACCCTNGGCTGGTGCAGCATTGCGGTTGCGTTCTTTGTCATAAACCGTTTGCCCTTGTCCCCGGCCGATAAAATCATACAAGCTTGACCTATAGCAACACCTGTCCCGACTGTGAATATTTCGTTACCAATGTACTTCATAGTATCGTAAATGGATGTCGCCTCAGTTTCAAAGCCTACAACTTCCCCATCTGCTCTCTGACAGCCAGTCGAGTTGATGTAGATGTAGCATGGTCTCGCTGGGTCCGTGTACTGCATATATAACAGTTCAGAGACGATAAGTTCCGTCACGGCAGGGACGAGCGGCATCCCGATGTAAACGATCCGGCTGTCAAGCAGGAGGGAGGGGAGGTCGGGTGGAGGTGTTTTTGGCTTGTGTTCGCTGTACGAAGCACCAGGGCTGGCACTCGCGGGCGAATATGAATACGCCACACTACGTGACCCGCGAGCAGGCATTGTCGTGCGTATTCGGTAACCAGTGTGGAGTCGCCTGGGGCGGTCTCCTGAGGTTGAACCGATCGACGAAACTGTCCGCTGGGGAGTCAGAGTTGTCGTCGTGAGCTCGCTCTTGGCGGGTTGATGCATTTGACATGTGATGCTGCTCTTGTGGCGCCTTCTACCCCAGAGATCGCCATGGACGTCACTCGACAGTTTTTGGAAGCCGATGGATCTGGCACTTGACAATGATGACATCGTCAGTGTGCCGACGTCGAGCAGAGCGTTCACCTAGAAACCCTAACAAGAGATCACACTTGTTTCATTGACTGTCCTATCTAAATTTTCCCATACATGTTGATGTCGGTTGATTGCAACCGACCGGACGGGAATAACCGCACTTCCGACCGAAAGTCAGCGATAGCCCCATGTTTTTTAATTGATACGAAACTTACGAAGGTACGAACGAAGGTACCTTCGTACGTATGAAGGCATATTATAATATTATAGTTTATTTCGTACGAATGAAGGTACAGTAATAATACGTAAGTTTCGTACGAACGAAGTAAGGTTGATATTAATATCCATCTCCAAATAAACAAATGTATGTATATATAGTCTATATATCATCAATAATGTGTCGCTATGCATAAATATCATCAATCTGTCGCTATGCATAAATACCATCATATCTGCTAGCTGGCTGATGGTTCTGTTTTTTCACCGTCAAAAACTTATGTTATGATACGTACAAATAATATTATTTACGTTCTTATATTATGATCTTAATATATATGATATTTATTCGTTCATAATATTTTAAAATACAATAATATTACCCTATATATATAGATATTCTGAATTTCATCAGGGTGTGCCAATTTTAACGTAACTTAACTTGATTATAGTTAAGGATAAGTCGCTTACGTGAACATAAGCGGAATCTTTATACTGTTTGCCCACTAGCTAGAGTGATTGTGTGGATCGAAATGATAAAGTCTTTACGTTATTATATAAAATCGTCATGCCTAAAAAAATGTCACACCCTGATGAAATTCAGAATACTACTGTACGAAACGCGTATAATATGTATTATTACATATGACTATATATATGACTATATATATATCATAAGATTATTATATATGTATTATTAACTTGATTATATATTAAATACTACTTGAATAATCAACAGTTAATCGAGCTTCGAAATACCTTCATTATTTATTCGAAACTCGAAAGTATTTCACAATCATTCGTCTTATTTAATTTGTGGACATTTGATCCCTCATTTCACATAAGCTCACTTGATAATTGGTGACCCACAGTTTTTGAGAGCGCAAATGAAGATATCATATTTATGATAGTCCGAAACCTTAACATTCGAGGGTAAGTTTCGAAGCTTTTGCTTGATTGATTGCTTTGTGTTCATTAATTAATGTCCACGGAGTATAAGCAGCCTCTTGCGTGCCCAAACACTGTGGCGGATCTTTGCGCTATCAAAACGAATTTTCAAAATCCGCTCGACAACTTTGAAGCCCGGTTCGCGGCAAAGGCAAAACGAGTTTTTTATCTTCAGCAGCCAAACACCACGTACGGCTGAATTTCTCCGCGAGTGTGCACGAGTACTCCCAGGAGAAAAATCCCTGTTTTTTACATATGCCGGTTTATTAAATATTACGTCACCCCTGTCCTGAAGTGACTACTGGTACTCTTTTCGATGTGAATTGGTTGCACCACCCGCGTATGTACGTACCTGCCCCTCGGTCCCTTCTGCTCCCGGCGCCCGATGTCTATAACCAAATAAACTGTCAGAATCTTACTTTATTTAGTATTCATTCTTGTACCTTGCTTTCAACCTGTCAGCTCGACAAAAACATTGTAGACATGACACATTATTATAAACGCGTTCGACGCAAATAATCTCGCATTTAATAACTAACGTGGAAATGTGCCATTGCTCCTATCCTTCGTTCGACACTTTCAGTTCATGGACGATTAATCATTGTACACTAGTGCCTGCCATCACATCGTCGAAACAAATATGCAGGCCATTCAAGTGAATCACGTCCGGGGGCAAAATAACAGCGTGGATCTTGGGTACACTGTTTCGTACATATTTTGGTAACATTGATAATCCTTCGTTCCTCCAATTGCGATGTGATTTTTACATCCATACATACAGCTTTGATCGACAGAAAGTGGCCCACCTTAGATTGTGTGTGGTTTTCCATAGCGTGAGTCAGAATGTCTATGCATGGGATTTGATCTGTTCGGTTGCATGGAGGCGCTCCCCATGTCATCGTCACTTTACTTCTTATTTCGACTTAATTCTCGAACTTCACCTTGGGCGACCGGCAAAGAAAAACAGCTTACTTAGCCATGAAACACTCTGCCGGCAGAATTGCTGAGCTTATTCACGAAGCATTTCTAGTGAAGGTTTAAAACAGGGGTCAGACATTTGACTCAAAAAAGAAAATGCAACAAAGATGATGATGAGACCTGTGAGTCCTCGGACAATATCAAAAGTAGCCTCTGGGCGACCAAGGAGTTTTGCCTTCGCAGACATAGTTTTGAGATCATAATTTGGGGTTTCAAACCATCTTGCTACGATGTTTGCGATCTCGGCAGGGTCTTCACTGTATGCGCCAACCCCGTTGTCTAATACATAAGACACATTACCTTCTTCTTGGCAAGGGATGTAGCCTGTGGAAAGAATATTCATTGCATTTCCTGAAGTTCGTCAGCGAGCAAATCGGACCGTTGAGAAGAATCGGTCGCCCACATATAAGTGCTTCAGCTATGGTGCCGGGGCCCGCTTTGGTAATTATACAGTCGCAAGCCGTCATGTACTCAGACATATTGTTCACGAAGCCCTGAAGTCACGCAGCCACATTTCACACGAAATCAGTGAGTTTCCAAAAAAACAGCGAGTTTCCAAGATTGTTTTCAAATTTTCACCTTCACGACGACCCTCAATGGCCATGCCTTAGATGAAAGCGCTTCTGCCAGTTTTGTGTTCCGTCCACATATGACGATAATCTGATGGGAGGGTAAGAGCCGCTTGACAGGGTCATGAAACGTGAACAATTTTGCTGAGGGAGGCCCCAAATAAACACGAACTAAATGATCAGACAACTATGCAGGCAGAGGAAGGACCTGACATTTGAGCGAGCGCCTCAGCTGTTTCTTCAAGTTTCCCCATGCCCTCTCCACCACCAATAAGCATCACCGTAGAAGCAGCTGAATCCATCCCGAGCTGCTGGCGGATTTCTTGCATTGGTTTGGATGGTAAATTGAAAGCAGGCCTGATAGGCAAACCATGGCAAGATATTTGCGTTGAAATCAACCCATACTTCATCGCCTGTGCTGCAACTAGCTGGGTAGCGACGAAGCATCGATCCACTTGCTGCAGCGGATACACACGATTCATTCACGCAGAAGAGAGGATTCTTCTTGGAGTTGCGTACCTTATGAAACCATGTTCGATGACACCGTGTCAGGTCGGTTACAACAGTTGCGAAAGGCACACTCGCTGTTGAAAAAGAAGGTTGGGCTTTCATGCGGCCGAGTACTTTGAGCTGCAACAGATAAAGTGGCACGTCACACGATGATCTATAAACATAACGCATTCGCGTGACAACAAACAAGCAGGTCAACGCACTGGAACATGTTGCATCAGCGGATGCACACTGACAATTATATTTGGCTTGTATTCTTGAAAGGCACAAGCAAATCTTCTGCCGACGATGGCAGTGTAGCCCTTATAGTTGTTCATGAAGCAAACATAAGAAGGGCGAGAAAAACTAAGCTCGAACTCGATGCGCAGTCACAATCTTTGCCTACCGTAAAAAGCGCTTCGTGTAATATTTCAGGCTCTGAACACCTGAAGCTTAAACGCCAGAGCCATGGATTTTTCACAAGGAAGAAATAGCTCTTTGGCATGTTACAGAGTGGCCAGGGTGAGCTACTGCTCCAAAGGTCGACAACGTTTATGGCATACGAGTTTCCTGTAGTGGTAAAGACCGCTTGACTATGGGAGCGACATTCAGAAGCTGTAATAACGGTTTTTGTTCACCATATAGCACTTCAAAGCCATCTTTCAAAGCCTGTGCACTGGCCCTGTGTCCACCGCCGGTGTCGCTCATCAGGCACATTACTCGCTTAGGCGAGGACGTCATAACAGCATCATAATGAGCATCCAGCTCTCCAGAAGAGGTTTTCATTCTTGCGGGGCTGGCCCCACAAAACTTTCCACCCTGGTCAGTCATCAACTAACTTAAGAGCCACTGTTCAGGAATATCCAAAAAAAGTTTTGACTGCGTACCTCTTGAGAGACAGGTTCTATAAAGCCGTCGCCGACAACAAAAAGTGCTGAAATGCACAAGTAATCAAGTTGTTTCGTTTCGAATTGCCTGTCAAGACTTTCGCGCTCAGTGTTGGGAGAAGCAGTGGAAGGGTGGGGTGAGACCAAACAGATTTCGATTTACTCCTTCGGCGCAGGGTCTTCGATACACATCCTATCCTTGCCAGAAAGGAGCGACCACTTTCAGCTTGGGTCAGCCGAGTGATAGTCTGCCGCTCCGCCGATGTCCGGAGAAGACAGTCTTGGGTGGAGAATTGGACCGCCATCGCTTTCATCTTAGGTCGTTGGGTGTAGGTTTGTGGCGGTTTNGATGATAAAAAAAATCAAAATGCAACTGATAATCTGATANGGAGGTACAAAAAAGTCGCGCCTGGGTGAGAAGTTCGCTTTGAAATCATGAAATTTGATGGGAAGACGCAGCGACCCAAAAAGAATTAAATCGCGCCTTATCTTATTAGTTAGGTAACTCGCTTTTTAGCATTAAGTTGCTGTAGGAATCTGATTGGTCGATTTCGCCGTTAGCGCAAATAGAAAATGATTAGCTCGTGACGCCGGGTTGGTTCGACTCCCCATATATTTTACGCAGGTACGAATGAAGGTCCCTTCGAAGGTAAAAGTTTCCTTCGAAGTAATAATAAAAAAATCTTCCAGAGACCGAGCAAACAGTGTTGTGTTAAACTTGATTACATGGGTGTCGGCATAGCCGCCGTGCATGCGTGGACTTATTAAATCATGATGAAATTGAGGGTACGTAATAACGCACGTATGTTTATTTATTGGTTTCTTGGTGGATGACAATCACAAGTGCAGATACATCGATATCCATTAATATAAGAGACAAATAGACCTTCGACCTTGATTAACGATACCCCAGGTGAGTAGCACATTTTTTCCAAAAGGTCCCAAGATCGGCTATGCTAATAATTCTCCGGACAGTGGAGTGGTGGGTGTGTGGTGTTTGGCGTGCGGCGTGGTTTGCGTGGTGCGTCCGTTCCCAGGTGGTCGGCATAGCCGCGTCGCGTCGTGTCGCGTTTGTCGTGTCGTCGTGTCGCGGCGCAACGCCTAATACGAAAAGAAAATTGACTGTAGAGCGCCCGGATCGATCACACGTTTGGGCACACTTCTGAGAACGGTCGAATACCAGGTCAGTTGACATGGTATGAAGCGAATTTCCTGTAGAATCGTCTATGCCGAATATGGTCAAATAAAATAAATACGTCAAAATATTACGAAGGTATTCTGGATTTCAACCACCCTCGCACACTGGTGATCGAGCGGTTTGATGAATCTTTTCGGATTCTCGGATCAGGCCGAACAGATAAAACTTTGACGTTTCCTCCCATCTTGAACGCCACTGTTTCCATCTGAGAACCGAAGTCTCTCGCGAGTCAGGCTAGTGTCGGCGACGCCACAATGTTCACACCACGAGCTGCACATAGTCTCTCCGCAAACATTAGGAACGATGTATTCCTTGGGCGAGGCCGCAACTTGCGAGGAAAAGCCTTACGCAAGGTATCGAACGTTTGGAAGAGTACTGGGCCCTCGCGTCGGAGCCCTCGCAGGTGGCGTTGCACTGTCCGTGCCGACGCTTCCTCTGAGCTAGAAGATGGTCAGATAGAAGGGGTATGTCATGTACATGCTCGTCTTACTACGTTCTAAATTGATGCCAACTGTTTTTCGTCCATGACCTTTCGTTCACTTTGATGCAGATTGAAGGATACGGCGCAATTTCAACGAAACCGGTGAGGAACTTCTGAACTTACGGTCGAGAAACTCCATCTACCCAATCCATCCTCATCTTCGAACATACCAGGCAACGCCATTACTTGATACTGTGGACTTTCCAGCTCATTTGAAAAACTTCACTGTCGAACAGCTGAAGCAGGCAAGCCCTTTGCTCTGTCTGTCTGACGCCAGAGCTTAGTCCACCTCTCTTGCAGGTTGCAAAGGAGCTTCGCGCAGATCTAATCTACAATGTATCTCAGACTGGTGGACACCTTGGATCCAGGTTTGTTAATCTCTTTACTGATAGCAATGCTCTTGTGAGCTTCTTTAGACCTGCGATATTGAGAGTCTTTCTCCTCAGCCTCGGTGTTATAGAGCTCACAGTTGCGCTCAACTACGTGTTTGACCAACCAAACGTGGGGAATCGTTGTACTTGGAAACGTTACAACAACTCAGTGCAAGATACCTCTAAATATTCTCATGCAATGTATGGCGACCCTCCTCAAAGGATAGAATCATCTGGGACGTTGGCCACCAGGTAATGCTACTCAAGTACGCCCACCTTGAAACGCTCAATTAAAATGTGATCAACAGGCATACCCACACAAAATGCTCACCGGTCGGCGAGACCGAATGAACACGATGCGTCAAACCAATGGTTCGCGATCTCCATTTATATGATCCATGACCTTTTTGGGTACTTTACTGAGTCATCCTCCTTCCAGGATTATCCCCTTTCACGAAGCGCAGCGAGAGCCCTTTTGACTGTTTTGGAGCTGGTCACAGCAGCACATCAATATCAGCCGGCCTTGGCATGGCTGTAGCCCGAGACATGCAGGGTAAATCAAACCACGTGATTGCTGTCATTGGTGATGGCGCGATAACTGGGGGAATGGCCTACGAAGCAATGAATAACGCGGGCTACCTCGACACAAACATGATCATAATCCTCAATGACAATCAACAAGTAAGGATGAATTTCTGCTGCATCAATTTTGACCATTCTGACATTTCTTTTGAAGGTCTCACTGCCAACTCAATACAATAGCTTGAATCAGGATCCGGTTGGTGCGCTGTCATCCACATTTGCTCGACTGCAGTCATCTAAGCCACTTCGCGAGTTACGCGAATCGGCAAAAGCAATCACGAAGCAAATGCCGGTCCCTGTGCAAGAGGTTACCGCAAAAGTTGACGAATATGCTCGTGGAATGATCAGCGGTTCTGGCTCCACGCTTTTTGAGGAACTGGGTCTGTACTATATAGGAACAGTTGATGGCCACAATCTTCAAGATTTGGTTGCAATTCTCGAAGAAGTTAAGTCAACCAGAAGTGTCGGCCCGGTGCTCATACATATTGTCACCGAAAAGGGCAGAGGATACTCATATGCAGAAGCTGCCCAGGACAAATACCACGGCGTATCAACTTTTGACGTAGCATCTGGAAAGCAGAAAAAATCTTCGAGCAGCATCCCAACATATACGCAAGTTTTTGCAGATGCACTGATTGGAGAAGCCGGACGAGATGAAAACGTCGTTGCTGTGCATGCCGCCATGGGGGGTGGAACTGGTCTCAACCATTTCGAGAAATTTTTTGCTGATCGCACATTTGATGTTGGCATTGCAGAACAGCATGCGGTGACCTTCGCAGCTGGGCTTGCAGTCGAAGGATTGAAGCCCATGTGCACTATTTACTCAACATTCTTGCAGCGGGGTTTTGATCAGGTCGTTCATGATGTTGCTCTCCAAAAGCTACCTGTTCGGTTCGCAATGGACCGTGCAGGTCTCGTTGGCGAAGATGGCCCGACACACGCTGGAGCCTACGATGTAGCATTCATGGCTTGCCTTCCTGATATGGTGGTGATGGCTCCGATGAATGAGGCAGAGCTTTGCCACATGGTCGCGACATCAATTTCAATTGACGATCGCCCTAGTTGTTTCAGGTATCCACGCGGATCAGGTGTTGGCCTTGACATGCAGGCAGATGGAGTGGAGAGCTTGCAGCCTGGATACAAAGGTGGAATCCTCGAATTAGGCCAGGGAAAGGTTTTGCGGGAGGGAACGGATGTATGTTTACTCGGATATGGAGCCTGCACGAATCGCTGCCTAGAAGCCGCAGATATTCTCTCTGAGCTTGGGGTAAGCGTCACAGTTGCGGATGCTCGCTTTTGTAAGCCGTTGGACACTGCGCTGATACGCCAGCTCGCGACAAATCATGGCGCTCTGATCACAGTCGAAGATGGCTCTATTGGAGGCTTCGCATCTCATGTTTTGCAGTTTCTTGCACTGGATGGCCTTTTAGACGGAAACCTGAAGGTTCGGCCTTTGACGCTTCCCGACCGGCCAATTGAACATGGCTCTCTCACGGATCAGCTCAATGATGCCGGCCTTTCAACGACTCACATCGCGTCTACGGCGCTTTCTATTCTTGGGCAGAAACAGGAGGCCTTGGAGGTATTATCACCATGAGAATGTCACTTCGATCGGGACGACTCTCACAAGTGGAATGGTTGAGCACAGTGGTCATGTGAACATTTCGCTGCGTTTTTTTTTCGAGACATGACATATATATCGAGATTTCTACAGCCGCATCTACACGGTTCAGAATTTTTTTGACTGTTAAAAATGTCCGGTTCACCTGGTATCGTTTATCAAACATCACGGTCTATTCGTTACATTGTCGCCAAATATATTTTTTTAGTTCGAAAATCTCGGTTTAGACCTTCATACATGTCACCTGGTCCAAGGGTTCCTTTTTTTCTTTTGACTCGTAAATCATGGTTTAGCCCTTCACACACGTCACCGAATCCAAGGGTTCCTGATTACCTTCGAAACCTAACGGTACGTAACTTAACTTACCTGGTATTGTTAAATAATCGTCACGATATGCGTTCTTGTTTTGACACAAAATACGCTGCTCTCTGTAATTGATTAAATTTAATTGGTTTAGTTTAGCACTACATTAAGATTGAAATTAGTTGAATGCATATTACTACAATTAACCATCCCTCTGAGGCTATGCCGACCCACATGGAGCGAACCTCCGTCCCTCGTTCGCACCTACCTTCGTACCTGTAGGATTATTATCATTACGTAATAATAA
>JGI24540J26637_10001033_pt1 | contig 12207 bp, 12 predicted proteins | sample NorSeaMetagenome_FD_26637 | JGI IMG/M metagenome (IMG submission 26637)
GTTGATTCTCAAGGTCGTGTAATTAACACTTGGGCAGATATCATCAACCGTGCTGATTTAGGTATGGAAGTAATGCATGAGCGTAACGCTCACAACTTCCCATTAGATTTAGCATCTGGTGAAGTATTACCTGTAGCTTTAACAGCTCCAGCTATCAACGGTTAATTCCATTGAATTATTTTAAATCTTGGTAAAATTTACCAAGATTTAAAATAAATATTTTTATTTATTTCGATTAATAATTTTTTGAAATTCAACCTCAAATTCAAATTTTGCTCGAGTTGTATTTCCGCCAATGAATAATTGATTTTCTTTTTTAACTATCCATACTTGTGAATAAGTCATATAACTAATTAAAGTACTAATCATTAATAGACCAAAACCAGTATAAATTGTTAAAATTCCTGGATCAGTTTTAATTTGTAAACCAGTTGAACTAATAATATCAATTAGTGTTAAAGTATGTTTTAAAAAGATAGTATCATTTATTTCTAGATTCGTAAGAAATTCCCCTTTTTCATTATATATTGAAATATACCCTTGTAAATTATTAATTAAAATTGTGACACCATTTGTAAATGTCTTATCGAATGGAATCCAAGAAATCCAAATTTTATCTTTACTGGTAAAAGGAGAAATTAAAGGTGTTTGAAGAATTTTATCATCAATTTTTATTCTTAGGCCAACTAAATTCCAATCAGTTTGATAATATGTAATATTTTTATATTTAGCAGGGTGATTTACTGAAATAGTTTTGTTATTGATTTCATTTCCAGAATTATCTAAAAATGAAAGATTAGAATAAAATTGATTAATTGTTGTTTCTTTATTATAAGTAATCCAAAAATCATTCACACGCGTATTAATTTGGGGAATGGGTGCAAAATTTCCACGATTTAAAGTATTTTGAATCGTAAAATTTTCACTTTTTGGGACAATTTCTTGTGCATTAAATCCCCCAATAGCACCTACAACTGCACCTAATAAAATTAAAATCATACTAATATGAACAATAATCGGGGCAATTCTACCAATTAACCCTTTATAACAATAAATAATTTTTCGTTGTTGAAAAATTGAATAGTTTTTACAAACTAAATCATAAACAATTTTCGAAGGGCTTTGATTTAATAATTGATCTTTAATTTTTAATTTTTTAAATTGTTTTATATTTCTAAAAAATTGACAACGCTGAGCAATTTTTAATGAAGGTAATTGTTGCAAAAAGGTACAACTTAATAAACTCATTGAAAAAATTATTAATAAAGTAATAAACCAAATTGTTTTATAAATATGGTCTAACCCAAAATTAATAATAAATTTCCAATTAATAAAACCAAAAATACTGCTTTCAATAGGATAATTGGTTTGATAATAATTTAATATTTGGTCTTGCTCAATAACAGTTCCAATGATACTAAAACCTGCAATAATTAATAGTATAAAAATTGCAAATCTTAAATCAGCTAAAGATCGTATAATAACTTGTTTCATATTTTTTAAAAAATCTTTATTTTGATGCTAAGCGTATACGGCCAGATAATGCCCATTGTTGAAATTCTTTTAATTTTATTTCATCTAATTGTGCTAATGGGACTACATCATTTAAACAGATTATAATATCTTCAGTAGTAAATTCACGTTTTTCTGAAAATCCTAAATACATAGCATCAATAATTGTTTGACGAATTTCAGCTCCTGAAAATAATTTCGATAATTTAGCTAATTTTTCATAATCAAACAGTTCCCAAATATTTGGGCGGAATTCTTTCAAATGAATTTTAAAAATTTCTATTCTTTCTTCATAAATTGGTAAATCTAAAAAAAATATTTCATCAAACCGACCTTTTCGAAGAATTTCTAAAGGTAAATTTTTAACATTATTAGCTGTTGCAACAACAAAAACTGCGGCACTTTTTTCTGATAGCCACGTTAAAAAACTTGCTAGTACACGATTACTAGTTCCACTATCACCTCTACTATCCAGATTACTAAAAGCTTTGTCGATTTCATCAATCCATAATATACACGGTGATAAAGCTTCGGCAACATCAATTGTTTGCCGTAAACGAGATTCTGATTCACCGACAATACCACCAAATAATTTACCAATATCTAATTTTAATAAAGGTAATTGCCAATCATTAGCAATTACTTTAGCTGTCAAGGACTTACCGGTTCCTTGAATTCCAACCAAAAGTAAGCCACGTGGAACTGGTAAACCGTAATTGCTAGCTTGTTGACTAAAAGCACTTGTTCGCTTTTTTAACCAACTTTTTAAATTTTCAATTCCCCCAATATTAGTTAAATTTTGTGTAGTTGACCAATATTCTAAAATTCCTGTTTGGCTAATAATTTGCCTTTTTTCATCTAAAACTAATTGTATACTGCGTTCATCAATAATTTTATAAGTGGCAATAATTTTTGACAAGACTCTTCTAATACGTTCTAATGATAATCCTTGACAAGCCCTAGTTAAATTTTCAATTAAAATTGTATTTGTTTCAATTTTTAAAGAATTAAATAATCTAATTAATTCTTGTTGAATTTCATCAGAAGTTGGTAATTCAAATTTCAAAACAGTAATAAAATCTTGTAATTCAATTGGAATAGTAATTTCAGACCCAACAATAATAATGGTTTTAGGTTGCAATTTTAAAATTCTAATCAAATTTTTTAATTTTCTAGCTACAGAAACATCAGTTAAAAATTTTTGAAAATCCTTTAAAATAAACAGGGCCGGAGTTTCAGAAGTTAATTTTTCAATTAATTCTAGAGCTTGTAATGGATTTCGTTTAGCAAAATTTTCGTTATTTGGATTATTTGTATAACCATCTACAAAATCCCAGGTATAAACACTACGATTTAAATTTGCTTTAGTATTTTTTCGAATTAAGTACTCTACCCTATCTTCTTCAATAGTATTAATATAAATAATCGGGTACCGAGCTTTTAATAGTAAAGTAAATTCATTATTGAATTTCATAAGATATTATTTTGACATGTAAAATTTAAATAAAAAATAATTATTTATTAGAGTAATTACTTTAATAGTATTACTCTAATAAATATAAGTTGTTAACTTTGAATTGTTAATTTATGGCGTCCTTTTTTACGACGGTTTTTAAGTGTTTTTCGTCCTTGGGGTGTTGCCATTCTTGCACGAAAACCAGAAAGTTTTATAACCGAAGCCCTTGTTTTATTTGATAATGTACGTTTTGTCATAAGATTTTAATATAAAACTAATAAATCTATAATACCAGAAAATACAAAAAATTAAAACTTATATTGGTTTTATATTTAATAACTCATAAATAACTAATTGACGAATTAATTTAATTAAATATAAAAATAAAGCATACGCCTCATCTTTATATTCAAATAACGGATTTCGTTGCCCATAACCCCGCCAACCTACAGCATCACGAATTAATGACATATTTTGTAAATGTTCTTTCCACATAATATCAATATATTTAAGCATCGTTGCCCGTTCAATTTCTCGCATTAACCCAACTTCGACAGTTTCAATTTCAGCTTCTTTTAATTCATACGTTAACCAAAACTGCTGTTGTAAATAATTTTTTAATTCTATCTTTGTATAAGTTGGGTTATATTTAATAAATTCTTTTAAATTAAGTGTTGTCCCTAATAAATCTTGTAGAATATTATTTAAAATTTTAATATCAACTATTTCTGTTTCATCAACAATATCAATAATCACTTGATCTCCTAAAGCTAAGATTTTTTTTCGAACAGATCTACTTTCTAATACATTTCGTCGTTCATAAAAAATAACCTGCCGTTGTTTATTTAATACTTCATCATAATCAAAAATATATTTTCGTGAATCGTAGTTTTTATTTTCAACTGTTTTTTGTGCACTGTCTAAACTTTTTGTTAATAAATTTGACTCTAAAGGAATATCATCTAATAACTCATTCAGCATATATTCTTGAATATTTGTGCTTCCAAAAACTCGCAATAAAGTATCATCCAAACTTAAAAAGAATCTAGATTTACCAGGATCTCCCTGACGTCCACATCGCCCACGTAATTGGTCATCAATACGGCGTGATTCATGACGTTCAGTTCCAATAATATATAGTCCTCCTAATTCTTTAATTAAGTGATTATCTTTTTTTTGTTTACTTCCTAATATGTTAACTAAAATTTTAAAAATTTCTTTTAAGTTTATTTTATATGAGTGACCATTTGGTTGAAGTTGATCAATTTCATTAAGCGTTTTTAATATTTCAACAGGATTTAATCTTAAAAAAGTGACATCTTCTAATAGATTTGAAAAATAGGTCTTTAATAAATTAGAATCTATTTTTATAATATTTGAAATAAGTGAATTATCGTATACTAGCTTTTTTTTATTTATTAACAATAAAAGATACTTATACAGTTCTTTTTGAATTTTAAATTTAATATTTCCACCTAAAACAATATCTGTCCCACGCCCAGCCATATTAGTTGCAATTGTTATAGCTTTTTTTTCTCCAGCTTGTGCAATAATTTCAGACTCTTTTTTTACATTTTCTGGTTTAGCATTTAAGATTTGATATGATAAATTATAATCATTTAATAATTGCGCTAAAATTTCTGACTTTTCAACACTGGTTGTCCCAATTAATATTGGTTGACCAGTTGCGGAAATATCACGACATTCTTTTGCAACAGCTTTCCATTTAGATAATTCATCTCTGTAAATATAATCAGGTAAATCTTTTCGTTTGGTAGTTTTTGCTGTAGGTATTGAAAGTACTGGTAAATTATAAATTTTTTCAAATTCTGCTTCTGCTGTTTTTCCAGTTCCAGTCATTCCTGATAATTTAGGGTATAATAAAAAGAAATTTTGATAAGTAATGGATGCCAATGTTTGATTATTACCTCTAATAGGTACATTTTCTTTAGCTTCAATAGCTTGGTGTAACCCGTCACTCCAACGTCGATCAGGCATAATTCGTCCAGTAAATTCATCAACAATCACAATTTCATTATCTTTAACAATATAATGAACATTATTAAAAAATAAGGTTGTTGCACGTAATCCATTAATAATAAAAGGAATCCAAGGATCAGTTTTATTATATAAATCTGTAATATTTAAAAATTTTTCTGCTTGTCGAACCCCTTGTTCTGTTAAAATAATATTTTTTCCTTTTTCATCAATTTCAAAATGTATTTGAACTTCTAGATATTTAACAACTTCTGCTGCAACAACATATTTATCAATCGAACTTTCGGTACTTCCTGAAATAATTAAAGGTGTTCGGGCTTCATCAATTAAAATCGAATCAACTTCATCTACAATACAAAAATTAAATGGTCGTTGAACAACGTCTTTAATATTAAAAGCCATATTATCACGTAAATAATCAAAGCCTAATTCGCTATTTGTAATATAAGTTATGTCGGCGTTATAGTTAATTTGTCGTTGTTTAGAATTCATATCTTCTTGAATCAAACCAACATTTAAACCTAAAAATCGGTGAATTTGACCCATCCAAGTTTGATCACGTTTTGCTAAATAATCATTAACAGTAACAACATGCACACCTTTTTTGGTTAATGCATTTAAATATGCAGGTAATGTCGAAACTAATGTTTTCCCTTCTCCAGTTCGCATTTCGGCAATTTTACCATCATTAAGAACTAATCCACCCAATAATTGAACATCAAAATGGCGTAGTCCTAATGTTCGACGACCAGCTTCTCGTGTACAAGCAAAAGCGTCGGGTGTAATATCGTTTAAATTTTTTGTAGTGTCATAACGAGCTTTTAATTTAATCGTATATTCAGAAAGTTCAGTATCTGATAATAATTTAAATTTTGATTCTAAATTATTAATTTCATTAATTACACTGCTATATTGATTAACTGTACGATTACTATTTAATAAACTTTTAATCATTTGATTTTTTTAACTTGTATTCTATTATAAGATTATAAATAATTGTCTACTCCTTTATTAATAAAAAATAAAGATAGAATAAATATTAATTTTATTATATCATTATTCGATAATTTATCGAATTATTGATAATATAAACTAATAAACATGAAATAATATTAAAAATGAGCAAGTTATTTATCTTTTTACTACTAATATCATTAATTCGTTTTATTCTCTTACTTGTAACAAAAAAGTCTCAAACTTTTTCGGGTGCAATTTCAAGTTCAGTAATTAGCTTTTTAGCTACCTGCGGCTATTTATTACCGATTCATGAAAATTTAGAATATTATGACAATCAATTGGATGATTTACCTTTTATTCGTTGGTTACTTCCACCACATATTGAGTATCAACCTGGAGATCCTCGAATTAAAATTGCAACAGATCCTGATGTATTTTCAGATCTTTTAGGAAATGTTTCACAATATAGTTCATTCTTTGTTTTTTTTGCAATTTACTTTATTATTATTCGTTATGGAAAAAAATATAATATTGACTATTTTATTCGATATAATGTAATGCATTCAATTTTAATTATGTTATTACAAGTTCCCATTACTTATTTTTATGTTGAATTAGTTCAATTTTTGACCTTAAATCAATTCTTAAAATCGTTTACACAAAATCTTGCAACGAGTTTAATCATTGTTAATTTTTTTATTATTTTTTATGCCATGTATTATGCGGTTACAAACCGTTATGTCAATTTACCAATTATAACGGATGCATGTGAATTACATGTTGGAAAAAAAGAATAGGATTTTTATAAAAAAGGTGAGCTAGGACTTGCATAATCTTTTTCAATCATTAACCCTGATAAATACGCTAAACGACCAGCTTCAACAGAAAGTTTCATTGCTTTAGCCATTTGTTTAGGGTTTTTAGATTGTGCAACTGCAGTATTTAATAAAACTCCAGCTGCTCCTATTTCCATTGCTAAAGCTGCTTCACTTGGTTTACCAATACCGGCATCAACAATAACCGGGACAGTTGCATTTTCAATAATAATTTGAATATTTGTTAAATTTTTAATTCCTTGACCAGATCCAATTGGAGAACCTAGAGGCATAACTGTGGCACACCCAATATCTTCTAAATGAAGAGCAAGCATAGGGTCAGCATTTATATATGGTAATACTGTAAACCCTTTATTTACTAAAAATTCAGCTGCTTTTAATGTACCGATAGGGTCTGGTAATAAATATTTTGGATCTGAAATAATTTCTAATTTTACAAAAAAATTATCTTCTTGGCCTAATTGACAAGCTAATTCATGACCCAAAAAAGCCATTCGAATGGCTTCTTCGGCTGTTTGACATCCTGCTGTATTAGGTAATAGCCATAATTTATTCCAATCAAGTTTTTTTAAAAAACTTGTATTATCATTATCTAAATTGGTAGGTAATCGTCGGATTGCTACTGTTACAAGTTCGCAATTACTTTCATTAATACTAGTAATTGTGTCATTAACAGTTTTATATTTACCAGTTCCTAACATTAACCGAGAATCAAAAAATTTATTTCCAATTTTTAATTTATCCATTCATTTTTTATATGATTAATTAACACTCCCCAGGTAGGACTTGAACCTACGACCAATCGGTTAACAGCCGATTGCTCTACCACTGAGCTACTGAGGATAATTCTGAATATATCTTATCACTTTGTAATAAAAGATTCAAGTTATATAAATATAAGAAATGTTTAAAAATCTTATATTTATATATTTAGTTTGTTTTTGTTGTTACTAAATTATTTTTTAATAATAATGATCGTAAAACATTTTCATCAAATTCTAGAATTTTATAAAATTGATCTAAACCATTAGGTAACATTGAAAATGTAATTTCAATAAAATTTCCTTTAGTTTGATTATTAATGCTATAAGCTAAATTACGTTTTCCACGTGAAATTACAGATATTTCTGACCCACCTAAATTTTGTAATTCTTTTGCGTATTTAAAAGCCCATGTTTTTAATTCACTATCATTAAATTCTTCATTTAGAAGAATCATCATTTCATATTTTACTTTACCAAACATAAATCTATTTTTAATATCTTTTTTAATAGAGACTTAACAATATATTACGCCTAGATAGAGAAGTATGTCAATTTTTTAGAGTAAAAATTACTAGATACAAAAATGTTTTTAACTGGTTCTATTCTTTTCATTTTTTATTTCTATCTTTGGGTATTATATTTATCCCAACCTAATTCTTTTAAACCATCATTACGTCTTAAAGGTCGAGTAATCAGTTCTAAAATATCTTTAGCATTTGTAAATCCATGAATTTGGGCAAAAGTAAATTCCACTGACCATTTTGTTGAAATACCCCGCGCTTCTAACGGATTAGCATGTGCCATACCTGTAATTACTAAATCCGGCTGTAAATCTCGAATTCTATCAATTTGATTATAATTATCTGGTTTTTCAATAATTTTTGGAACCCGAACATTATTTTTTTTACAAGCTTGAATTAATAACTCTAATTCAGCTTTTTGATACCGTTTATCCATATAGGGAATACCAATTTCATAAACAATCATTCCACAATTAATTAAAAATCGGGCTAGCGAAATTTCTAATAAATTATCACCCATAAAAAATACAGATTTACCTTTAATTAATTTAATATAATCTTGTAAGGCAGCCCAACTTTCTTGTTCTCGAATTTCTAAACCATTTGGAATTACATTTAAAGCTGAACAAATTTTTTCAACCCACAATTTTGTTCCATCTGGTCCAATTGGAAATGGAGCAGAAATTAATTTACATTTTCGACGACGCATTAATGTTGTTGCAGTACGACTTAAATATGGGTTAACACCACAAACAAAATTGCCAGGTTCAATACTAGGTAATTCGGAATAACGTTTAGCTGGTAACCACCCATCCACAATAATATTTTGTTTTTTTAATTCTAAAGTTAATTGATTCGCTACAGAATCAGGTAATGATCCAAATAGAATTAATGGTTTTTGTATTCGTTCGTTTAAAGCTGAATTCTTATTTGGTGATTTTGAATAAGTTTTTTGTGCTAATGCGGCCAACACAGTATCTTCACCTTGAGTAAATGCATAATCTAACCCATTGGCACGGGCAACTACTAAAGGAACTTGAATTTCTAATTCTAATTTTGGTGCAATTCCTTCTAGATCCATTTTAATAATTTCTGTCGTACAAGTACCAATCCAAAAAATAACACTAGGATTTCTATCACGTTTAATTTGTAAACATAATCTTTTTAATTCTTGATAATCATTCAATTGGGCTGAAATATCACCTTCTTCTAATTCTGCCATTGCGTATCTTGGTTCTGCAAAAATCATAACCCCAAGAGCATTTTGTAAAAAATAACCACAAGTTTTTGTTCCAATAACTAAAAAAAAGCTATCTTCAATTTTTTGATATAACCAAGCAACACAACTAATAGGACAAAAGGTATGGTAATTTCCAGTCTCACATTCAAATGAAAGAGTTTCAGTTTCTTTTAAAACCATAATTTATAATTAAATAATTAATAATTCGTCATTTTCTTCTTCCTCTAGAACATTAGCATTTTCATTTTCATTAGGATTTAAATAAAAATCAGATAATAAACTAAATAATTCACGGTCAGGGGATTCTTTAGGAATAACTCCTTCGGGTTCAGCAATTAATTGATCCGCAATATTTAAATAATAATCGCAAACATAATTTAATGAAGGTTCAATCTCAGCCATTTCAAATAATGTTTTACCTTTTACCCGTGAGATACGGATATCTTCAATTAAGGGTAAAACTTCTAATACTGGCATTGGTACAGCTGTGATATATTTATCGATTAAATCCCGCGTAGCAGTCCGGTTTCCAATTAAACCGGCTAAACGTAATGAATGTGTTCTAGCTTTTTCTCGAACTGAAGCAGAAATTCGGTTTGCTGCAAATAACGCATCAAAACCATTATCGGTAACAATTAAACAATAATCAGCATAATTTAATGGCGCTGCAAATCCACCGCAAACTACATCACCCAATACATCAAATAAAATAACGTCATATTCATCAAAAGCATTTAATTCTTTCAATAATTTTACAGTTTCCCCTACAACATATCCCCCACAACCAGCACCAGCTGGTGGACCTCCTGCTTCGACACAATCAACTCCACCATAACCTTGATAAATAACATCTTCAGGCCAAACATCTTCATAATGGTAATCTTTACTTTGTAAAGTATCAATAATGGTTGGAATTAAAAATCCTGTTAAAGTAAAGGTACTATCATGTTTAGGATCACACCCAATTTGTAAAACTTTTTTTCCTCTACGGCATAATGCAACTGAAATATTGCAACTAGTTGTTGATTTCCCAATGCCCCCTTTTCCATAAACTGCTAATTTCATATAAATCTTCCCTTAAAAATAACTTTTTTTCATACAATTTGTTTAGAAATTATTCATTTCTATTTAAATTATAACAAATATTTAAAATAAAGAAAGAAATAAAAATTATGTTTATATACTACTACCCATACTTATTAATTTAAATTTTAAAAAAAAAATTGTTGATTAAATCAAGTTTTTATTATTAAAATAATAATATATTAAACAATTTCCCTTAAATATTTTTAATTGGAGAAATTAAATGGAATGGAATGATATTCAAAATTATTTATCTAATGTTGTTTTTGGAATTTTATTATTAACAATGACATTTTATTGGATGAGTCTAATTTTGTTTAAGAATCCAATTTTATCTGAAATTGGTAAAATTGGATCAATAATGGCAAATATTTTATTATTTGTTATTTTAGGTTCACGTTGGATAGTTGCTGGTTATTTTCCATTAAGTAATCTCTATGAATCTTTATTATTTTTAACTTGGACATTACTAACAATTTATTTATTTGTTGAATATAAAACAAAAAGTAAATTAATTGGTGCAACATTAATTCCAGTAGCGTTATTAATTAATGGTTTTGCTAATTTAACATTACCTCCAGAAATGCAAAAAGCAAGCCCTTTAGTACCTGCATTACAATCAAATTGGTTGATGATGCATGTGAGCATGATGATGCTGAGTTATGCCACTTTAATTGTAGGATCATTATTATCAATATTATTTTTAATTATTAGTAAAGGAAAAGATATAAATTATCATGTTTTAAATAACAGTCAAGATAATTTAGAACCTTCATTATTAAATAATATGGCAGTTGCGTATGATAAATCCTTTTCTTTAGGTTCAAAGCAAAAAAAAAGTCAAACTAGATTACTTTATAATATTGATAATTGGAGTTATCGTGTTATTGGATTAGGTTTTCCTTTTTTAACAATCGGTATTATTGCTGGTGGTGTATGGGCTAATGAAGCATGGGGGTCTTATTGGAGTTGGGATCCTAAAGAAACTTGGGCATTAATTACATGGCTTGTTTTTGCTGCTTATCTACATGCACGCATTACAAAAAATTGGCAAGGTAAACGAACCGCTATTTTAGGTTCATTAGGATTTTTTGTAATTTGGGTTTGTTATCTAGGTGTAAATTTTTTAGGTAAAGGTTTACATAGTTATGGCTGGTTATCGTAAAGTAAAAAAAAAGGATCTAAAATAATTAATTATTTTAGATTCTTTTTTAATAAGCTAACCCTAAACTTCTTGTTGTTTCCGCACCTAAATATACTCGTACACTTAAAAAATCAGTTGGGCAAGCAGTTTCACAACGTTTACAACCAACACAATCTTCTACACGTGGAGAAGAAGCAATTTGACCTGCTTTACAACCATCCCAAGGAACCATTTCTAGAACATCAGTTGGACATGCTCGTACACATTGGGTACAGCCAATACAAGTGTCATAAATTTTAACTGTATGTGACATAAATTTACTTTAATTATATATAAAGATATATTATTTTAAGGTTTATAAATTTTTTTAAACCTTTACAATATAAATTATATTATATATTTTTACATTTAATTAATAAATCTTTTAATTAAATATTTATGAAAATTAATAATGACTTATTAGAACGTGGCGAAGAACTTTTACAAAAAAGTGATAATAAATATATCACAATTGTAAATTTAGCTAAATATGCAAAATTAAGTATTTTACAAGATTTACATTCTGTCAAACAGCAATCAGGTTTAAAACCATTAGTTAATTCTATTTATAATTTTGATAAATTAGAAAAAAAAAACGAAAACTAAAATAAATTTAGTTTTCGTTTTTTTTTTGTTTATTTAAAACCTTGGCATTGA
>JGI24540J26637_10001035_pt1 | contig 12203 bp, 5 predicted proteins | sample NorSeaMetagenome_FD_26637 | JGI IMG/M metagenome (IMG submission 26637)
AAGACGATGAAGCAGTCGAACCTGTTCCAGCCGGTCTTGAAGTACTGGAACAAGTTGAGGCCGATCCATTTCAACAACATCTCCATGATGAAAATTCCATTCCACACAAAGTCTATGTAGAACAGCCCGTCCGTGTAACCCTTGCTCATGTTGTGGTACGGCATGGCCATGGTCAGGATGCTTACCATGATCACAGTCATGATGACATTGTCGAAAGGGTGGGACTCTACAAGCTCAAACGTCTTGTTCCTCAGCCTCAGGATCCATGTGGCGTCCTCCTCGCGCTTTACTCTGTTAAACTCGAACGGGCTTTTCATCCGGGTCGTGACCTTACTCTGCATTATAGATCTCTGCGCCTTCACCCACTCCTGCTGCTCCTTGCTGAGGAAGAGGCTTTCTCCGTCACCCTCCGCCTTGACCTGGCTGAACTTATTGATGACAACTCCCACAAAGAGGTTGATGACGAAGAAGCTGCCGATGAAAACGAAGAGGACGAAGAAGAGGGCGTACCCTACAGAAGCGTCAATTTTCGGTGCCATGTCAATCTGAGTCACGTCCCGGGCTGCAGACATGATGTCGGGCCACATCTCCAGGCTAGCAATTTCGAAGAGGGTCGTCATGGCGCGGGGGACGGAGTCGAAGTGGTAAGGGTAACGAACCCATTCCCTGTCCACGACAAGGCCGGCGTCGTTGGTGTAGTTCCCGATGCAGTCAATGCGGTCGAGTCCATACTTGTCCGTGTTACCGTCACCGGCACAGTAGAAGAAGAGGCCGGAGAAGAAGGTGCTTCCGCAGATCGCGAACACCAGGAAGCATAGCAACACCACAAGCACTACGTTGATGCAGGCAGGGAGTGCAATGAATATAGCGTTTACGATTACCTTGAGGCTTGGCGCCCTGCTAACCATCCTGAGGGGCCTCATACCCCTCATCGCCCTGAGACTCTTCAAGAAAGCCAAATCAACGACTCCAGAAAGAGCGATGCCTGCAATGCTCACCAGTACGATGACAAAGTCGAGCTTGTTCCACGAAATCTTAAGGTAGGCTCCCTGTCCCATGATGAACCCCATGCTGACGATCTTGAGCAACATCTCGATGACGAACAGGGCCGTCATGATGAAATCAGTGTAGTACAGAAAGTGGTAAAGCGGGCCCTTCTCCACGGCAACGTGGGGCTCGTCCAGAGCTAGCATGATGCTGGAAACTGCAATCAGAATGAGGATGATCCTGTCGAACCACGGCTCGCATACTATGCCGGTGCACCAGAGTCTCAGGCTGTTGTTGCGCCCAAGGCAACAGAGACTGGTCTCGTTCTTGAGGATGAGCTCCTTCTTGGCCTTCCTCGCCTTGTCCTTCCTCACCGCTTTCCTGAGATGTTGCACATTGGTCGGGGACATAAGGCTAATAGTCGAAGGGGTGATGTCACCTATCGTGTACAGCCGCGTTGTGTCCGCCCCGAACACCATGCTATCGCCCTCCCACTCCATAGCCAGCACGGATGCACCCCTAGACCTGTACATGATGTCAATCTCCTGCTGGTCCATCTCCTTTGGCGCAGCGATGACCACTGAACCCCTACTACTACCGCTCAGGGCATCTTCGTCTTCCTGGGCCTTTTTGTATTTCTTGGGTGGAATACTCAGGTTGATGAGGCCAATCTCGAGAAGCATTTGGGCGCACTTTTCGGCCTTGTGGGCGTCCTTCACTACCTTGTTCTTGATCAAGAAGTCGGTGAACTCGTTCCCAGTGAAGCAGTCCATGAACGTTTTCGCGTTCTTCCTCCTCGTTCGAATGTCAACACTCCGTTTAATGAGCTTAATGAAGTTTCCCACTATGCCGAACTCGTTCTTCAAATCTCCATCCATCAAGGCCTCGTGCCTGGCTGATTCAAGGTTTACCTTGTCCGCCTTGGATCTGATAATGAGGTCTGGTCCTGATTTCGCGACAGAGGCTGTAGCTTTGTTTCCGTCTATTTTTGTGCTGTCCCCGCCGCTGCCCCCACTGTTCCCGCTATTCATCTCGTCCATCTCTACCCCTCCATCTTCGATATGATGGAGGGTAGATGCTCTCACAGAATTTGTCAACAGAGAGGTGGATGTATTTTCGTCCATACTGTCATCTTCGTTGTCCAGGCTGTTCAACCTCGGGTCGTTGCAGTTGTAAAGCTGAAGAATATTAACGTGAATTTTGCGGAGGCACGTGTAAGTGTTGTCAAGGACGTATGTAGAAAGCCCATCGAGCCTGACGTATTTCGGAGGGTAGTGAGCTTCATATGACGATGCGGCCAATCCTGTGAGCTCTTCCTCGGAATCGGATCCAGAATCGGTCTCGGACTCGCTTTCTGACCCGTCTGCGGCCTTCCTTGCTGTTATGATTAACGAGCTCGTGCTCTTCCTCCTCAATTCCTTCTTCTTCTTCTCAATTTCTTTCTCCTCCATCATGACCAGCTGCTCTGTCATCGCCCTCGTCCTTGCAGCAGCCTCCTTCGCCTTCTCTTCATTGTTATCACCTAAGAACCAACTTGAAACCCGTCTGGAGAACCTCTGAAAGCCATTTCCTTTTTTGGGAGCAGGTTTCGAGGGCGCAGCGGCGCCTGTGGGTGCCTCGACAGCAAACGAGACTTTTTCAGGCTTGACAGCACCTCCATCAGCTGCGTCGTCTCCTGTCATCTTCCAGCTTTCCGCCTTGGTCAACTCGGCCTGCTTAGTTCCTTCTTTCTCACGAGTTTTGCGATCGCAATTCTTGGTCTGCCTTTTCTTCAAAGTAAGACAGCACCTTAGGAACTTGGGAACACATAACATCAACACGGTCACGACCATTGACTTAAATTTCTTAAAAGCCAACTTGACATCATTTTGTCGCTCGATTTCCTCGTAAAATGTTGACTTGGCCTCCCCCGAAGCTTGCTGAAAGTTGTCGAGGAGGATGGCGAGAAATAAGTTGAGGACAATGTAGTTACCAAAGCAGAACATTGAAGACGCGTATACGGCTCCTATGACGCCGTTGACCTTCATACATGCGTACAGGACGTCGTTCCAATTCTCTCCAGTGACTACCTGAAAGACAGTGAGGAGGGACATGCCGAGCGAGTCGAAGTGGGCCCTAGGGTGCTCGTCGAAACCATTTACCGGTGTGAACTCCCCTCCATAAAATTGCATGCCAAAGAGAGCGTATATGAACAAGAAAAGGCATAGGATGAGGCCAAAGTTCGCTAGGCCTGGGATGGACCTCACAACAGTGACGATAAGCTGGTTGAGGCTGTGCCATGACTTGGCCAGCTTGAGCGTCCTGAGAACCCGGAGAAGCCTGAATGTACGAAGACTTGAGAAGCCCCCTCCGGACAGGAGGGAGAATTCGATCCAACTGAAGGCGACGATGAAAGCGTCAAAGTTGTTGTAGCCGTCGTGACAGTAGGCCATTAGCCCCATTCCCACGAGCTTGATGGCCATTTCTACAGAGAAGAGGATGGTAAATACCATGTTGGCGACCTCAAGGACGTAACGGTGCATGTCTGATGCCCCGTGAAACTCCATGGACATGAAGAGGGTGTTGAGGAGGATGGATGAGGTAATGAAGGCCCCAAAGTTCTCATCGGTTCCGATGATGTAGCACTGGTCGCGGAATCCTGCGTAGATGCGGTACAGGGTAGAGGTTTCTGGTGTGACGACCTCTTTGTCTCTTCGCCACCTGCCGGCGAAAGGCCCAGCCCACTTCAATTCCTTGAACCTCTTTTTCTCCTCGCGTTTCGCCTTTGCCTCGTTCTGCATTCTTATGATCTCGGGCGGGGTATCGTCGGGCTGAGTGACAGCGTGGGCGCTGTGGGTGTAAGCCTCGTAAATGACAGCGACCACAAGGTTGATTGCAAACAGAGAACCGAAGACGACGATGAGGATGAAGTAGGGAACTGCAATGAAACCTGTCGTGTCCCAGCACATGTTCATGACGTCGATCCAACCCTCGAGAGACATGGTTGTCAGGATGGTAAGGAAGCTCATGAAGATGTTGTCGAAACCTATGTCACCCTCGGGGGCAGAGTTCCAATCCGCGGAGACAGTGGCGCCATCGATCCCCAGGGGTGTGTGGGTGCTGCAAATTTCGCCCGCGCCGCAGTGCACGTAGGCGGCGCCCGTGTCTGTGAGTCCACAGACATCCCAGTCGTCTTCAGAAACCCGCTTCCACGCTGCGTTAGGGTCCGCGACGAAATCGATGGTGTCGTCCTTGTAAAAGCACTTCTGGCGCTCCGAGCCCATAAAGAGCTGGAGGCCAAATATGCCAAAGACGAAGAACATGAAGCCGAGAAGGTTCCCAACATTCATGAGGAGGGGAAGGGAGGAGAGGAGGGCGGTAACTGCGATGAGGGGGGCGAGGAGCGAGCGGTGGCGAGGAGCGAAGCGACGAGCGGAAGACGCGTTGTTAGTACTGGACAGCCCTCTGCCCAGCCTTCGCTCCTCGTCCAATCTCACCTAGCTTCCTAACTCCCTCGACCCTCTGGATTGTCTTGAGTACCTTGAGGATTCTCACGACGCGGATCGCCGTGAAATTTGCTCCCTCAGACCCATCGTCCATGAAGAGTTCAAGGATGGTGGGCAACCATCCCATGAAAACAACAAAGGAATCCATTCGATTCCAGCCATCCGAAAGGTAAGCAGTCTGTAGCGGAGGAGGCGAGAGGTGGGGGGGAGGGGGCGACAGGGCAGGGGTTGGCTTACGGTCCTGAATGATCTCTTGTGCCAACGACCTCATGTGGGTCACTTCTCAGGTGGCTCATTTCCACTAAACCCACCTTATTTCCCCACACCCCAAGCCCGACCATTCTAATAGCCATCTCTACAGTAAATATGATGTTGAAAATGAGCTCCAGTTGCTCTAAAACCTTATTGGTCTCGTTCGACAGGGGGTCCTCAATAGCCAAACATATACTATTCACGACAATGAGGGTGAGAATGAACCGGTCGAAGAGTGGATTACTCATACAGTCCAAGCAGAGCTTACGAACAGGATGGTGAACACTAAAGTATAGGCACGACTTTGGTTGGGCAGCCCGAAGGATGGATTGTCTGCGATGTCTTGCCATGATGACGTTCCTCTGAGAAGGTGCGAGCTTCCCCCTCACTGAACCGATCAGGGAATTCCGATGACCCCCTTCGTCATCCTCTTTGACCTTAGGCAAAGGCAAAATAGGGCCTTGAGGGGCTGGCGTAGCCGGAGATAAGGCCATGAACATATTGGAAGTTTCAGGGGCAGCTTCATCTTTTAAGTTGCCAATTGATTCGAGGACGTCTAAGTTGCGACGAGGCTTCTTCTTCTTCTTTGAACGGGCTGCACGACCGGCCCTCATCTCAACAATGTGTTGAGGATAAATTTTGGGAAGAGTATTTTTCGATCCAAGTCGAACCAAGGGGAGAAACGATTTTTCGATTGAATAGAAAAAAGGAACAATCCCGTTGATCAATAGGTATATCGTTGAACCTTAACAGACACTTACTACAGAAAGTGCATAGAATTGACGTTGGATTGACCATATCTACCCCCACACCCAAATAAACTCAAACGGCTCGATCGGCTCGATGGATTCACTTTTTGAGCCAAGGTTGGGACAGAGGGTGATGAATGAGTCGATTCAGTACTCTTTATCTTCTTCTTCTTCCCAGGGGAAGGCTGGTACGCCTTCTAAGAAGGGTTTGAGCAACACAGACGGGGTAGAGTCGATACGAATTGCTCAGCGGTGCATTAAGCAGGCTCTATCGATCCTCTCTGCGGGAACACCTTCCGGTGCCACGCCTTCGACGCCCTCTAATAAGGAGAACGCAACTCCTTCGAAGAATAGGGCGCCGAAGACTCCTTCGGCGGCAGGTCTTTCCACCCCGGTCAAGGCCAAGCTCTCCAAGGGCAAGACGGCGGAGTGCTCCGACTTGCTTTGTTCTGCCGCCCACGTGCTCCGCTGCGCTATTGGCCAGAACCCAACCATCGCCCAGTCTTACGAGGCCTCCGTGGGGAGCACTTCCTCCCTAGCCCTAGAGAAGGTGAGGGCTGGAGCGAAGCGACGGCAAAAGCAGCTGCATGGAAGCATTCAGCTCGTCGCTTCGCTCCTCGCCTATGCCTAACGTCTCTCTCCCTCGCTTCGCTCGCAACCTGCTCCTGACCCCGCTAAACGCAGATATGCTATCACACCCTCGTGGCCTGCGTTGACCTGATATCTTCGCTGCACCAGCAGAACGTCTGCGGCACCCCGACTACGCCCAATGCCTCTGTGTCTTTCGATACTGCTGTTGGGATTGTCAAGGCTTGTCAGGTGGCCATGGCCACCTACGAGATGCTTGGCTTGTTGGTCAAGAATTACGTCAAATCAGGAGGCTCCACCCACAGCGACTCCAATGTCATCTCCCTTCCCTCTTTCTCCAATAGCAACGAATTGGCCCCCCACTCCCACTTCACTTTCGCCGTGCCGCCCCTCCCGTCAAACTCCTTCACCACTGGAAGCGGAGAATTCGACAAGCAGCTCTGCAAAATTGTGGCGGGTGCCTCCATCAACGCTGCAAGGTGCGCCTCCGAGCTGGCTCTGCTGTCTTCCTTGCCCCCGCCGCCCTTCAACTTCGGCCAGGCATTCGACCGGGAGCTTAAGCTGCTTTCGAAGGACCCCTTCGCGGGAAGTACAATCTTGTACTCCGTGGCCCTCACGTACATTCAGGTCATGGTGATGCAAGGACAGGTCCGGGAAGCGGCCTCGTACAAGGAGAGGTGAGAATGGACGACCAAAAAAACCCAATATCCAGCACTTACCCTAACCACCCACGCGCACTCGTCTCCTCCTCTCCCCTCCCCTCCGTATTCAGATCCCACAAGTTCCTCTGGTCGTTCGCGTCGCGTTACGATAAGTTCCTCGCCCGGAGGTCTTCCAGGTCCACCCCAAACAAGAACCTCGTCAACAACGAGAAAATGTGCCTCGAGATGCGCCGACGTTCGGTGCTCATGCTGGTCGCAAGCCCCTTTCTAACCACAGGGCCGTGTCCTCCTCCGCTCTCGGGCTCGCATGTCGAAGCGTCGTGCTCGGCGTCCACGCGCGCTGTGGGAAACTACATCCAGCGCTGCAACAACATCTCTGTTTCGCACTGCTCTTCTCCCTCCTCGGCCCTAGCGCCCTTTAACCAGACAGTAGGGCGTCTCATCGATTTCTGCGCTGGAAAAATGACGAAAGCTGCCCCTCCCTCATTCTCGGAGTACTGCGCTTGGCGCATTGTCTCCTCTCCCTCGACCCCTCATGCGTTCATCTCTTCCATCGAGCGTCTGGATAAGTCCGGCTACGCCGCTCTACGGATACTCCTTACCGTCAATAGTATCACGTCTCCATCCTCCAATTTCGACTCGTCCTCTTCATTCTCTGAAGTGTCGAATGTTGTCGACACCCTTAGATCGCTCTGTTTGAACGCGGACGGCAAAACCAACGCGAGGAACTACCGTATTCTCACCGCCTCGAAGCTCTCTGGGTATGCGAGCAACGTGATCTCTTCCCCTGACACAACCGACTCCTCTACCAAGTACATTATCGCTTTCGTGCTCAAGCAGATCTTCGCGCCGCTTTCCAAATTCTCTTCTTCCCTAGCACCGCACATGGATTGTTTACTTAAATCTGCTGCCCTCTTCGACTTGTGCGTGGGCAAGGGTCCCTTGGGTGCCCCGAATTCATTGGAAATGGCCCAACAGTGCATGAATGCGGCCTTCACGACCATTTCGACGCCTGGAAAACTTAACTCGGCAGCGATTGTCAACTGCGGCAAGGGATTCGCAGCCATCGGTCGCAAGCGCTTCGAAAACCAAAACTACGTCCACTCCGTTCTTCCCATTCTAATGTCCCTGCACTGCTTCGAGAAGGACCCCTCATCGCAGCAGCTCCACCTTCGCTATGCGATGCTTGGAAGCTCCTTAAAGCAGTGCAACATGTTCCGGTACGCGGCAGTAGCGTACGCCGTCGCCGCCAAGTCCGCGATATGCAGCGATAGGAACGAGCAGGAATTAGAGTCCCTTGTCGCAGCTTCGTTATACGCCTCGGGAGCAATTGAGGGGGGGGCGACCGGGGCCATAGTCACAAACCTTATCAACTGCGTTGCTTCGGCAGAGAACGCAACCTCGAAACCTAAACAACTTCCTCCGTCCACTCAAAAGATTCTTGACAGTAGCAGCGTCGGCAAGGTGTACAGTTCCGCCTGTACCACGGGCGATACTTCAATAGCCAAGATGTTAAAGGCGGTTGTTTCCGGCGCTTCGAGCAATTTCCACTACGCGTTCAACCTGTCATTGTGTGACGTTCTCCGCCAGCTAGGCCGAATGACGTCCAACTCCAATACGACCATTCCAAAGAGTTTGCTTGCCAAACACATCGCTGAAGTATACAATGCCACGAACTCCGACGATACATTACTCCAATGCAACGCCCAGCTCGTTTACGCAAGGAGTATGATGGTGGCAATGAAACACGAGGAGAAAAAAATGAAGGCGCTGTACAAATTGTCTAGGACCGCAACGGTTAAGTTAAAAGAGTCGAACGCGAGTGAACCCGGCCATTCGCCTCTATTCGCCGCCGCATCCTCAATTCTCAATGCGGAGCTCGGTATTAGCTTGAAGGGCGAGAAAGGCAAGGTCGCATCCTATCTTGACGATGCGCTTGACATCTGCCAAAAATGTCTCCTCACGAGCAGCAGGTCGTCCCTCTGCACTGTCATCACAAACCTTCAGAACTTCTTCACTTTCCTTCGTGACACCGTTAAGTCCTCCCAGTGCGCAACAATGTTGTCAAAGTGCGGTTCGGAGCCAAAGCAGGGTGTGCTTGAGTTCATCTCGAATGCCTACTTGCACGCTGGAATGAACGATTTGGCGGCCAACATTGACGCCAAGGGAGACGTAGGAGAGATCGTCCTCAAAATAAGGGAGTGTGGGGTTGATGATATTGGAGGCCCTGTGAAGGACCTGTACGAAATGTTGCGTGGGGTAGAAGATGAAATAGCGAGCGACGGAGGAGAGAGGGCTCAGTGGAAGGCTATCCTAATCTGTGCTGCTTTGAGTGAAGCAGAGGAGAAGAGGGCGAACCCGGCAGAAGCTCTCTTTTACACGAGGAAGGCTGTCGTGATGTGCAAAGCTGCGATCAGGAATGGCGAGGGGAGGAAGTGGTTGGGAGCGTTGGTGGAATCTTTGACCAACATGGGAAGGCTTTGGGGGCTCCTTGGGGACAAGAGAAGGGCTGAGGGGTACTTGGTTGCGGCGGGGGAATGTCTTGGTCTAGCGATGGACGTCCAAAACGATGTTGAGGTCGTTGATCTCGATGGGGGCAACGATGAGGATGGCGAAGACGATGACGGCCTAAGTGATTTCAATTACGACGTAGTGAGGGATCGCACTGGAAGCACTAGTAACGAACTGCTGGTCGAACATGTGAGCAAAAAAATGCGCCTTCTCGCCATGCCTCCCGAAGCGACCGCCGGGGCTGCCAAGAAGGAACTCGAGGTCGATCTTGCAAAAGAAATCAAGAGCATGGACATTGAGAGGAACATAGAGGTCGTGTTAGGCCTTCTATCTCAGGGTGATGCGCTAAAGAGAATTTGCGAGGGCTACGATAACGGATTCGTGAGCAAGTACAATAGCGCGAAGGAGGTTCTGAGTGTCTTGATGGGAGATGAGCTTGGGAGACAAGTAGAAAAGGCTATTGATGTCCGCACAGATTCCACTAGGGGGGCGGACGATGTGAGCAGGTTGGGAAGTTTGAAGTGTCGGGTCGATGTAAGGCTTGCAAGAGCAAAGGAGATCGTAGTGGGTTGGGGAGATGAGGTTGAGGAGATGTACGAATCCGTGAGAGGGGATAAGAAGGGACATGGAAGGGAGAGAACCGCCGCTTGTTACAGGCTTGGGAGGGCGCGTTTGATGGGTGCTGAAGGAGAGTTGCAGAAATTGTGGAGTGGTGGTCAATCCGAACCCAATGGCAACGTTTGGAAAGCGCGGGAGCTTTTTTTGGAAGCAAGCAAGATTTGCGGTCCGGGAACTAGCAGCTTGGGGCGCAAGGTATACCGCTGCCTCGGGTTGGTTGCCGGACCGAGGGGAGACTTCGGAGAGGATAAGGTCTTGGGAGGAGTTGCCGCTGTTATCAATTTGCACAAGAGTTTGGGGGCAAGCGTGAGGATGAACGTTTGGTACAACCTGGGTGGCGAAGACGGAGAGGGCAACGAAAGCGATGAGGTTGTGAGGAGTGTATTCGGTCTCCTGGATGATCAAGGTTTGGGGCTGAAGGAAGGAGCGCAGGAGATGGAGCGCGTGATCAAAGAGTATTTGCCAGAGGACTGGAACATTGTCAACCTTGCCGTGTGTCCAGGCGGTGAGGTGCTGATTGGATCTTTAAGGAAGAAGGGGGGGGAAGTCGTTGGGTCGGTAGGCTGCGTTATCGAATGTGGCGGAAGCGAGAAGAGGAAGGAGGGAACCTTTCTGATGAGGAGCTTCGACACCTTGGACCTCCTACTTGAGAAGAGCAGGAGACAACTGGACGGCATAGACCCCGCCATGGCCAAGAAGTTTGGTGAGAAGGAGAAGAGAGAGTGGTGGAGGCAGAGGCAGGATATAGACGATGGGTTGAAGACCTTGATGGAGGATGTACAGAGGGAATTGATTGAGGTTGGAGGAGTGGACGCGATACTATTGGGGGAGGAGAAAGAGGAAGAAGTGGTGGACGATCTCAGCAAGAAATTCGAGGCTGCATGCGTTGTTGACTTGACGAGCGAGGGGGGGGAGGAGGAGGAGGAATTGACAGAGAAGGATATCAAGAAGATGACTGTGGCGGTCCTGAAGGAGAATATTCTCGATCGGGACGAGGATGCCAGTCTGAAGGGTCTGAAGAAGGCCGGTTTGCAGGAGCTGCTGCTCGGAATAGTTGAACGCAGGAAGTCGGTCAAGTCGAAAGTCGATGCGTGCGAGAAGCAGTACAATTCCAAGCCTAGCACTACAACAACCACCTCTAAGAACGCAGGGGACGGAAGAACAAATCTTACTATCATCCTCACCCTCGATGAGCGTCTTCAGAGGTTGCCATGGGAGAGCATGCCAATGCTAGAGAAGAGGTCAGTCTGCCGAGTGCCTTCTCTTCCTTTCACCCTCGCGCCCGTGATCGAGAGGAAAGGGAAGGTTCAGAAGATCCGGAAGAAGGAATGCTTTTATATTCTTGACCCTGAGGACAACCTGCCGACGACCAAGAAGACCTTGAACCCAGTCCTTGAGAGCTATGCAGGCCAGAAGGGCTGGGGGTGGAAGGGATACGTTGGCAGAATTCCCGATCTACAGGTCTTGGAGAGACTTGAGAAGGAGGATGGGTTGATGGTTTACTGCGGACACGGGGGTGCAGAGTGCTGCTTCCCGAGGGTAGAGGTTGAGGAGAGGTTGATGAACAAGAGGAGGGGATGCAAGAGCAGTGTGTTTCTGTTTGGGTGCAGCAGTGGGAGGCTAAGTAGTGGGGGTGGAGCGAAGAGGGGCATCGGGAGCGTCTTCAAGCAGATGGAATACGAGCCAGATGGTGTTGCAACTAGCTATCTTGGAGCTGGTGCACCCTGTGTGCTTGGAAACCTCTGGGATGTAAGCGACAGGGACATTGATAGGTTCTGCATCGAGTTCATGGAGAAGTTCTTCGCCGGAGGTAAAAGTGTCGCACAGTGCGTCAGCGAGAGCCGCGGCGTCTGCAAGATGAGGTACGTCGTCGGTGCCGCGGTCGTAGTCTACGGAGTCCCTATTGTCTTTGAATGATGGATAGGTGATGGGAATAATAAAGTGTGTTACAGATACAACGAGATTAGTTTCTTTTAGGCGGGCTTGGACGGTTGGGTGAGTTTAGAGAGGACGGTTTATTGTTGTTCGGTGACGTTGGGGGTGAGGCGAGTGGGGAGAGTGCACCAGAGGCGAGTTCGGAGGGGTCCATCTGAGATGAGCGAAGCGAAGCGTGCATAGCGATGAGCGAAGCGAATCGCGAATAGGATTGGAACGAAGGGTGATGATTATAGAGGACTTACCTCAACAATCTTGGCTCCGTCAGGCGGGAGCCACGAGGTCTCCGATGTTTCCGCGTTGAAGTAGTATATGAGGCCCGTTTTCTCGTCTAGTGTTTCCATCCATATAGCGGCGTCGGGAGAACGGGAGGACTTTGGGGTCGGAGGTAGCGGACCGGGGTGGGGGGATTTGGG
>JGI24540J26637_10001038_pt1 | contig 12194 bp, 12 predicted proteins | sample NorSeaMetagenome_FD_26637 | JGI IMG/M metagenome (IMG submission 26637)
GGAAAAAAAGATAACATTGAACTTGAATGTTCATTAAAGTGGAATGCAAGTTATGCGGAAGATATTTTTGCTTATACAAACAATATTTATCAAAAAGATGGAGGAACACATTTATTAGGATTTAGAAGTGCGTTAACAAGAGTAATTAATAAATATGCAACTGAACATAATTTACTTAAAAAAAATAAATTAGCAATTTCAGGAGATGATATTAAAGAAGGCCTTACATGTGTTTTATCTACTAAAATTCCTGATCCAAAGTTTTCTTCACAAACAAAAGATAAATTAGTTTCATCAGAAGTAAGAATGATCGTTGAGACAGTAGTTAATGAGAAATTATCTATATGGTTTGATCAAAACCCATCAGTTGCAAAAATAATTTTAGCTAAAATTATCCAAGCAGCACTAGCTAGAGACGTTGCTAGAAAAGCCAGAGAAAATGTTAGACGTAAAGGTGCGCTTGAATTAAGTGGATTACCGGGAAAGTTAGCAGATTGCCAGATAGGTAAACAAGATGGAACAGAATTGTTTATTGTAGAGGGAGATTCGGCAGGTGGCTCAGCAAAACAAGGAAGAAATAGAGCAAATCAGGCTGTTTTACCCTTAAGAGGTAAAATTTTAAACACTTATGTTGAAGATTTAACTATAAAAAAGAATGGTAATGGAGATGCATCAGAACAACAAAGAACTAAAGCTTTGTCAAAAATGATTTCTTCTAATGAGATAGTCACATTAATTAATGCATTAGGCCTAGATCCAAAAACTCAAGAAATAGATTTAAAAGATTTAAGATATGGAAAAATTATTATTATGACGGATGCTGATGTTGATGGTTCTCATATTAGAGCATTACTATTAACTTTCTTTAATAATAAACCATTTAATAAATTAATTGAAAATGGCCATGTATATTTAGCTCAACCACCATTATTTAAAATTAATAAAGGTACTAAGGGAATATATATTAAAGATGAAAAAGAATTGGAAGATTATATTGTGAATAACAATAAGGAATTGAAAAAAATTAAAAAAGGAACAAAAGAATTTGCTAAAGAGCTAGATCTTGAAAAATCAAAAATGAATATACAGAGATTTAAAGGATTAGGAGAAATGAACCCTGAAGAATTATGGAGCACAACTCTAGATCCTGAAACCCGAAATTTACTTCAAGTTCAATATTCTAAAGATTTAAAGAAAGATCAAAGTTTAATTCATACATTAATGGGTAACGATGTTGCCTTACGAAGAGATTTNATTATCTCTAATGCAATAAATGTTCAAAATCTTGATATCTAATAATGAAGTTTTTTGAAACTTCAAAACNTCATACATTTAAAAAATCTACCTATATAAGCTTAAGATGGATAGGTATAGTTGGGCAATTAATTGCTGTTAATTTTGTATATTTTTTTTTGAATTTTAAATTTAATTGTTTTGCTTCAAATACGATAATATTTTTTGGAATTCTAAGTAATTTATATTTAATTTTTATTTATAAAAAAACTCAATTATCAGATAGATCAGCATTTATTTTTTTAGTTATAGATATTTTTCAATTAGGTGCTTTGCTTTATTTGACAGGGGGAGTTGCTAACCCTTTTGTGATTTTTTTATTAATACCAAGTGTTTTTTCTTCTTCCAATTTGAGTTTTATAACTAATTCCTTACTTGTATTTTTGTCAACTGCTGTAATTATTTTTCTTACATTTTATTCAGTAGATTTACCAAGTCCTCTAAGTGATCATTTTCATGTTAGTCCATATTATTATTATGCTATTCCTGTTTCCTTAATAATTGCTTTAATTTTTTTAAACTATTTTGCGATGACATTTGGTACACAATCACGTTTAAGAAAAGAAGCATTGTCAAAAATGGAAGAAGTAATGGCAACAGAACATGAGCTTTTATCTTTAGGCGGTCAAGCTGCAGCTGCAGCACACTCTCTTGGAACACCTCTTTCAACAATTAAGATAATTACTCAAGATTTAATAAAACAATTTAAAGGACAAAAAGATATTGAAAAAGATATTGAGTTATTAGCAAGTCAAGTAGAGAGATGTAATGAAATTTTAAAACGTTTAACTCTCAATCCTGTCGAAGAAGATGATTTTATTGATAAAGACTTAGCTATGAGAGATTATTTATCTGAAATTATTTCATCTTTTAAGGAGATTAGTAAAAAACAATTTATCTTTAATTATGATCAAGATTCAAATGTCAGAAAAATAACCAAATCTATAGAAATAGTTTATGGTTTAAGAAATTTTATTGGAAATGCTAATAAATTTTCAAAAAATACAGTCTACATAAACCTTAAGAGCGATAGCGAAATAACAGAAGTTATAATCGAAGATGATGGAAATGGGTATCCAAGGGATGTTTTGTCAAAAATTGGAGAACCTTATTTGAGCACAAATTATCCTCAAGAAAAGTCACAAACAGGCTTAGGACTTGGTTTGTTTATAGGAAAGACTCTTTTAGAAAAAAATTTTGCATCAATTAATTGTAGAAATTCAAAAACAAGAAGTGGTGCTGAAGTTATTGTTAGATGGAATAATAGAGATCTATTTAATATTTAATGAAACTTTTTTTTTGTATCAAATAAAGAACTTAACTCTGATATCATCACATCACCCAATTCATTAACGTCAGTAATTTTGATCGCTTTATCATAATATCTAGAAACATCATGACCAATTCCAATTGCTAAAACTTCTATTTCAGTTTTGTTTTCAATAAACTTAACCATTTTTTTTAGGTGTTTTTCTAAAAAGTCCCCAGAATTTACGGAAAGAGTTGAATCATCAACAGGTGCTCCATCAGATATAACCATTAATATTTTTCTTTCTTCTTTTCGTTTTTTTATTCTATTGTAAGCCCATGATATTGCCTCTCCATCAATATTTTCTTTAAGCAAACCTTCTTTTAGCATTAGGCCTAAATTATTTTTAGCTTGTCGCCAATGAGTATCTGCACCTTTATATATGATGTGTCTTAAATCATTTAATCTTCCAGGCGTTTTAGGTTTTGAGTTTTTATTCCAGTGTTCTCTACTTTGTCCACCTTTCCAGTTTTTTGTAGTAAAACCTAATATTTCAACCTTCACCGAACATCTCTCAAGAGTTCTAGATAATATATCAGCACAAATTGCTGCAATTGTAATTGGTCTGCCTCTCATAGAGCCAGAGTTGTCAATAAGCAAAGTTACAATCGTATCTTTAAAATCTAAATCTTTTTCTTTTTTAAATGAAAGAGAATTATATGGGTCCATTATAATTCTTGGTAATTTTGAACTATCAAGCAAGCCTTCTTCTAAATCAAATTCCCATGCTCTATTTTGCTTTGCAAGCAGCTGTCTTTGAAGTTTATTTGCAAGTTTAGTGATTACATCCTGAAAACCAACTAATTGTTGATCTAAAGTTCTTCTAAGCTTTGTTGCCTCGTTGGCATTTTCTAAATTTTCTGCTTTAGTTATTTCATCAAATTGAGTTGTAAAAATTTTATAATCAAGATTAATATTATCAATATTTTTTTGAACGATTTGTTCTGAACTTTGTTCATCAGACTCATCATCTGAAAGTTGTTCATCTAAGTTAAATTCATCAACATTGTAATCTGCATCTAAAGTAGCTTGAGTTTCTTGATCATTATTTTCTTCTTTATTATCCTCCTTGTCTTTGTTTTGATCATCATTTGAAGGATTATCTTGTCCTTGGTCTTGATTTTCTTCTCTCTTTTCATCATCTTCATCACTCTGGAATATATCCATTTCTTCTAAAATTTTTGAAAATCTTGAACTGTAATTATTTTGATCTTCCATGTTTTCCTGCAAAAATTTTTTATGTTTTTCTATCGATTGCTCAAAGTCTTTTTCCCAGAAATTTAGCATTCTAGAAGTTAAAGGACTTAGTTTTATTTGATGAAAATTTTTAAGCATATAAAGCTCAAAAGCCTCTGCTACTGGCACATCTTCTTTAGTTTTTAATTGGTCTTTTCTTTTACGATTGATTATTTGAGCGTAATTTTCATTAAAATTTTTTTCTATTCCTTTAAGCATTTTTCCACCTAATACTTCGTATCTAATTTTTTCAGCTATATTATAAAGTGATCTTGACGAACTATTAGAGGGTAAATTTTTTCTATAAATAGTTTCATTAGAAAATTTTTTTTTTAACGCAGCTGAATCTGTTTCAGCTCTCAGTCTCATAAAATCACTTGGATTATTTAGATCTTCAATTTCAATTGTATTTATTTCTTTTTGTTTTTTTTTATCAGATGATTTGCTATTTAGCTCGAAATCATCAGAAATTACTTTTGCTGTAGATGTTAAAGCAAGTTTAAATTTTTCTTTTAAGGTAGTTTCTTTGTTACTCATTTAGATTTGAATATTTACCAATGACTCTGGCAATTCTTCACCAAAACATCTTTGATAATATTCTGCGATAGTATTTTTTTCAATATCATCACATTTATTTAGAAAGGTTACTCTAAAGGCATAACCAGTATCTTTAAAAATTTCTGAATTTTCTGCCCAGTGCATAACAGTTCTTGGACTCATCACGGTTGAAATATCGCCAGCAATAAATCCCTTTCGCGTTAGCGAGGCAACTTTAATCATATTAGCAACCTTTTCCTTACCTTTAGCATTATTAAGATTTTTGTTTTTAGCTAAAACGATATCTAGTTCTCTTTCAAGACCAAGATAGTTGAGTGTAGTTACAATGTTCCATCTATCCATTTGTCCTTGATTTATTTGTTGAGTTCCATGGTAAAGACCAGTGGTATCACCAAGTCCTACGGTATTAGATGTAGCAAATAATCTAAAAAATTTATTTTGCTTAATTACTTTATTTTTATCAAGTAGTGTGAAATTACCTTCAGCTTCCAAAACCCTTTGAATTACAAACATCACATCTGGTCTACCTGCATCATATTCATCAAATACGAGTGCGACAGGGTTTTGTATGGACCATGGTAGTATTCCCTCATTAAATTGTGTGACTTGCTTGCCTTCTTTTAAGACAATCGCATCTTTTCCAATCAAATCTATTCTGCTCACATGACTATCAAGATTAACACGAATACATGGCCAGTTTAATCTTGCTGCAATTTGCTCTATATGGGTAGATTTTCCAGTACCATGATAACCCTGAACCAAAACTCTTTTATTAAATGCAAAACCAGAAATTATTGCAAGTGTAGTGTCTCTATCAAATTTATAGCTTTTATCAATTTCTGGAACATATTCATTTTTTTTTGAAAATGCTTCTACTTCCATTTCAGANTCTATTCCAAANGTTTGTTTTAATGAAACTTTGATATCAGGTTGTATATTAAGATTTGGTGTCAATTTTATCTCTATATGTATTTTTAAGTTGTGTGTAAGCTAATGTAATTAATTTTAGTTTTTCTTCGAATTTTTTATTTCCAGCATTTATATCTGGGTGAAATTTTTTGACAAGTAATTTGAACTTATCCTGAATATTCTTCCACTTTAAACCTACTGAAATGCCCAATATACCGAAGGCTTTAATATCTTTATGATTAAATTTAAATTGACGCATATGATCAAATTCTCCATTGATCTTATCTTTATCTAATTCATCTCTTAGGGTGTTATTCCATAGAACTTTAAAAAAATTATCTGAAGAACTAAAGCTTTGAGTGGGTTTATGCCAAATCATATCAGATTTTAAAAAATCCATAACNTGATCATCATTCATTCCAGAAAAGTAGTTCCAATTCTTATTAAATTCTTTTACGTGTTCTAAGCATAGCATTCTATATTTTTTNCTATTATCCTTTTCAACTGGTGCTTTATAATCACCAATTTTATTACAATTATTCCAGTCGCAAATATTTTTCATGATATATAATAATATTTATGGATATAAATGAGTTAATTGCAATTGTAAAAAAAAAACTTCAAGATCAAATTAAAATTGAAAGCATAAATATAGAGGATAAGTCTTTTCTTCACAAAAATCATGNNGGTAATCAAAAGGGTAAATTTCATTTAAAGATTAACCTAAATTCAATTGAATTAAAAAANATGAATAAGATAGATAGTAATAAAAAAATTTATAAAATTTTAGATAAAGAATTAAAAGAGTTTATTCACTCAATTCAAATTTTAATTAGTTAGCTCATTTTTTAAAAATATAGCTAAAGCTTTTTTGCTATATTCTTTATTTATAATTGGAGACCCAATTTTTTTTAACAAAACTAAACTAATTTTATCTGAATGATTTTTCTTATCTTTAAGCATAAATGATAGAATTTTATTTANATCTCTTAAATTAAAAAATTTATTTATTTTTGAAGGTAAACCTAATTTTGTAATATGATTAATAATTGAATTATGCTCTGTTTTCTTTAGTAACTTATGCTTTAAACTGAAATTTAATGCAGTTTTCATTCCAAGAATTACAGCTTCACCATGATTTAGTTTCTTTGAGTAGCCTAAAGTAGCTTCATATGCATGAGCAAAAGTATGACCAAAATTTAAAGTTTTTCTCAATCCTTTTTCTTTTTCATCTTTCTCAACCACATCTTTTTTTATCTTGCAACTTTCATGGATTGTTTTTTCTATAAATGGAGAAGATAGGTTAAAAATATTATCACTATTTTTATTCAAAAAATTATAAAAACTTTTATTAGCAATTAAGGAATGTTTCAAAATTTCTCCATAACCACATATTATTTCTCTTTTGGGAAGTGTTTCTAAAAATTGAATGTCAGAAATAACTAAATTTGGTTGGTAGAAACTTCCAATTAAGTTTTTTCCATATTTAGTGTTTACCCCAGTTTTACCTCCAATGGACGAGTCAACTTGTGATAAAAGTGTTGTTGGAACATTAATAAATTTTAAACCCCTTTTAAATAGACTGGCTGCAAAACCACTAATATCTCCAGTTATTCCTCCACCAATTGAAATCAAACAATCATCTCTAGAAAAGTTTTTTTTTAAAAGAATATCTAAAATTTTGCTAACACTATTTTGATTTTTATTAATTTCACTTGCATTAAAAAAATGAACGTAAAGATTTGTTTTGTTTAATGATTTTTTTATTTTGGAAATAATTTTTTTTGAAATATTTTTATCTATAACAAGTAGGCATTTTTTAAAATTAATGGAGTTATTTTTGGAAATTTTTGATATATTTGAGACTAAATTAGATCCAATAATAATTGAATATTTTTGNGTTTTTGTANTTATCTTTAATTTAATGGGTTTCATAAATTTTTAAAATTTCTTTAACAATTTCATTTTTAGTTAAATTATCACATTCAATTTTATATAAAGCTTTAGAATAAATGTTAGAGCGTTTTTTAATTAAATCAATTATTTCATTTTCTGAAGAATTGAAAGCTAAAGGTCTTTTTTTGCTATTTTTAATTCTATTTAACAATATGTCATCGCTCCAATTTAACCAAAAGGATATATGATTTTTTATGACTTCTTTTCTTATCTCTTTGTTTGAAAAAGCACCACCACCAAGTGATATCACAGTGGAACTTGATTTAAGTTTTTTTAATGTAGTTTTTTCTTCAAATTTTCTAAAATAATTTTCACCTTTAGTCTCAAATATTTTTTTAATTGATAGTCCTAGTTCGTTCTCAATTACATTGTCAATNTCTATAAAATTTAATTGCAATTTTTTTGCAATCAATGAGCCTATAGANCTCTTTCCTGATCCCATCATTCCTAAAAAAACAAGATTTTTTTTTGATTTCATAAGTTTCTTTATTGAAAAAACACAAATATGTCTTAATTTGAAATTAACTAAAGTTATATGGAATTTAATAAAAATACAAGTTCAGGCAAAACTAATGTAATTGGATTAGTAATTAAATCTATTCTTGGATTAGTAGNTATTCTGNGTCTTGTTTTTTTTCTAAATACAATTGATTTTCCTTCACCTAAAAAAGAAATAGAAAAAATTATCCCAAATGAGAATTTTAAAATTGTTAAATAAGAAATATTTTTCAATTATAATTATCTTTTTGCTTTCATCTGTTAATGTGATTGCTGAGGACCAACCAATAGACATTTGGAATATTGACAAGAAAGCAATAGAGACTACGTCAGAAGCTATTTCATCAAATGAAATAACAGGGGTCACAGCTGAGAGTAATATTTACAATATGCAAGCTGATAAAAAAAAAAGTTCAATAAAACTTGATCAAGAACTTGCATCAAAAGAAATTAAAATTGTAGGATTATATGATCCTGCAGATTATGGATTAAGTATGGATATGTGGTCAAATTCAGATGGCCTAATATTAAAAAAACTTTTTAAAAATATAGATAACTTTGATCTTTCAGGCGATGCATCCGAAATTCTTAATATTGCATTACTAACTAATACTTATTATCCAAACAAAAATATTACAGAAGAAGAGTTTTTAAAATTTAAATCAAGCTGGATGATTAAGGAATCTAATCTTGAATTAATAGAACAATTTCTTATTAAGAATCAGGCTACTAATCTGCATCCTGAGTTGATGAAATACGTTGTGGATCAATATTTATCTCAATCGGATGTAAAGAAATCATGTGAAATTTTTTCAAAAATTAAAGAACCCTTGGAAAATGAATATTTAACTAAATTTAATTTATATTGTTTAATTAATTATGGAAAAAATGAAGAAGCTCAACTTATTTTAGATTTACAAAAAGAATTAGGTTTTAAAGATGATTATTTTGAAAATAAAATCAATTATTTATTTGGGTATATGGATGAAGCTAATAAAGATATATCAGAAAGCTCTATTTTAGATTTTCACTTAGCACACAGAACAAATCCTGAATTTGAATTTGAACCAAAAAAAGAGACACCTAAATTAATTTGGAAATATTTATCAGCTTCTAATTTGTTATTTAATATTCAAGATATTGAAATTACTGATATAGATAAAATTTCAACGATTGAAAAAGCTACACATGATAAGAATTATTCAGAAAAAGAATTATTTGATTTTTATAAGAAATTTCAATTTACTATAAATCAATTATTGAATGCCAAACAATCTTATAAATCTTTAGCTTCAATTGAGGGAAAAGCTTTGATTTATCAAAGGGTACTTTTGGCAGAAGAGCCAAAACTAAAAATTGAATTGATTAAAATTTTAAAAGATATTTTTGAGTCAGAAGGTATTGGCAACGCTTTTGATGTAGAATTAAAAAATTTTTTAAAACAGATAGATATAGAAGATGTGCCATCGAATTTTACAACTTTTTATAATGAACACAAAAATGATAAAGAAATTATTAATAAAAAAATTAAATATAATAATAAAATATTACATCAATCTAAATTAGTAAATTATTTCAATGGTGATTACGCCAAATCTAAAATTGAAGAAGATCTTAATAAATATTTAAAAAAGATTAAAAAAAATAAAAAGTATTTTTTATCAAAAAAAGACATAATTTTTCTTGAAGCATTAAAATCAGATGGAATTCAAATTTCAAAAAAATACGATGATCTTTACAAAGTTAATCAATCTGAAATGCCAGCAGATATTCAGGCTATGATTGATAACAAGGAAATAGGAGCAGCATTATTGAGAGTTATTGAAGTCATAGGCCCAGAAAGAATTGAAGATATTGATGAAGATACAGTCTATTTTATAATTAATACATTGAATCAGCTAAATGTAGATTCTATTAGAAATAAACTTCTACTAAAAGTTCTTCCTTTAAAAGTTTAGAAATTATAATAAAATAATTAACTCAATGACTGTTAAAACAATTATAACCGAACCCAATAAATTACTTAGACAAGTATCTAAATCTGTTGATCATGTTGGTAAAGACGAGCAAAAATTAATGGATGATATGCTAGACACTATGTATGACGCAAATGGTATTGGTCTTGCAGCAATACAAATAGGAATTCCAAAAAGAATTATAGTAATGGATATTAGTAAAAAAGAAGGNNAAAAAGAACCAAGGTATTTTGTGAATCCTGTAATTAAAAATAAAGACCCATCAAAAGCCACATACGAAGAAGGATGTTTGTCAGTCCCTAATCAATTTGCTGAAATTGATAGACCTAGTAAATGTGACGTAGAGTATTTAGATTATAATGGAGAAAAGCAATTATTAAAAGCAGATGGTTTACTTGCAACTTGTATACAACATGAAATGGATCATTTAGAAGGAATACTTTTTATTGACTACCTTTCAAAATTAAAAAAATCGATGATAATTAAAAAATTATCAAAATTAAAATCAAATACAGCAATTCTTTAATTAATGCCAAAAAAGATTGTCTTTATGGGTACACCAATGTTTGCTGTCCCAATTTTAAAATCTTTATATCAAAATGGTTATCCTATTTCAGATGTGTATACACAGCCACCACAAAAATCTCAAAGAGGTCAGCGAATTAATAAATCACCTATACAAGGTATTGCTGAAACCTTAAATTTAGAATTTAGAACTCCAAAATTTTTAAAAAATAATAATGAAGAATTTGAATACTTTAAAAGTATAAATGCAGATCTTGCAGTAGTCGTTGCTTATGGACAAATTATTCCAAAAGAATTTTTAAACTTAACTAAAAAAGGTTTCATTAATATTCATGCTTCCATACTTCCGTCTTGGAGAGGAGCAGCACCAATACAACGATCCATAATGAATCTTGATAAAGAAACAGGCATAACTATTATGAAAATAGCTGAGCAATTAGACACAGGCCCAATATGTAATACTTATAAAATAAATTTAGAAAATAATTTAAATGCACAAGATATTTCTGAACAACTTTCTTTATTAGCAGCTGAAAAAATATTAGATAATATTGATAATATATTAGATGATAAGGCAAAATTTATTGAACAAAATCATGTACAGGCAACTTATGCTTCAAAAATACAAAAATTAGAGGGTAAGATTAACTGGGATGAAAATGCTTTAAATATTATAGGTAAGATAAATGGTTTGTACCCAGTGCCTGGAGCTTTTTTTATTTTTAAAGGTGAAAGATATAAAATATTGAAAGCGGATATTGGTAATGGAATTGGAAACCCAGGTGAAGTTGTCTCTGATTATTTAGAAGTTGCCTGTGGAAACGGACAATCCATTAAAATTAAAGAAATACAAAGACAAGGAAAAAAGCCCCAAAACATTGGTGAATTTATGCTTGGTTCACAGATCAAAAAAGGTTCATTAATTTAAATGTTCAGATATCAATTACTTATTGAATATGTGGGTACAAATTTTAGAGGTTGGCAAATTCAAAAGAAAGGTTCAACAATACAAGGTCTTATACAAGAAAAACTTACAAAGCTTTTAAAAGAAAAAATAATTTTAAATGGCTCTGGCAGAACTGATACGGGAGTTCATGCAATTGCACAGTCTGCTCACTTTGATTGTAAAAATAAAATAATAGACTTAATAAAATTTTTAAAATCTATAAATCATTTTTTAAATGAAGATGGTATCGCAATCACTAAAGTTAAAAAAAGAAGCAGTAAATTTCATTCCAGATTTTCTGCAAAACAAAGAATTTATAAATATATAATTTTTAATCAGATAAGTGTCCCTGTAATTGAAAAAAAAAGAGGTTGGCATGTTAGAAAACAGTTAGACATAGATTTAATTAAAAAAGGTGCAAAAAAATTAATAGGAACACATGACTATTCTGTTTTTAGAGCATCAAGCTGTCACGCTAAAAGTCCAATTAAAACAATTAAATCAGTAAAGATTAAATCTTTAAAAAATAAAATTGAAATTGAATTTAATTCACAATCTTTTTTACAACAACAAGTTAGATCTATGGTTGGTTGTTTAAAATATTTAGGTGAAAAAAAATGGGATTTAAAAATGTTTGAGAAAGTATTTAAGTCTAAAAAAAGAATATTATGTGCACCGCCAGCACCCCCTGAAGGACTTTTTTTAGTGAGAGTTATTTATTAATTTTTTTATTGCTCATTGCAAATTTTTTATTAATTCGCCATCTAGACTCTGCTCTTACAATATAACCACAACAATTTTTAGATTTACACTTACATACAAATTGTTTGTAATTTTCATCATAACCAAATCCATAATCACATGTAAGCTCTTCGCCTTTTTTTATATCTTTGATTGCTTTAACCCACAGTTTTAATCCTTTACCATCATAGTCACAATTATTACTACATGAATGATTAATTAATCTTGCAGTGTTCCATGAAAAGTC
>JGI24540J26637_10001040_pt1 | contig 12179 bp, 27 predicted proteins | sample NorSeaMetagenome_FD_26637 | JGI IMG/M metagenome (IMG submission 26637)
CATTTTCACAATACACTCAAAAGTGTTAGTGGGTAATTCATTTTTTACATCCTTGTACATAGTTTTTACTTCAATTGTTTTCATTTCTATTTTGTTTTAAAGGTTTCTACTACTGGTGCATAACTTTGTACTACTTCCCCTTTCACCCAAACTGAACCATTAAACTCTTGGTGCATTACTTTGGGTTTCCAAAACTGCCACCAGCGAGGTGAAGATTCAACTACAAAGGTTGTTTCTAATCTGCTCCATCCGTTTAAAGATTCTGTTACTTTGAATTGTGTTTTCATTTCTCTTATTTTTTAAAGGTTTCTAATTTGCGCCCATTATTATTGGTGTGCGCCTATTATTATATGCTTGAACTTTTCCCCGAACTTTTTCCCGAACTTATTAGTGGTGTAAATAAGCACCTTACTTTATTCTATAAATCCTTTTCTATGTTCTGGCGTTCTACATACCTGCGCCACATATTAGCAGCCCAAGCCTTTCTCTGCATCTTATTAGGATACACTTTCTTTAGCCTCGCATTTGCAATGCGTAGGAATTGATTCATCTTGTTCATAGTAATTTGTTGTGAATGGTTTGTAACATCTCTTTGTACTGTGGGTAGTCACCATACTTGATATGGCAAGGGCGGCAGACCGCCATTAGATTCTCTATGTGGTCTTTAGTATTACTACCCCCACTACCTCTATTCTCTATATGGTGGATGTCGTTGGCTCGTGTCCCACAAACCTCACATCCTATGAAGTCATCTAACACATAGCCGAAGTAATCCATATATATCTTGGTGTGCTTTTTCACAACTCTCCGCTAATGGTATAGTTGTTAATCATTTCCTGTATCTCCTCCAGAGGTCTATTCTCAAAGAAGTCGTGGTATTGATTCAAAGCAAACATTACCTTCTCCTCTCCCTTGTTGAAGAACTCCTCACTAACGGAGTAGACTCCTACATCACACGAGAGCTTATCAATCACCAAGAACTTAAACTTGGTGTAGTCTACATTGAATAGTCGGCAGTATAGATATACCTGTACATCGTAGGAGTATTTGTGTCTTGCGGAATACACAAAGTTGCGTAGGTCACTTGTAGTCTTCAGGTCAATGATAGTACCATCATTCTTTATGATGTCGGCTTTGCCTCTAAAGGGATAGCCCTCTACATAGTCTACGGCAGGTACTTCAAAGGTAGAGTCTCTTAATAGTTCTACTGCTTGGTGATTCTTGAAGAGGGCTTCAGTCATACGCTCTGCAAGTTTACGCTCCTTTGTAGTGTAGAGTAAATGGTTAGGGTGAATCTCTTTCGCCTCTTTCCATCTCTTGGTGTTCTTACTCGCTACATCTATGAAGGTCATCTCATTAATCTTATGAGGTTCTAACACCATAGTATGTATGAGTCTGCCATCTCGTAGAGCTTGGCTATTGGTCTCCTCACCATACTGCATTAGGTTGTAGTAGGTTCTTGGAGAGTCCAGAAGTTTCTTTAGGTTAGATGAACTGAATGCTACCTTACCGAGATAGCCATAGTAGAAGTCATCTTCAATAGCTTGTTGTACAAGCCAATCTTGACTGTGTTGCTCACCATTGAGCATTGTGATTTGTTTTGACATAGTATTTGATTTTTTGTAAATATAATTATAATCCGCAATATCCAGAGTCACACTCATTGAAGTCATCGTCAAAGAGTTCTATCTGTGGTTTCCATTTAATGATGTCACTATACTTAACATCGGAACGAAAGGTGCTTCCTGCTTCTTCCTCAAGGTCAGCAAACCATTGCATCTTCTTTGGTTGCTTCTCGTGCATTTTCTTTAGTAGTAGTGGACTTCTCCACCAACACCCAACACAATTATTCATATATGCAAATCGTACTTGCTTATCTTTCCAATACTCTTCAATCGTGTCTTTGAACAAGTGGTCTTTAATCAATGGGAAGTCTGGCTTACAATACTCAATAGTCTTCCACTTGTTTTGAGTACCTGTCTTTGTACGACCTACGATAATCTTAACTTCAGTCATACCATTGTCATTAGTCTTCTCCATCATTCGCTTTGCTCTGCCCTGCTCATTAGCACGATAACCAAAACGCATTAGGACATCGTCATCTATGTTTTTGTATCTCCATTCAGCAATAGGGATAGTCTTCATATCGGTAGTGCAATAGCGTGTAACCTTGTTGGGTAGGTAGTAACCTCCGTTCTTCATCTTGTAAGACTTAACAGTCTCCTCAAAGGTCTTACCTGTAACCCAAGTAATCGGTCTGCCAATATACTGCTCAAGGTCAAGCATAGTGTAGACAATCATATCGTCCTCTGCCGTTCCAATAAAAGGTGCTTGGATTCTATCCTCAACCTCCTTACGAATCTTCTCGTCTGGGAACTTGCAGTTCTTATCCTCTACACGAACAAGAGAGAATACATCATAGTCCGCAGGATAGTTCGCTGCGATATAACTTGATGTCTTCCCTCCCGATAAGCTATTCAATGTTTTCATCGTGTCAATCCCATTGCTTGAATAAAGCGTTGACCCTTATCATAGTCAATGCCTTTTATAAGTCGGTAGATAAAAGCGGATGCTCTCTTGATAGATTCCATCTCTGACTTGCTTGTCTCCTCTCCTGTATTTGCATACATCTGGGCATCTATGTGCAAGAGTTGGTCAATGCATTCTTTGTCGCTTAACGCTTCCTCAAATATGATTTGAGCCTGTAGTATAGCTTTGCTATGTGTCATCATTTTTGATAGTCTATTTGTCGTGTGATTATTTCCTCTTCGTCATCGCATACGCAACTCTCCTTCTCACAATCGTGGCAACAGGAACAAGTCCAACTGTCATCACAATACTCATAGCAGATGTCACATTGTGCTGCTTGGTCTTCTTGGTACGAAGCTAACTCTCTATCTAAATAGTACATTATATTCTCTCTATTAGTTCGTAGATAAATAGAAAGAACGCTATGCCTATGGCAGAAGCGATGAACAGAGTGCCTCCGTACAGGAGGTCTTCTTTAAGGGTGTAGATTTTCTTTGACATAATAATTTTGGTTTCTGCTAATATACACAAATAAGTTAACAATCTACATTACAACACAATTTTATTTACAAAGAATGGTTGAGTAATCAATGAGTCTAATGGTGGTATCCATCCCAAAGCATTGTCATCACCTGTAGCAGAATTACCTACTACCTTGTAAGTAACCTGCTCCAAATGGCTTAACATACCCTCCCTATCAAATACAAAGGCGGTATTGGATTCATCTCTTTTTAAGATGTAGATGTAGTATATAGCTTTACTTGCTTTGATTCCAGAATCCTCATCTTTGTTTGTGTTCTTGAACTCTATGTATAGATTCGGTTGCTCTGGTGTTCCTCGTCTATTAGCCCACCAATAAGCCTTGCTATCGTACTTTACCTCAAAGGTCAGCTCATTCTTTTGGTATGTACTCTTAACATCCCAATCGTAGAACTTCATTTTTGGCGCACGAATAATATCGGTGTGTCCTCGTTTCTTGATGTAATCACACCAAAGGTCTTCACCAATATCTCCTTTAACGAAACTCATTAAGGTCTGTGTCTTTTAGTTTCTTGTCCCCATCATAGAATGAGAATCTATTATGTGTATACTCTACACGAAAGCCTCCGTAGTTGCCACTAACATCAAACTTGTACTCGTCTTTGCCGTGTACCGTTGTGACACCTTCAGACTCTTTGTATTCCCTTATCTTATGACCTTGAGTCCATAGGTATACAAGTAGGAGCTTACTTACTTTCGTATTCTCCATATATCTTCTTTAGGTCTGCTATGTGCGTTGACCATTCTCTGGGATTACAAGAACAAGGAATGTAATACTTGTGTTGGAATACTCTTGAGTGGATTCTACTCAATGGCTCTTGGTACATCTCTTTGACCTCTCTACCATTGAAGTCACCAAAGAACTGCTTGAGGGTCGTGTACTCCCCTTCTTCTAAACACAATGGTTGTGTTCTTCTTGGGAACAACTTGTTGAGCTTTGCCTTACGAGCATCACATCCGCAATCAATACCTGTAAGTTCAGCAAAGGTGTCTACTACTTTCTTGATTCCTGTAGCCTTTGTGATTTTCTCAATGTCATCTCCTAAACCTTTAGATGAGTTCGCTTTCACCGTTTTGGTAGTCTTCGTAGTCTTCGTTGATTTTTTCTTTGACATATTCTTTAGAATTTTTAAGTGTATCAAATATTGAGAATAGGCTAATGCCTGTTTCCTTTTCTATATCTCTCATAGACATATCAGTCTTGTGGTATACCTCAAACATCTTTTGGTCATACCAATGAAGGTCTTCCATAACCTCCCATACCTTGTCTATTAACTTCTCAAAGCCTTCTGCTTGTACTCGGTCAAACTCCTCCTCTGCAACATCGTACTCAACCATATCGCCTGTGTATACCATCAAGTCTTTCTTGTTCTGGAACTGCCTCGTCATATTACGAAGGGTTACCCATACAAAGAGCTTGTTGGGTTGGTTCTTGTACATAATGCGTTCTGGGTTCTCTACATACTTATTGAGGCGTATGTACATCTCCTGCACGATGTCTTCGGCATAGCTACCTGCACCGAACTTATGAACCATCTTAATCCATTCCTTGTGGTGTCCTGCAAGAAGGTCTAATACTGTGGTCATTGTTCAGTTGACCAAGTGACTACTAAAGCAAAAATCCCGAAGCACAACTGCAAAGAGTGGTACTTGGGATTCTCAAAGTCATCATTCATAGTGGAGTTCCAATAGTTAACACCTATTAGAATCCCTGCAAGGGGTGCTATGTCAATCGCAAAGTTCATTTTGAGTAGCAAGTTTAGTTAGTTCTTGCTCCATAATATACAACTTTTCACGAGTTACTGACAGTTCCTCACGAGTTTTTTGTAAACGCTCGGTTAATAACGCATTCTGCTTGGTCAGTCCCCAATCCATTCCTTCCTCTTGAGAGCCTCGTAGCTTGTCCATAATCGCACAACATTGATTGAAGAACTGCATATAGTCTCTATCAAACTTTAGGTTCATCTCGTGTCCTTTCGTAGCGTGTATGATAGTAGCGTGATTCTTCTTACATACTCGTGCTATCTCAAGTGTCGTGTACAAGTCTCTTGCTGCAACCATAAAGGCAAACCTTGCCATAACATTCCTACGCTCTCTGGAGGGTGAGATTCTATGGTGTCCTGTATAGTTATCGTACTCCTCTTGTAATTGTAATATTGTTGCTCTCATTTTAGGTGTTCGTTAAGGTTATCAAATCGCTCTTCATAAGCGTTTATCTTTCTCGTTAGGTTGCGTATGGTTAGCTTGAGGTCAGCATTCTTTGCTTCAGCCTCCCATACCATTTGTTGCACATCCTCTACCATACCTATAGAAGCATCTATAGCAGAGTATATACTAATGAGGTCAATGAATATATCCATCTCATACTCATTGCTTGGGTCTTGAGGTTTAAGACCATTGGCTATCTGCATTAAGTCTTGATTCTTTTGTCTCAACCATAACAGGGCTATGCTCTTGCTACCGCCTCTTACCCAACTGTAATCTTCTTGCTTTAATTCATCCATTTAAAAAGGCATTTTGCTTTGTTCTTTTTCTTTCTTTCCTATAAGATTCTCACCGTGAATCTCAAAGCCTACATTGTTAGGTATACTCCTAAAGCGTACAGGTTCATCTAATGGTGTAGGTCTACCACCTGTCTCCACCTCTTTCACCTTGCGTATATGTACTTGGTTGTACATCCATTCCGTAGGGTGTTGTATGTAACGATGTATAACTACAAAGTCATCAGCCCTGTTTACAAACTTACCACCGCCTTCTATGTCTGCTGCGCTTGGTGGCATAGGGTGACCTGCATACTCGTGTCCTGCGGAGTGCTTCATTCTTAAAGCATTGGTTACTGCGTGAGCATTAAGCCAGATGCTTACATCGTGTTGCTTTGCCCAATTCCTAAAGTGGGTACTAACTTCGTAATCATATTCGTGACCGCCAAGTGTTTTGAACATCTCTTTGTCCTTTACTAACGAGTTGTAAGGGTCAATCAAGAATCCATCAAAGCCCTCTTCGTGATAGATGTCTGTAGCTTCCTCAATCAAATCCTTGTAGGTGTACATCTTCTTATCCGTGTCAATGATAATGAAATACCTTTGAACTAAATCAAGAGCCATCTGGAACTCGTCTTCATCTATCTTGTTAATGGGTTTACCCAAGAAGAACTCGGATAGCTTCTTTGCGAGAGATACAGGAGTGTTCTCGGAACTGAATACGAGCCACTTAATATCATTGACTATTGTTTGCAATAACATTAGGTACAACATCACGGAGGTCTTACCAACATTTGCGTGTCCTAATACTACATTGAAATTACCTTTCTTGAATCGTAGGTGGTCATCTAAATTCCATTGCCCGAACTTGAGACCTTCTTTGACTTTGCCCATTCGGACATCGTCAAGTTTACCGAACACATCGGCATAAGATATTTTTGACATAGTTGGTTTAAGTTAAAAAGGGAGCGCAAGTGCGCCCCCCTAATATAGTTCTTTCTTTAGAATGGTAAACCATCCGCTACAGGTTGAGGTTCTTCTCTACCTTGAAAGTGTTGCTGATGAGTTGCTTGGGCTTGGGCTGCGCCCTTCTTCATTACCCAATCAGCAAAGAGTTGTGCATTCGCAATAACTACTTGCGGTGTTCCACCAATCTCGGCTGCTGCCTTGAGAGCCGTTTGGCGAATGATTGATTCATCTTTAGAGGTATGTGTACCACTTGGAGCAGATGTACCAGAAGGTGCTACATTTGCGTATTGTGGATTAACAGGCTTGACCGTGTAGTAGGTCTTACCATTGTACTCTCTTGGGATGTAATCGTAAGTAGCCTCTTGTCCTACTGCAAACTTTGTTTGGTTCGGGTCTTTGGAGTTGTACTTACCATTATCTCCATTTTCAAATGTTACATAGAACCCATAAAGNGTTCCATACTGACCGTTGTACGGTTCTCCTGCGGACTTAATGTCCTTGACAATAGATGTTTTAGTCATCGTTATATAATTTAGTTAATGATTCAAAGTTAATAAAAATGTTTATACTCGCAAGGTTGCACCCTTTAATCTAACCTCAACTTCACAATAATTCTTTTCAACACTCTTGTCATAAGTGATAGTAAGCCTGTGGTAGTGTTTAGGATTATCGTCTGCAATCCATTCGTTAGCAACGAGAGTATCAGCAGTAAATTTTGAAACAAGAACAAGATTGTCCACATCGGCACGAGTATTGTACCTAATATGGATAGACATACTCTCTGCAATATGGTGGTCGTAACGAGCCAATTGTTCTTCAACGATTTTTTTATAGCCATCTTTTATCTTTTTTCTAAATGTCCAATGCTTACCTGCGTAGAGTGCGTTAAGACTTATGGTCTTCGGTAGCGTGAGGGAGAGGGTTAATTCTTTCTTCATATTCCAATTCTTTTTCTAAATGGTGTATAGCCTTTCTCAAGTCTTGAGCTTTAGGATTGTCTTTCTTTTTACCTGCTCGTAGCAAATAGGCGATAGCTACACCAATGTTGTAGGAGTCTCTTGCGAAATCCATACAAACATCAAAGGCTTCAATGCCCTTGTACTTACCTAAATAGTAGCTTGGTGTCAACCTCTGGCTTGTGGTACTTTGAGAGGGCATTGCCGTTGAATCGTTTGAAGAGTCTTCTGTCATCGGGAAATCCGAAGTGTAGGTAGAAGTGGTCTTGTAGGGTTTGTTCGTTGATTTCATATTGTTCTGGGTATTCAGTNTGCTTAATTTTTACTACGGTCTTCATTGATTTTGTATGCGTTAAACATATCCATAACAGTTTCTGCATCTATACCCTTACGAGCATAGTCTCTAACGATAAACATCTTTAGGTGGTTCATCTCTTTGGTAAGAGCTTCAACTCGTGCCTCGCACAAGTTTAAGTATTGGTCTTTAATATCCATAGTTGTTTTTGATTTGATACGAATGTAATGAAAAAAAGTAAACCCCTCCGAAGAGGGGCTTTGTTTATTAGTCTCTGTTTTTAGATGCCCAACGCTGCACAAGAGTTTTGTATCCTCTTTTTTTAGCACCTTGCAAGGTGTCTCTAAATGTCATTTCAACTGCTCCGTTTACAAGCAACTCATATTCGTGAGTGTAACCGTTTAGAGAGACAGGGTGATGACCTTTAGCGTAGCGGTTGATTTTAACTTTTACTGAATTACCAGAGGTCATTGTGTCGTTGTAAATTGTAGTTTTCATAATAAGTGTTTTGGTTAACAATAGTGCTAATATACACAAAATAATTAACACACAACATAAAGAGCAAAAAAAAAGAGGCGAACGCCTCTATATATAAATATATCTATATCTCTATATATATATAATAAGAGACCTATAGGTCTCTATATATTATAACTACTATATATAATATCTCTATATATAATATATATATATAAAAAAAGAAAGGTGGGAGAACCCACCAAACCTAAACACCAAATGTTATCAACGATTATTTAACATTACCTCTCTTGTCAAGAGAGCGTACTGCGAAGTATCCACCTACAACTGTTACACTTAACATATTCCATAAACTTATCCAAGCAGGGTCTACCTGTAGGTAGCCCAACCCATCAAAGAAGGTGGTAATTACCAGAAAGCTAATCACTACAATCAAGGTTAGTGGTCTTACATTCTTGCTTAACCAACTATCGCTTTTCATATCCGCTCTCCAACGAGAACTAATCTCCGACTCAATAGAAGCCTTTATAGCGGCTTTCTCCTCTGGAGTGGATACATACCTATCTACGACATTAGAAACGGCTTCTATCGTCTCCTGTGCGCTTTTTCCGAGTAGTTTTGTTATTAGTGGATTCATTACAATTCTTTTTACAAGTACATTCTTTAGGTTCAGTTACACAATACCTAACTGCCACACGCCTCACATTCTGGGTTATCAATACTACAGGCATTCTCATTAGCCTTGTCATTAGTCATCTCATCTACAAAATCCTCAAAGGAGTCTGCAAACCCGAAGTCGGTGTCATTCATTTATTTATTGTTTTGTGAATCTTTGTATCCTTTCTCGTACTCATCGTGCATCTCAAGAACATAGATTCTATCCTCTATGTCGTTGATTACAATAATCTTTTTGTCAAGTCTTTCGTGTACAGTATGTAGCTCCATCTTGAGTGATGAGAACTCTGCATAGATACCACCTGCTGCAAAGACTGCTGCAACAAGCCATATCAACATAGACCAATTTTCCTTTAAAAAAGATTTAGTCTCTTGAGCCATCTTTCTTATTCATTAGATACCACCGTTGAGCAGTATACCCAATGGAAGCTATGAGCAAAGTAATTTTTAGGGTTGCCTCTATGTTGGCGAAAGATAACGCCATTGTTGAGGTATTCATTAGAAATACTTTTATATCTGTAGCATCCATTTTCATAATCGTTTGTAGCGTGTCTTGCCTCCATCCCTGTAAGCAACTAACACCTCGCCTCTATTTCTACCTTGTGTATATGAGCAATGAACCCAAGCAGGATTCATCTCATCACCAAACTCCCATATAAGTTGGTCAAAGTCAGTGTGTTCTTTAAGATAACCAAAGATTGCAGCGTTTGTGAGGTTTCCGTAAACATCTGCATCCAAGTCTATTGCCTCCCCCTTACAATGTTGAGAGGTACTGCTACCACCAATAATCCTGTTAAGAGAAGCACTACGATAGCCAGAAGTAACCGCAATAGGTACTCCAAAGTAATCACGAAGAGGCTGAAAGATATTCTCTGCAAGAGCTTTAAGATTCTCCATATGCTCAATAGTCGGCTCATTAGAGATACCTTTCTTAATTGCAGTAGCAGATTTCTTCAGTTCTTGCAACGATAGATTCTTGGATAGTTGCATTAGTCTTCATCGGTTAGGTAAACACTACCTACACCTTGCGCCCTTACACTACCATCACAACAGTCTATAGAATATGTTGAGGTCTCCCAACATAGGCAACCTCGCCTCCCCCCTTTAGGGGAAGTACGAGAAGGTATGTAGTTAGGGTCTTGCATTATGGTAAATCGTCTTCTTCAGGCTCTGGGAAGTAATCAGGATGCAACTCCTTACAAGTCTCTGTCCACTCACGAATAGCTGAACTGCTACCGAATGTATGGACACCGATAGGCGCACACCATATCATATTGCTATCCCAAGACTCTACAGGCTCACCATTCCATAGAACATCTACACAATAGTTATCGGATAGTACAGGAGGTGTTAGTTCGTTTCCTTCATCATCGTATGTCCCTTCGGTTACGACTATGTGACCGAGTCTTACGATTGAGTGATTGTGTGTAGGGTTACCATCTTCATCAACACCTAAAGCATTGATTTTAGTTGTAGCTGCTCCTTGAGAGCCAAACTCGTATTTTCTAAATGTATTCATAGTTATATAGTTGTTAGGTCAATCGCCTCTTGGTCAGTTAATGCAGTTGGGATAAATAATAATTGTTTGGTAGCGTGTGAACTTTTTTCTCCGTGATTAACACGAATTGAGTTTTTCACTCCCGAAGCATTATCCGTTTTCGTTGTTTGCTTTACTCCATTTACAAAAGCCACTACATTGCTTCCATCGTATCGTATTGCGATTTTTGCAGTATCACCGATAGAAGGTGTGTAGCTAAATAAACTATCAGCATATCCGTTATTAAAACCTTGAATATTTGCACCATTTGTAATTATTGATAATGCTCCAGATGCAGTTGCGAAAAAATTGCCTAAATCAGTTGTTCCAACGGATAAGCCATACATATATTGTCCGTTAGCACTTTCCATTTTTTTGACTTCAAACTCTGCATAAAAAGTACCCTCCGTAGATGTATTTCCAAAACCAAGTTTTTTGTAAGTATCTTGATTCCTCGTCACACTCGTACCATAGGTAGGTATGTAGGATGTTGCGTAACTTCCTGCTTCTACTTGTGAGCCGTATAAGTATATTCCGCTTACATCATCCCCCATATATGTATCTGCACCCCAAGTGCCTAAAGTAGCATTTACATTATCTGTAAGGGAAATAATGTATTGATTAGCAGATGCAAAAGGCGTGAAAGTAATTGAGCATCTATACCATCCGTTGCCATAATCTTCAACATCCGCAGTACAAACATCCGAAATGCCATTGTTTTGCGGTGTTTTAGCAACACCATTTTGTAAATCAAAAACACAACCCGTCCAATTTGATGAATTGTAAGCCTTTGTTAAAACCAAATGATTTCCATTGTATTTAGCAAAGGTGCTGAATGTAATAACACCTGCACCGCTAATAGTTATTTGACCAGTAAGAACCTCGTGTGAACCGCTTACCGAAGTAGCAATAACCGAAGCCGCATTATCTACACCTTCGGGTGATGTGGTAGCATTGTTTGCGAGTGTTACACGAGTACCCGTTTGCACATATTCGGACTGCGTGTAGTAGTTAGTCCTCAATGGCTCTAACAGGAGCGCAGGACACGAACTATCCGTATAATCTAATCTTGGTACATTGTCTGTAATACCTCCCTCTACGGCAGCAGTAGTTGTTTCTATATAGTCTCTTGCTACAAGTCCTTTCTCTACTTGAAAATCTTGTACATAAACGCTTCCAGCAGTCGCAACATCAAAGTCTATGTAAATAGCAAGTCTTATTGAAGTCCCGTTAAATGTTACCGAACATCTATACCACCCGCCACCTACTGAAACAATAGAAGAAAATAAACCGCTATTGCCATAGGTAGTTCCATTTGTTAAATCAAAATACGCACCTTGACCAAGTGTTTGATTACGAAGATATATCTTATCTAAAGTATTAGCCTTTGCATAAACACTATATGTATACACACCGCTATTATTAACATCGTGTTCAATAGCACGATAAGCATTTGCATCTTTAGTAATTAGCCAAGCATCCGAACTACTATCATATCCGCTTTGACCACCTGTTGCGGTAATAACTCCTAACTGCCAAATTGGATTACTTAAATTGTTTGAGTAGGTAAACAGGTTTTGAGTCTCCTTCTCTATATTACCAGATGCATTAACCCTTGTTGCAGCAGTTGACCTTGAGAAAGTAAAATCACCATCTCCATTAACAGGCTTTTGGCTATACACCTTGCTTGTCTTTGTTCCTGAAGGAATGAGTACAAGACT